>Ga0209935_1003581_pt1 | contig 15726 bp, 17 predicted proteins | sample ThiBio_1000_plan_2_FD_183958 | JGI IMG/M metagenome (GOLD analysis project Ga0209935, IMG submission 183958) | Wastewater bioreactor microbial communities from Cape Town, South Africa - Thiocy_cont_1000_plan (SPAdes) | ecosystem: Engineered > Bioreactor > Thiocyanate-remediating >... | reverse complement strand
TGCTTGCTTGCTTGCTTGCTTGCTTGCTTGCTTGCTTGCTTGCTTGCTTGCTTGCTTGCTTGCTTGCTTGCTTGCTTGCTTGCTTGCTTGCTTGCTTGCTTGCTTGCTTGCTTGCTTGCTTGCTTGATTGATTGATTGATTGATTGATTGATTGATTGATTGATTGATTGATTGATTGATTGACGAAGCTCGACCGATCTCTCTCGAGTCTCGCCTTGATGCATGTAACAACTATACCGTTGTAGACCAACGGTATAGACGGGATGCCCGAGTACACGATGAGTGGAGATGACACGAGGCGTGGGAGGTGGTGTAGAAGACTGTCTTGCCTCGCTGTGGCGTGGCTCTTTTATCAGGCCTTTTGGCGGGAAGGGAGTACGTTGCTGCCGCATGGCGGGAAGCCCCAGATACGTTACACTCGCCCCTCCTATGTCCGTCTCCTCCCTTGCGTGGTGCGGGTCGATCGTCGCGTCGGTACGGTTGTTGTCGGTCGCTCGTATGGTGCCGGTTCACGTGTTGCCATATCCAGTTCGCGGTTGTAGTCTTGTACGAGTTCGTCGGCGTCGACCTGTGAGGCGTCGACCCAAGAGTTGCTTCGGTTCGTGTAGCCGCGCCACTTGACGAGGTATTGTCGTTTGTTGTATTTGTCGCGGTGTTTGAGGATTCGGTCAATCTCGTAGACTTGTTCGTCGTCGTCCTCTTGCTCGGCGTTGCTGTTGGGATGCTCTGGCCGCGCTTCGGTGTTCTTGTACTCAATGTAGTGTTTGAGAATGTTGACGTTGATTGGCGTTGTATCGGGAGCTTGTGTTCTCGGGTTGTACAAGCGTACGGTGTTCGAGTCGATGACCTCGGCGACGCGGTACGGTCCTTGCCACTCGCGGGCGAGCTTCGTTGTGCGTCCGTCGTACGAGTTGGGCGTGCGTCGCAGGACCAGCTGTCCGACCACAAAGGGCTTGCCTTGTGGTTGTCGGTGTTGGAGGCTCTCTTGGCGTTCTGCTCGATAAAGTTCGTTCTCGGCCACTCGCTTCTTCGCCTCCTCCAGCTCGCGTAGCTTGGTCACTCGAAAGTCGTCGACCGTGGCGTACTGCTCTTGCGCAATGTGCGTACCCACTGCGTTCGGTGCGATCGGGTCTCGGAGGTGCATGAGGTAGTATGGAGATTCGTGCGTCGATGCTTGTATCGCGTGGTTGTACGCTGCCGTTGCTGCTTGGAGATACGCCGGCCAGTCGTTCTGGCGATCGCTCACGTACGACGCCAGTATGTTGCAGAGTGTTCGGTTTTGGCGCTCGCACTTGCCGTTAGACTGTGGATGTAGTGGCGAGGTGTTGAGCTTCTTGATGCCACACATCTTGTACAGATTCTGGTTGAGAGTCGACAGGAACGGCGCCCCGCGATCGGTGAGGAGCTTCTCGGGCGCTCCGTGTTGGAGGATGATCGTGTCGATGAAGGCGCGTGCGATCGTGTCCTGGCTCTCGTCGGCTAGCGGTACGGTCCAGGCGTATCGCGACCAGTGGTCGGTGATGACCAGCACCTTGCAGGCGCCGTTGCTCGCCGGAGTCAGCGAGAGTACGTCCATTGCGAGGAGTTCGAACGGTCGGCTTGCCGTGATTGATTGTGGCTCGCCGCGGTTGATCGTTGTCGGTGACTTGCGTTGTTGGCAGACGGTGCATGATTCGACCCAATGGCTGACGTCGCTATACATCCGAGGCCAGTAGAACTCGTTGCGTATCTTGTCGACCGTCTTCTCGAGTCCCATGTGTCCGCCGACGAGTGATTCGTGTGCGACGCGCATCACGTCTTCTTGCATCGATTGAGGTACGACGAGCTGCATCGGTCGCTTGTCCCGCTTGCGCATACCGCGCGCTTGAGACCGGATGTACAGCAGGCCGTTGATGATATACATGTCGCGCGTCTCGCGTTTGATGGCTTCGCGTTCCGTGTCATCGCAATCAGTGGTTGTTGGCGGTGGTAGCGTTCCGTCCTTGAGATACTGCAGCCGTCGTTGAGTGTATGTGTCGCTCTCTTGCGCGTGGCGGATCTCTCGTATGTGCTCGGCTTCTGGTTTCGTCGTTGTGGTACGTGTCGTTGTGGGCCCAGTGGTGGTGGTGGTGGCGTTGGCGTTGTCGGTCGCATCCGTTCGCCGCCGCCGTGTTCGTTGTTGTATCGCCGCTACTGGCTCGATTGCTGCAATGGCCGGCATCACTTGCTGCTGATGTTGCTGTGTCGCTTCCTCTGCCGGCTGTACTGGATCGTTGATCGTGTGAGGCAGCGTGATGATCGTTTCAGTCTTGCCGTCGGTGATGATGAGTTTGGGCTGTTGTGGTGTGGGACCTTCAAAGTCCTGGCCGGCCTTCGTGTACCACGAGTTCTCGACGGGTGCGCGTGAGAGTGCGTCGGCAACCACGTTGGTGGAACCCTTGCGATGTTTGATCCGCAGTGGTGAGAACTCGGCGACCTCGACGAGCCATCGAGCGATACGACCGGTCGGTTCCTTGCTGTTGAATATGTACACTGCTGCTTGGCAATCGGTCTCTACCGTGAGCTCTGCTCCGAGTAGGTACGTTCGGAAGGCTCGCAGTGCCCATACGATGGCGAGCGCTTCCTTCTCGGTCGAGTGGTAGTTCCTCTCGGCGTCGGTGAGCTTCTTGCTGGCGTATGCCACGGGCCGGAGGTTCCCGTGTTCGTCTGGTTGGCTCAGTACGGCTGCGATACCGACGTTGCTTGCATCGGTGGTCAATGTGTAGGGCTTGTCTTGGTCCGGGAACGCCAGTACGGGCTTGCTGACGAGAGCCGTACGTAGCGTGTCGAACGCCTTCTGTTCGGCGTCGCCCCACGTGAATCGCGCGTGTGCCTTGGTGAGTTCGGTCAGTGGCTCGGCGATCGTCGCAAAGTTGGGTATGTACGAGCGGTAGTAACCTGCGGCGCCGAGGAAGCGTCGCACTTGCCGCACGGTGCGTGGTGCTTCGATCTCCTCGACTGCCTCGGTCTTGGCCGGGTCGGGGGAGATGCCTTCGCGTGTGATGATGTGTCCGAGATACCGTATCGACTCACGAGCGAAACAACACTTTTCCCACTTGAGTTGCAGGCCGTGGTATCGGAAGCGTTCGAACGCCAGTCGCGTATGTCGTAGATGGTCCTCGAACGTGGCCGAATAGAGTGCCACATCGTCAACGTACGCTTGTGCGAACTGGTGCGTGTAACCGTTCAGCACAATGTCGAGCCAGCGTTGGAAGGCTGCCGGGCTATTGACGGCACCGAACGGCAGTCGGCACCACTCGTATTGTCCGGTACGTGTGCGAAACGCCGTTCGTTCGGCGCTGCTGTCGTCGAGCTCCAGTTGCCAGAAGCCCGACTGAGCGTCGAGTGTCGAGAACCACTTTGCCTTGTGTAGGGCCTCGATCGTTGCATCGATGCGTGGGAGCGGATAGCAGTCACGTTTGGTGATGGCATTCAGCGGTCTCAGGTCGAGACACACTCGCCGTGTGCCATCGGCCTTCTTTACGAGTACGATGTTCGAGTTCCACGGTGATTTCGATGGCCGTATCACCTCGCTCTTGAGTAGGTCGGCTGTCTCGGCGTCGATGATATCGTCGTCTTGTGGTGGACGGCGGTACGAGCGTACGTTGATCGGTGGGTGGTTGCCCGTGTCGATATGTATCTTGGGCATGCGCTTCGCCGTGCTGACGCGCTTCTTGTGTGGTGCAAAGATATCGGCGTATTCATGCAGCAAGGCCTGGAACTGTTTGCGTTGTTCCGGTGTGACGCTGTTGCCGAGTTCGACCTTCTCGATGAGGCTCTTGATATCTCGAATATTGGCTGCATCGTCCTTCTCGGCAGGTCCGTTGTTCGTTGTTGAGGTGACCGCTGCTGTGCTTGCTGTCGCGCCGGTGTCGATCGTGTCTGCGCTGTCGTTACCGTCGTATGGTACCTCGCCGCTCTTGAATGTAGCGATGCGTGTCCGCTTGGGCAGTCGGATGCGCGTATCGGTAAAGTTGATGACTGCAATCGTGGCCCTTCCTTCGTGTACCGAGATGACTCCCGGTAGTGGGCTCGCTCGAGTGTGTTCGTATGCGCCGTCGAACGCAATCACCGTGCCGTCGGTGGTGCCGGTGATGGGCTTGCCGTTCTTGCCGCGCACCGCCACATCGACCCATCGGAATGAGTGGGGTTCAATGTAGGTCGATTGTCGTACGCGTACGGCGCATGCATTGGGTTCGTCGGCCTCCGATTTGATCTCGTTCGAGTCTGAGATCACTCCGATCGCTACTGTTGGGAGGTCCTCGTTGTTGTTGTTGTTGTTCGTCGTCGTTGTTGCTGCTGCCGCGGTAGCGTTGGGTCCGAGTTGGTCGCGTTGAAAGATCTTGATTGGTTGGCTCTTGCCGTTACCGTTGTCGTCGTCATTGGCTCGTTCACCAATGTGTACTACCCCTTTGGCGTAGTTGATGATCAGTCCGTACGCATGTAGTACGGGAGATCCAATGAGTACTGCGTATTCGAGGTCTTCTACCAGACCCGCTACGCAGTACAGGTCCGTCGCACAGATGCGGAGTTTGACTTGCGCCTCGCCCACAATCTGTAGTGGCGTGCGTTGTACGCCCGCTACCGGCCTCCCTCCGTAGGGTTTGATGTCGAGTCTTAGGCGGCGAGCGAGTTGTGCGTTCATGAGCGATACACACGCGCCACAATCCAATAGCACATCGGCTTCAATCGAGTCATTTATATGGGCTCTCGTGAGTGCATTCGAGTACTGATACAGCTGCGATGATACTGACGGCATGGCTGTTCTTTCAGTTCGTGTTGATGATGATGATGTTGTTGCTGATGGATTGTGTTGTACTGCGTGTGCTGTCGCTGTGGGTGCGGCGACGTCGTCCAGCGGCGTTGTCGCGTCGTCCACATGCGCCAGTTGTGTTGTTTGCCTGCCGATGGGAGCTACTCGATCGAGTCCTGGCTGCTTGACTCGAGAGCTCTTCCCACGGCGGCTTCAGCTCGATTCATGGTAGTCGTCGTTCTCGTCGTAACCCGTCTGGGTGTCGGACGTCGACGTAGAGTTGCTGGTCTGGCGTTCGTGTGCTGCAACCGCAGCGATGGGTGCTGCTGCGAGACAGTCTCGCGCGTAGTGTCCTGGCTTGTTGCATCGATGGCATAGGCCTGGTGTTCGGCTCCTGACGTACGGTTGCGATGGTCCAGCTCCTCGGCCTCGGCCTCGACCGCCGCGTCCTCGGCCACCGCCGCGTCCTCGCGTTCGTCCTTGAGGACCAAGCGCGGCGACGTCGGCTTGTTGTTGTGCTGAGCCAGCGGTCTTGGTGTAGTCGGCGAATGCATCGAATCGCCGCTCGGCATCGATGCTGAGAGCCTGCAGCCATTCCTCGGTTGTCGTTGCCGAGTGCGTAACCGCGCGGATGAACGACAAGCTGGTTGTTGCGTTCCTGATGGCGCTCATCGTGATGGCATCATCGATGTTGTAGAGATCAGCGTAGTCCGTTGCGCGTTTCACGAACGTGCGTGGAGTCTCTGAGCCGATGATGGCGAGATCGTAGATTGCTGCTTGTGGCGGTTTCGCGATCTGAAGGCGCATGATCGATGCGGCTCGGATGGCACCATAGATCTTGGCGGGCGTGTCGAGGTCCGGTTGTGACTGCACCAGCGTGGCGACCTCTCCTCCAGTGTGGAGGCAGAGCCAGATCGCTGCTTCCTTGTCCCCGGTTGCGTCGCGTCCGAGTGCTCGTAGCTGGAAGGTCCAGAACAACTTCCAAGCTGCGAAGGCTTTCGGGTCGGCGAGTCGTTCGAGCTTGGGCTGCGTTTGCGCGGCCTTGGGCATGTCGCTCTTCTGTGTCTTGCCGGGTGGTTGCATTGCGGCGACATGCTTTTTCAGTAGAGAGAACTGCTTCTCGAGGTTCTGCCCGGACGAGTTCGGGTATGCTGTGTCTTCCACTGGTTGGCGATGCATGGTGGTGGGGGATGAATGGTGTGGTGTGCGTTGTCTACTCATGTGCACTCGTTCCGTGAGTCCACCAGTGTAACAACTATACCGTTGTAGACCAACGGTATAGACGGGATGCCCGAGTACACGATGAGTGGAGACGACACGAGGCGTGGGAGGTGGTGTAGAAGACTGTCTTGCCTCGCTGTGGCGTGGCTCTTTTATCAGGCCTTTTGGCGGGAAGGGAGTACGTTGCTGCCGCATGGCGGGAAGCCCCAGATACGTTACATACTTAGTCCAATCCTCCAGCCTCTTGATCAGTGGCCCAGGATGCTGATTGGTGTTGCAGTTCCATGATTCTCCTGCCCTCTGGACCAGCGAGCAGCTTACGGCCTGGAGGCGAGCATCCAACAACGAGAATCACGCAGCACACCAAAATGAGGAAACCGGCCACAGACGCTGCCAATCCAAGGTCGCCTCTCCACGATCCAGTAATGTAAGGATTGCACTGCCTGCCGCCTCCTCCTGACAACAGCACTGCAAAGTTCGTAAAGTGGCTCGTCGAGCCACAGATTTTTGTCGAGTTGCTCATCGAGGGGCACTTGTCCTCGCATTGCCAACGACCGCTCGAGTCAATGTAACCGAGACACGCCGAGTGATAGCTCGTGCCTTGATTGATCGAGAAGCACACTTGCGCTGGAGAAGACAGCTGTGAGGTGCCGTTGGCGAGTGTCACATCGATCGCCAACGAGCCCAGCCGAACGTTCGAGAGCCGTGCTGCCGAGTTGAGCACCGATGCGCTCACTGGTGCGACAACCAATGCTGTCGCTTCTCCTGTGTCTCCTCCTGAGCTTAGAGTCACTGACGCCGAGCGACCAGAAGGCGATGTCACAGTGACCGTCGTACTCGAGCCATTGGTTGCGAGTGGCTGGACCACTGGAGTCGCAATCGTCCAGGTGATACTCGTGTCAAGCAGAACGAGAGGTTCATCCAACGGTGGTGGAAGCTCTTGAGTGGTGCCGTTGTTGGTGTTGTTGGTGTGGGCGACCCTAGGTGGTTCAGGAGTGCCTGGTGTTGTTGGAGGTGGTGACGATGAGTCGGCTGGAGTATCTACTGGCAGTGGTGGAGGTACGATGCAGGGCTCACATGGACCTCCGCAATCAATGTCGACCTCGCCTTGATTGCGGTATCCATCGTTACAGGATGCCGTCCCGACACAAGTGACCGAGATCGGAAGCTCTGGATACAACGGAGAGCTCGACGACAGTGTGAGTGTCGTCGAAAATGCTCCGGTGCTCGCTGGCATACACTCGACCGTGATGGTCAATAACTCTCCAGGAAGCAGTTGATGAGGCAGAGACGACACCACCGACAGCCATGCCGACGAAGAGCTGTCGATCGACAAGCCGCTCAGATCCAGCACTGCGTTGCCAATATTCGACAACAATCCTCCTTCGATCTTTGATGCTCCGACTGCCACTGACCCCACGTCGATGAATGAGCTGCTGTTGTTGCTCTCGAACTCAATCAAAGGAGCGATGCCAAGCCAGTCAAATTGTGCCACACTCACAGGTGATCGTGTGAAAGGAGTCATCAGCTGAAGTACAAGAGTGTGCGCAAATGGTCGAAGTGGAATCAATGACAGCAGCACTTGCGTGGGCTCTCCTGAGCCAGCTGGCGCAAGAGTGACCGAGCTTGGTGTCAGAGAGACGGTGGCCACATCTGAATACAACATCCACGAGCTGTCGAGAGTCTCGAGGCTGCTTCTCTTCCTCGAAACGTTCGTATTCATTCCATCGAGGATGCCCGACAGTGAGAGCGACACTGTCATCGAAGCTTGATTGCTCAGTGAAAGTTGATGGTTGGTTGATTGTCCACCATTCAGAGGACCGAGAGACAGAGCGCCAAAGTTGAAGCTCACCAGAGGTTGAGCGTTGCACACGATCGAATACGAGAAGTTCATCATCGGCGGTGAGCCTGTCATCACCACCAACGTCGCTTGGTATTGTGCTGTGTCGTTGAAAGGTGTGCACGAGACTGTGAGGCTCAGTGACCCTCCTGCCGTGATGTTCGACTGCCCGCTCGGACTCAAGGCGAACACACCACTCGAGAGAGTGGCGCTGCTGGGTGCTGAGAGAAACGCTGCTATCGGCAACGGCAACGAGTGGTCGAAGTTCGTGACAGTCACTGCTCCATTCGAAGGAATGTACGCTGGTGCTTGGATCGAGACCAAAGATCCTGGAGCAGGATTCGATGAGAAGTACGGCGTGCAGTTCAATGTAAAGATCACGCTCGAGTGGCTAGGATCGTTGCTCGACAGAACCAGAGTGTCGACGAATGGTCCTTGGGCAGCCAGCGGTACGGTACACACCAATGTGATGATCGATGATCCTGATCCTTGATTCAAGCTCATGATCGGAAGCGATCCTGACGAGATCGAGAACCATGAGCCTGATGCAAATGATGCTGATTGAGAGACGCTCAATGATCCTGCGCCATTGTTCGAGATCGATATCGTCTTGGTCGATGACGATGATACTGATCCAAACGAGATCGTCGATGATGCCGATGGCGTCAATGTCATTGATGGAGCTGCAGTGCAGCTCAATGTGAACATCACATTCAGTTGAGCAGGATCGTTGCTCGACAGAACCAGAGTATCGACGAATGGTGTCGATGAGCTCGATCCTGTCGGCGGTGTGCACATGATCGAGATGATCGATGATCCTGATCCTTGGTTCAAGCTCATGATCGGAAGCGATCCTGACGAGATCGAGAACCATGAGCCTGATGCAAACGATGCTGATTGAGAAACCATCAGTGGCGCTGCACCATTGTTCGAGATCGATATCGTCTTGGTCGATGACGATGATACTGATCCGAACGAGATCGTCGATGATGCCGATGGCGTCAATGTCATTGATGGAGCTGCAGTGCAGTTCAGCGTGAACATGACACTCGATTGAGCAGGATCGTTGCTCGACAGAACCAGAGTATCGACGAATGGTGTCGATGAGCTCGATCCTGTCGGCGGTGTGCACATGATCGAGATGATCGATGATCCTGATCCTTGGTTCAAGCTCATGATCGGAAGAGATCCTGACGAGATCGAGAACCATGAGCCTGATGCAAACGATGCCAATTGAGAGACGCTCAATGATCCTGCGCCATTGTTCGAGATCGATATCGTCTTGGTCGATGACGATGATACTGATCCAAACGAGATCGTCGATGATGCTGATGGCGTCAATGTCATTGATGGAGCTGCAGTGCAGCTCAGCGTGAAGCTCACGCTCGATTGAGCAGGATCGTTGCTCGACAGAACCAGAGTATCGACGAATGGTGTCGATGAGCTCGATCCTGTCGGTGGTGTGCACATGATCGAGATGATCGATGCAGGCGAGCCTTGGTTCAAGCTCATGATCGGAAGCGATCCTGACGAGATCGAGAACCATGAGCCTGATGCAAACGATGCCAATTGAGAGACGCTCAGTGATCCTGCGCCATTGTTCGAGATCGATATCGTCTTGATCGATGACGATGATACTGATCCAAACGAGATCGTCGATGATGCTGATGGCGTCAATGTCATTGATGGAGCTGCAGTGCAGCTCAATGTGAACATCACATTCAGTTGAGCAGGATCGTTGCTCGACAGAACCAGAGTATCGACGAATGGTGTCGATGAGCTCGATCCTGTCGGTGGCGTGCACATGATCGAGATGATCGATGCAGGCGAGCCTTGGTTCAAGCTCATGATCGGAAGCGATCCTGACGAGATCGAGAACCATGAGCCTGATGCAAACGATGCCGATTGAGAAACCATCAGTGGCGCTGCACCATTGTTCGAGATCGATATCGTCTTGGTCGATGACGATGATACTGATCCAAACGAGATCGTCGATGATGCTGATGGCGTCAATGTCATTGATGGAGCTGCAGTGCAGCTCAATGTGAACATCACCGATGGCTGTGTGATATCATTGCTCGACAGAACCAGAGTATCGACGAATGGTGTCGATGAGCTCGATCCTGTTGGTGGTGTGCACATGATCGAGATGATCGATGCAGGCGAGCCTTGGTTCAAGCTCATGATCGGAAGCGATCCTGACGAGATCGAGAACCATGAGCCTGATGCAAACGATGCTGATTGAGAGACGCTCAGTGATCCTGCGCCATTGTTCGAGATCGATATCGTCTTGATCGATGACGATGATACTGATCCGAACGAGATCGTCGAAGGTGCTGATGGCGTCAATGTCATTGATGGAGCTGCAGTGCAGCTCAATGTGAACATGACACTCGATTGAGCAGGATCGTTGCTCGACAGAACCAGAGTATCGACGAATGGTGTCGATGAGCTCGATCCTGTTGGTGGTGTGCACATGATCGAGATGATCGATGCAGGCGAGCCTTGGTTCAAGCTCATGATCGGAAGCGATCCTGACGAGATCGAGAACCATGAGCCTGATGCAAACGATGCTGATTGAGAGACGCTCAGTGATCCTGCGCCATTGTTCGAGATCGATATCGTCTTGATCGATGACGATGATACTGATCCAAACGAGATCGTCGATGGTGCTGATGGCGTCAATGTCATTGACGGAGCTGCAGTGCAGCTCAATGTAAACATGACACTCGATTGAGCAGGATCGTTGCTCGACAGAACCAGAGTATCGACGAATGGCATCGATGCACTTGATCCTGTCGGTGGTGTGCACATGATCGAGATGATCGATGCAGGCGAGCCTTGGTTCAAGCTCATGATCGGAAGCGATCCTGACGAGATCGAGAACCATGAGCCTGATGCAAACGATGCCGATTGAGAGACGCTCAGTGGCGCTGAGCCGACATTCAACACTGAGATCGTCTTCGCGCTCGTGCTCGTGACAGTGCCGAACGTTATTCCACTTCCAACTGATGGCGACGTTGAGAGCTGCGATGCCGACGAGCATGAGAGCCGGTACGTCGTCGATGCTTGGTATGGATCGTTCGATTGAAGCGTGAGAGTATCGACGAATGGCATCGATGGGCTTGATCCTGTCGGTGGCGTACACACGATCACGATCGACGATGCTGAGTTGCTTGCCAAGTTCGAGATTGGAAGAGATCCTGACGAGATCGAGAACCATGATCCCATCGAGAATGATCCTGATTGCATGATGCTCAGCGATGCAGGTCCCGTGTTGCTCACTTGAATCGCGTTGGTGCCCGAGACGGCAATCGCACTGAACACGATCGTTGCTCCTCCTGTCGGTGTCAAGCTCATCAATGGTGCAGGAGTGCACAAGAGCGAGTAGCTGACCGTCGCTTGTGTCGGATCGTTGGTGCTCAGCTGCAGAGTGTCCGAGTACGCTGCCGAAGCCCCTGGCGGTGGTGTGCACTCCACCCATATCGTCTGGTACATCACGCCGTTCGTCTGTCCGGTGATTGGTAGCACTGTTGGAGTCAGAGAGAACCACGAGTTCACACGAAACGAGCTTGCTTGCGCAACGCTCAATGTTCCGACTCCGAGGTTCGTCACATCGAGTGCGTTGGTGTTGGATGTCTGCACATTGTTGAACGTGATGGTCGATGATACGCTCGGCATCGATGTGAAGCTCGACGCAGACGAGCACATCAACGTGAAGACCACCAAGGGTTGCGACACATCGTTGGTCAAGAGCACGAGCGAGTCAGTGAATGAATGTGGTGCACCGACCGTAGGAGTGCACTTGATCGAGATGCTCACAGATCCTGCTGCGGGAGCGAGTCCCGATATCGGAAGACCCGATTGCACACTGAACCACGATACTGGAGTGAACATGGAGGATTGTGACACTTCCAGCATTCCTGTGCCTCCGTTCGACACCACGATCGTCGCTGCTGCAGTTGATGTCACACTTCCAAAGTTGGTGGTGCTTGGGCTCGGTGATGAGAAGGTCGGTGATGGAACAGCCGAGCACACGAGCGAGTAACTCACAGTCGATTGATTCGGATCGTTGGTTGTGAGCTGCAATGTGTCTGACCATGCGCCAGTCGCCATTGCTGGAGGATCGCACGTGACTGTGACCATGATCGCTCCTGATCCTCGATTCAAGCTCATGATCGGAAGAGATCCTGACGAGATCGAGAACCATGAGCCTATCGAGAGCGGTGCTGATTGAGAGACGCTCAATGATCCTGCGCCATTGTTGGTAATCATGAGCATTCGAGCCGAGATAATTTGGGGTCTAGTGTTGAATGAAAGGGTTGCAGAAGGAGCTGGTGTCGACGAGTACAATGGAGCTGCAGTGCAGCTCAATGTGAACATCACCGATGGCTGTGTGATATCATTGCTCGACAGAACCAGAGTATCGACGAATGGTGTCGATGAGCTCGATCCTGTCGGTGGTGTGCACATGATCGAGATGATCGATGCAGGCGAGCCTTGGTTCAAGCTCATGATCGGAAGAGATCCTGACGAGATCGAGAACCATGAGCCTATCAAGAGCGATGCCGATTGAGAGACGCTCAATGATCCTGCGCCATTGTTCGAGATCGAGATCGCCTTGGTCGATGACGATGATACTGATCCAAACGAGATCGTCGATGATGCTGATGGTGTCGACGAGTACAATGGAGCTGCAGTGCAGCTCAATGTGAACATCACCGATGGCTGTGTGATATCATTGCTCGACAGAACCAGAGTATCGACGAATGGTGTCGATGAGCTCGATCCTGTCGGTGGTGTGCACATGATCGAGATGATCGATGCAGGCGAGCCTTGGTTCAAGCTCATGATCGGAAGAGATCCTGACGAGATCGAGAACCATGAGCCTGATGCAAACGATGCTGATTGAAAGACGCTCAATGATCCTGCACCATTGTTCGAGATCGATATCGTCTTGATCGATGACGATGATACTGATCCGAACGAGATCGTCGATGATGCTGATGGCGTCAATGTCATTGATGGAGCTGCAGTGCAGCTCAATGTGAACATGACATTCGATTGAGCAGGATCGTTGCTCGACAGAACAAGAGTATCGACGAATGGTGTCGATGAGCTCGATCCTGTCGGTGGTGTGCACATGATCGAGATGATCGATGATCCTGTTCGATGAAGGTTCATGATCGGAAGCGATCCTGACGAGATCGAGAACCATGAGCCTGATGCAAACGATGCTGATTGAGAGACGCTCAGTGGCGCTGCACCATTGTTCGAGATCGATATCGTCTTGATCGATGACGATGATACTGATCCAAACGAGATCGTCGATGATGCTGATGGCGTCAATGTCATTGATGGAGCTGCAGTGCAGCTCAATGTGAACATGACATTCGATTGAGCAGGATCGTTGGTCGACAGAACCAGAGTATCGACGAATGGTGTCGATGAGCTCGATCCTGTTGGTGGTGTGCACATGATCGAGATGATCGATGCAGGCGAGCCTTGGTTCAAGCTCATGATCGGAAGAGATCCTGACGAGATCGAGAACCATGAGCCTGATGCAAACGATGCTGATTGAGAGACGCTCAATGATCCTGCGCCATTGTTCGAGATCGATATCGTCTTGGTCGATGACGATGATACTGATCCAAACGAGATCGTCGATGATGCCGATGGCGTCAATGTCATTGATGGAGCTGCAGTGCAGCTCAATGTGAACATCACATTCAGTTGAGCAGGATCGTTGCTCGACAGAACCAGAGTATCGACGAATGGTGTCGATGAGCTCGATCCTGTCGGTGGCGTGCACATGATCGAGATGATCGATGCAGGCGAGCCTTGGTTCAAGCTCATGATCGGAAGCGATCCTGACGAGATCGAGAACCATGAGCCTGATGCAAACGATGCCGATTGAGAGACGCTCAGTGGCGCCGATCCGTAGTTCGATATTGAAACTGTGTGGTTGAGCGCCAGAGTAACTCTCGAGAATGAAATCGTTGATCCCGATGCAGGACTCACAAGCATATTTGGAGCTGGTTTGGAGCACGTGAGGCTGTACGAGTACGGGCTCATACTGCCTGGTGCCTCGTTGGTGCTGTAACTCAACGTGGTTGTTTGAGAGTACGGAGGAATGGCAGAAACAGGAGGTTGACAAATGATGGCAATGGTTGAAGATTGTCCAGGCACCACGGATACCGTTCCAGGTGTCGAGAGTGAGAACCACGATGACGACAAGGTGCTTGGCTGAGAGGTGAGAAGCTCCAATCCGAGATTCGAAATCGTGAGCCCGATCGAACTCGAGTTGGTGACGACACCAAAGTTGAGCGACGCTCCCGGTGATGGGCTGGAGCTGTACACAGGTCCGACTGAGTCGCACACGATCGCATAGTGCACAACGACTCTTGCAGGATCGTTGGTCATCAACGAGATGGTCTCGTTCCATTGTGGCGTGGTCGGCGACGAAGGAGTGGTGCACTTGATGGTGATGTTCGAGCTTGCACCAGTACCGAGTACAAAAGGAAGTCCAGAGAGCGAGATCCATGATCCGGGCAACAGTGCATTCGGCGTGACAGTGAGAGTGGTGCTGCTGCCACTGTTGGTCACCACAACTTGGGCAGTGGCACTGTTGCTCCTTGGTGCAAACACAACCACTTGAGATCCAACTGCAGGAGAGGATTGGTACATTGCGCCACTGACCACCAACGTGGCAGCATTCGACGTGATTGAGCTCACAAAGTTGTTGAGCACTGCTTGATACTGCCAGCTGGGACTTGCCAGCATCGCCGACATCACAGTGTACGAAAGCGAGGTGGCTCCTGCGATTGGAGAATAGCTCGCTCCTCCGTTGACACTCACTTGCCACTGCACACTGGGCGTTGGTGTTCCTGAACCCGCGACTGTGAATATGGCAGAGCTTCCTGGCGCCACGAGCACCGATGTTGGTTGAGTGGTGATTGAAGGCGCAATAGCTACACAAGAGACACAAAGTGAGACAGATGAGAGTGGTGAGAATCTCGGCGTGATGGCTGGTGAACGAAATCAATGCAAGAACGAACCACAAGGAGTACAGAGTCCATTTCCAGTCGGTATCGAATCACACCACATTGGAAGTGGGCACACCTGATGGTATGGATCACCGAAGGTAGGTTAGGTGTTGACACACCAGCAATCGCTGCCCAAGCGAGGGGATCTACAATACTGACGCGTACAAAGTGGTTGTTCTGCAAGTTGATCGATATAATACTGGGCATCGTCTGCAAGAAAGCAGGAAAGGGACTGACCAGTTGATTGTTCTCCAAGTAGCTACCAAGGCAAGCTCAATTAGCAAGACAAATCCCGAGTTATGATGCAATATCAACGTACAGAGTAGTCAGGTTGGTGAGCGATCCGATCGTTGACGGGATGGTTCCCGAGAGTTGATTGGAGAACAAGTAGCTAGACATCAAACCGAGTCAGTCGGTGAGTAGACCTCCCTCACGATAGTTTTCGAGATGGCTATTGCGTTGAGCAGCGTCATTTCGTACAGGTATTGAAGATTGGTCAGCAATCCAACGTTTGCTGGAATGGTTCCCGAGAGTTGATTGTAATTCAGCTCTCTGCATACAGGAACTCATCGGAAATCAGTTGAGCTGGCCATATCTTGCCCTGAGACAGGGATCGTACAGGTATTGAAGATTGACAAGGAATCCAATGGTTGATGGAATGGTTCCCGATAGTAGATTGACGTTCAAATCGCTGTGGCGGAAACAAACATATCGACAATTCAGAAGGGCGAAATGCGGGCAATCAGGCTGATGGGAGTTGAATAATCCACCGATATCGGAGAGGGTTTGATCATGCAGTATCTCTGTAGAATAGGAGATTGAGGGGGACATCGTACAGCTGCTGAAGG
>Ga0209935_1003577_pt1 | contig 15741 bp, 10 predicted proteins | sample ThiBio_1000_plan_2_FD_183958 | JGI IMG/M metagenome (GOLD analysis project Ga0209935, IMG submission 183958) | Wastewater bioreactor microbial communities from Cape Town, South Africa - Thiocy_cont_1000_plan (SPAdes) | ecosystem: Engineered > Bioreactor > Thiocyanate-remediating >... | reverse complement strand
ATAGAGGCGCGGTGAGGTCTTGTCACATAAGAAGAGGTCTTGTTGCCATGGGTGCTCAGGATAGGTAGCCTGAAGTGCCGCCCCCAGGCTTCCGAATCGATCAAACAAATCCTTGCCACCATTCCTGATCACGGCTTGACGAGACACTTCATACCACATCGGTAGCTTTACCAAAGTTGTGAGTAGGAGTGAAGGTGACCTTGTGGAGCTTGTATCTACCTCTGTTACACCTAATTTCCTTGCGAGATGATCAATCAGTCTGCGTGTAATGGGCGAAGATGTAGAGATTCTTCGAAGAGTTTGCTGTTGAAACGCGTGAGTGCATGACATCCAAACGCGAGAGGGATAGCATTCTGTCCTTGTTTGGCGAAGCGATGACACACCGCCTTTCCCTCTTCGTGCCGCTTGCATTCTTGGCGTATTTTGCCCTCTTCAAGGAAAAGGGTCTTCACAGCAAACGGAAATCAAGGCATCACGGAGCAGACCGGTGAAGAGCTGGAAGCGGTCGGCGCCCACAGCTCATGGTATTGCACAGTGAAATTTTGTTGGCGAAGAACTGCAAGTCTACTGCTTGTAAGGAAGGCGTCATATTCAATTCAACAACAAGCAGCAGAGAACAAGAAGGAAGGGAAGTTGGGGTGCCACCATCGAACCAGGAGAAGTGAAGAACTGGATGAAAAAGCTCATTAACAATATCTGTTGCGCTGAAAGAAACCTGCTTGACAACCACATCCAAGACCATCGGGGTGCAAAGTCAAAGTGGTGAGGTTGCCGATCTCTCCACATGGAGGGAAGAATGCGGAGCTAAATTGACCTCGTTGAGGTCCAACATTGTCCTTTGATCCCGATCTTGAATACCTAGGCGGAGAAAAAAGGAATAAGGAGTTAAATTGGTGTTATTGCTAAATGCGTCTCTGAAGAGTACAATACCTAACACAACGCCGTCGGGATAAAGACCGAACTCTCACATGTAGGCAGTAAACGACCAGAGTGCTGGCGGTGTGAGGCTTGGTTGGAGTTGACTCCGTAACTCCGCACACATGAATCAAGCAAAAACTAAGATTCCAATGACCTATTGCCTGGCTGCCAAGATTGCTGTGAGGCACCGAAGGCAAGCAGTCAATTTGTGCTCGGGATCATGTTAACCATTTATAATTACAACCGGCTAAACTAGAGCAGCTGCAAGGGAAAGGGCTTCCTGGAAGAATTCCTAAAAAAAGGGAAGCAATGATCACAGCCCTTTGGTCTCCTCTTAAACTGTTGATTGAAATTGTGTCCCACGTGCCAATCCCTGCCCTTGGCAGGCTTGCCGTAACTTGTAGGTGATGGTCTTTCCTAGTTTTATTACTTGAAATAAATTCACTACCTCCTTCTTTTTTTGCCTCCCAAGAAATTACAAAGCGAAAAAGTCTGCTACCTCTATTTCCAAGAATATGCATGGGGAGAATACAAACAAATAATTCAGGGACGGTAGCTGTTGCGGGTTGGGTGTAATTCAAGCGTTTTGTAGACAAGCTGGATCCAATCACATAGCAAAGGCCGGGTATCACTGGTATTCAATTATGTTAATAGGAGGAAGATAGGCGGAAATGTATGGTACCGAGGATCAATGATTTCTTCAATGCCAAATAACTCTGCAGTTCTAAAAGGAGATCGTACTTTATCAAATCGAGCCATCATCTTGAAGGGCCAAAAGGTTAGAAATAATTGGAGGGCGGAGTTTTACCTCCTCGCGAAGCTTTTCAGGATTTTCTGAAGCGCTAAATACTCGCTTGAAGGCTGCCTCGATTCCTCCCTGTTGTAACAAAGTCCTTTTTGGATGATATTCATTGGTAAAACCACTCATCATACCTCCAATGGCAAACTACCCCACTCACTTGAGGGCCAGGCGACCCTCACATCAGGGTCGCCTCGGTCAGTCCATGCAGCTCCTATGTGGTTGTGGTAAGAGACCCCATATTTGGAAAATGACGTTTTATAAACCTGCAACGCCAAATACCCTCCTAATGATGACAGAGAACCAAGGTACTGTAGCCTGATACATTGCTGCCATCGTTGATGCACCATGCCGAATTGTTCTATTTGGAGAGAATGTATGATTTTCAAGAAATTTGTTAGTTGAAGGACTTACTTACTTACCCTTCGAATTCAGCAGTTAAACCAACAGCGAAACCCGGTTGATCAACCAATCCCACGATAGGGAGATGAAATGTATTGCACAGATCTATTAAACAGTTATTAATTCGTGTATCATCAACGATCTATAGATATACTCACCGACATGTCTTCGAAGTTTGTCTGCACCCGAAGCTGTCATGACTCCGCTCATCACCTGACAATCGCTTGTAATGATTCCTACAGGATATCCATCTAATCTCGCAAGTCCTACAACTACAGTAGTGCCCCAGCCTTCTCCGATTTCGAAGAAAGAATCCTTATCCACCACCTTGTTTACCGAGCATAGCAAGTATGAGTGTTGTTGGTGTAGGTGGTTGTTGTTGGTTGTTGGTTGTTGTTGGGTATTTATGGTGGCGGTTGTAGTTATTTTTGGTTGTTATTGTTGGTGTTGGTGTTGTTAGTGTTGATGATTGTTGTGGCTGTTGGTGTTGTTGGCTTTATGGCTGTATGGGGTATATGCGTATGTGTGGGTATTTGAGTGAGTGTGAGTGTTAGGTAGTGTACCAGCGAGATGAGACGTCTGATGTCATAGGGCATGTTGCGTTGCTTAGGGATGATTGACAACAAGTCTTCCTCTTTTCTATCGGGTAGATCGTTTGATGTGTTGCGGGGTGGAGCCTCCCATGCACTGCTGGGTAGATAACTGAGGAACCTCCGAATCTGTGCAAAGGCCTCCGACTCACTCTCAGCTACATTGTCAATCGATCCATTACTCGCACACACTCCCACGCCACCCAACTCTTCCTGTGTTGAGGATGTTGTGATGTTAGATGGTGAGAGTGCGAGTGGGGTACAGCCCTAGTTACCTTTGTTAGCTTCTCGTGTGTAGCGTATTCAACAACAGGAGGTCCAGCCACAAACAATTGAGACAACCCCCTCACCAGCACTGAAAAGTGGGAAGTCACCGCTCGCGCAGCACCTGTAGGATAACATTGAGAAGAGGTGAGGAGGTGCGGTAGTAAGGAGGAGAGAGGGGGGGGGTGGAAAAAGGGGTGCCCACCTAATCCTACTGTGGGACCCAACAATGCTGCCACAACAGGAACTTCGGATAACATGGCGACCTGTAGGATAAAGGGACAGGTAGTAAGTGGTATCTATCGCTCAACTCACTTGATGCTCAAAAGCGAAAAGAGGAGGCACATAAGTAGCTTGCATATCGAGTACTGTAGCAACACTCCCACCTCCGCTGCTTCCATCGATAAGGCGAACCATCGGTATGCGATACGTTCGCGATAGTTGCTCTGTGTACCTTTACGTTGTTTGCAAGGTTAAACCGTGCTACTACATTTTGTAAAGGAAGTAAAAGGACTCCTTACCCTTGTTTTCTGAAGATGCCTCCATCTGCATGTCCTCCTCGAACAGTGAAGTCATCCCCTCCCACCATGACAGGTCTGCCCTCGATCTTTCCTCGTCCTAAATTTGATTAATCTTAAGAAGATTTGAAGGCGATCTCATTGAAGACGGTACCAGAAACGAAGTTGGCGGGGAGGAAGGAGGTCATTGAGTCGTCGTGCTCGCTGTAGGTAGCTTTGCCTGCGATAGATCCAACCTCAACAAAAGAATTTGGATCGAATAGTTGCGCGATTCGTTCTCGTACTGTCAGCTTCCCTGCTTCTCGCTGTCTGCGCACCCCTTCATCTCCCCCGAGCCGTTTAGCAAGATCTTTGCGGTGGCGTAGTTCTTCTACCTCTTTGTGCCATGAATCTGGAGGTTGTTAGAGATTTGAATAGCGGCAACACGAGCTACCATTAAGATGTGATTGTATGCTTCCGAGGCGCTTTGCTGCTTGGGTGCTTTCCTTTTTCATCTCTGCCTTAATCGGTTCAATTGTAGCAAGAATCGCTCCTTTTGCGACCTAGATACATTTAGAAATGACAAAGAATTATCTTTCAAACCTTCGCGTCTGCTTTGACATTCAACTTGACAAGTCTGCAGTCGAATGGTGCGGTAACACTGTGTTCCATCTACATCAAGAAACATCAATTTTCGTTGAAATCAAGCAAATTCAGGCTACCTTCATGACACTGAGTATGAATAGCATTGCGCCGTGTGGTACGTGCTGTCCTTCGGTGCCATTCACTTGTACTACCATGCCTGCGAACGGCGCGACTACCCGTGTGGCAGCCATTTGTTTTCTTCTGCCTCCTCTAGCATTCCAAGAAGCCGATTTCTGAAGACAAACAACGGCAGCGAACTATTTAGATTAATTTGAATAGAAGACTATGAGATAATATCTTTTCTTTTAAAAAAGAAACCAGCGAGGAAGAAGATGGGCAACAAACAAAGCCGCAAACCAGATAACCAAAGGTAAACAACAACACAGTCACTAATATTTTAGCTCATAAACCTAAGCCCGAAGCGGCAACGGAACAAGGATGTGAAACGAATCAGCGACAGCAAGTTACAACCTGAATCGATGACCATGGGAGATCTCGACGCACTTCCTCCTGAGTTACTCTATGAAATCCTTGGCAAGATTCCGGTAACCAACACAAAACCTTTCTTCAAACCTAATCTCTTGTCGGAAAGTCGAGAGAATTAACACAAACCACTGTGGTCTCCAAATCATGGCGGTTGTATGTTGCTGATCTTTTGTTTCTGAAAGAAGGATCCTTTGCAGGAAGTAAGGTGAGATCATCTCTTGGGTGAATGGCAATGCTAAGATAACCGCTTTTGACAGATCACCCCCGAGGGGTTGCTGGGAATACTTGATCGCAATCGAGGAATTGAATACTTGAATGTTTCTATTTGCACAAGGTATTGATCGTTACTTTCTGTCTGAAAGGATAACCTTACTGATGATACCATCCCTAAGCCTCACAGGTGAATCGATAAAGGAGGCCGCAGAGCATCTCCCGAAGTTGAGAGAGCTGGTGATGTATGGCTTTCTTCCTGTGCCAAAACCCGGAGTTCTCAGCTCGATAGCAACTGGATGCCCTCTGCTATCTCGATTGGATATTTCCTATTGTCGTTTAAACGCCACTGTGTGTGAAGCTGTTTCAATGGTAAGCTTCTACCTTCCTTCTTTCAAAGGTCCCCCTTGTTTGCCCATTTGTCTTTTTTCATCATCAGATGAAAAACTTGGAATTCCTCGATTTGAGTGAGGTGGAGATTGACGTTCCGTATCCAAATAAGCTGGCTCTAGTAGTTTCCTCCCTTAAGACTCTAAAAATGGAAAGAATCATCCATTGGCAGTAAATATATTTCTACCCCCCTCACAAAAACACACTAACTCATTCACACAAACAGAGGCGATAGGATACAATGGGACATTCCTAATTTAACATATTTGAGCTTCGCATCCACGGATGTGACGGCAGAGAATTTGGCACTTCTCCTTCAGAACTGTAAATACGTGCGAACTCTTAATCTCAATATCACCTCGTGCCCCAATTTCTTTCTGCGTGGCGATGCAATAGATCTATGCGCCAACCTTGAACATTTGATAATCAAGACACATGTGATGTTTGAAAACAGAAAGGTAAATAGTATTCATACTCCTAGCTTTTCTATTCTTGCTTAATGAGTATTTAATAGGCTATGGCTGCATTTTTGAATTCATTACCCAATATGAAAAGGGTTACAACATCACCTAACGATGCCAGAGAATTACGAGCTTTATTGAACAATAAAAATCCAATAACAGTGGATTTGTGAGACATCAAAGATAAAACATCATCTCGTTTAATTGCTTTTGATCTTTTATATATGTCCTTTTGATTTGTTACTCAGAGGTTTCTTTTCTTCCTTGATTTATAAAGTAAATTTGTCAACCATAAGAAAACCATAGCTCTTTTTTTACAATTTTGTACCCTCTTTTCTTAAGAGATTGTAAGACCTTAAAAGGCTATAGTTGAGTAAAACATGTGTAACTTAGAAAGTAATGATAAAGCATTGTATTTATAAGTAAAATAAAGAATAATTGTTTTACAATACTATGTTTTACTTTCTCACTGAATAAATTCCACTTATAAGGATCCTTTTTTAGTTAAAACATCTAAATTGTAATAGTATAGCCTTTACTTACTACAATAAAACAAAAACCAATTACTACTCTTTAGTTAGTATATTAACAGTACATGTGTTAAGTTTTAAGTTTATTTACCTAAATAAATAAATAAATAACCTTTTTTTTTTTTTTTTTTTGGGCAGAAAGGTAAGTTACAACTACTAAAAGCTTCATCCTTTTGTTTCACTTCTTGCTAAAGGAAGTCCCCAAATAGTTTTTGAGTGTTTATAAATTGCTAAGTGTGAGGGTGGTACTAGATCCAACACTGAGTCTTCCATGTAGCCCCAAGGATGGTTGCATGTGTGACTGCTGTGAGTTCTGTTTCTGCTGTTAAAATTGATAGTAATTTTGTTCCACTGTTGCCTAGCTCGCTAGTGTGCTCCAGGAGGTGATTTGTATCTTCTTTTTTGTGGCAGATAGGGCACGGAGCAGGTGGATTGAAGTGGGTGCCTAAGGGAATCATACCATTCACCAGCTTCCAGATGAATGATACTATGGTGAGGTGAGCCTGCCATTTCTTGAGCCCTTTGAGGAAGTGTGGTATGAGGATTCCCATTTCCTCCTACTATGTGAATTGTCTCAGGGTGAGAGGGAATGGAGCAAGCTCTATCTTTTTAGAAGCACCTTGAATTCAGCAGCAAATGAAATTTTTGGTAAGATATCTCCCACACTCTTCAACCTGTGTCTCCACCCCATACTCACCAAACTGCACGAGGAGAATATCCTACACCAAGCTTATGCTGATGACACCATCATCCTGCTGTGAAGTAAGAGAGACTTAGAAGTGGTGACCTCCTTTATCACAGATTTTTCTAAGCTGTTGAGTTTGAAAATCAACAGAGAGAAATGCACCATCCTCATTATGGAGGCAGAAACCCGGTTTAAATCTCACTCCTTCACCAAAAAGGCCTCAGAGAGGTACCTGAGGGTGTAACTCGATGTAAAAGGCAATTTCACACTCCTTCCAACAATTATGGACAAGATTGAAACACAGACAAAACACTGGAAACGATTTCACCTCTTGCTTTTAGAACAAATCAGCATTTTCAGGAGCTACATTAGGCCAAAGCTCACATACCAGCTGACCTTCTGTCAAGCCAACACTAAAACAAATGGAGAGGCTAGAGAGATAGTTTTTGTTGAATCAGTAGACCCCTACCACAAACCCAAAACCACTAATTGGCAAGGGCTGCTCTCATCACCCCCTTGCCTGCTTTGGATTACTACTTCTACAGGAAGAAACAAGAACAAGAAGAGCAACAGCTTGGCTTACTATGAGAGACCTCTCTGAACTGGCTCACCCTCCACTCAACTCCACAGGCACTCTAATGCAATCAGCCTTTCTGGCACTGTGCAAGACATTCTCTAATGGGTCTCCTTACTTGATGCCAGACCATAGTAGAATGGGTTTGGAGAGGATGTTATTCACAAGGAGCTGTGTGGTACCAGTGTTGAAAGTGATGATTATGTTCACCAGGTTTGGTAGAAAACCTCCTGTGTAGAGTACCTGCTGTAACTATGTGTGGAAAACTGTGTCATTGGCCTTTTTGATATCTAACAGTAAGAGTGTGGCCTCTAGGTGTTGGTGTAGCAAGTTGGACACTCTGGCAATGGCATGTGCTGTTAATCATTCAAATATGAAGCCAGCCTGGGTTACTAGGATCAGAGTCTACAGCATTGGTAGGAGTTGTTTGTTAATCACTCTGGTAAGGACCTTTCCATCACAGCAGGTGAGAGCTATAGGGTGATGGTTGTAGACAAATGTAGGGTCCTGCCCTTTTAACAAATGCCATCCAGGGTGGTAGACTTTCTAGGTTTATAAGGAGTGAAGAGGAGAGGTCTCTAGTTCTGTCAATTCTAGCTCTTGTAAGTAAGAGTTTAACTTGTAATGCGGTTTGTAGTCTTTTGCCACTTTGTGGTGTCTTTATTTACTCCCCCTAGGTTTATGTTATGTGAGTTCCCTCCAGGAGTGACACAAAGCAGGTAAGCACTGAGTTTCTATCTTTTCTTAGTTCCTCATCTATGTAAGCAGCAATAGGGAGCCTCTAGATTGGTGAATGAGCTAGGGCAGCCCTTGGGTGTTGGATGGTAAGCAGAATAGGCCTGTAGTCTGACAATCCTGGGTCTCTAAGTGGCATGGTGGAGGCTTGCCAGTTTGCTGAAACATAAAAGCAATATCCATCAAAGTGTGCCAAAAATGTATGGGCAGAAGATGGTGGTGCTGGATTCCTCAGCTGTAGTGCAGATAGTATGTGTGTTACCAAGGAAAATAGTGTTGGCTTGTAGGGTGAATGGTTTCTTCATCTTTGAACCATATTGAAATCACCCACAATGACACTTGTTTCTGGTGAAAAATAGGAGGCCAGGTGGCAAAAGAACTTTTGAAACAATGGTTAATTAAGTAACATACTCACTAAGAACTTACAATGATGTGATAATCTCCTTTAATGTATTCACTTTTTGTTGAGAGAAGTATGCTTTGTGTTTATGGTAAGCTTTTTTTGTCCTTGAAATCTTTTGCACTGGCTTTTGTTATATGGTTTTGCATTGACCAACATAGTGCTTAGATTTTGTAATTATGTTAGATTTAGTTAATCCTAACTTGTCTTGGGTAAAAGGTAGCAACTGTTGCTATTGTTGCTTTGGAATTATTGTAAAGTATGTGTATAGGTTAAGGTGAAGTATGAAGTAAAATAGTAAAAAGGGGTCTTATATTGGAAAAACATAGTATTATAGAATGGTTTTGTATCCCTTCTCTGTAAATGGTGTGCATAAATTTCTCCCTCAAACTCATTACTGGTATATTTATAATAACTAGCAATCTCAATGCATATGACACAAAATGTTGGATAGTTTAATGTCTCATCAGATTTAACAAACAAAAAAACTGAAACCCTACAAGAACATTAAGCACACCTAGGGAGGGAATTGTAATGGAGCAAAACAATACAATTATGTACCAAATATGAAGAAGTAGGGAGCTTTGAGAGCATGCCCCATTTGTACTGAAAAGATCCCATATCTTATATTAGTTCCATAGTAACACTTGCTGTGCTTTTTCTAATCTTATTTTGTAAATTGAAAGCAAACACTTTTGGAGTAAGGAACTTTGGGTGGTTTCAGATACCCATACAAAAATACTAAATATCATCTCAAAGCTCTCTGATTGGTATAGAGTAAAGAAAAAGTTATTGCCCAAGAATCTGCATTACTTCATTGAAAGGATCTTTAGCTCTGTATATTCTTCCTCTATTTCTTCACTCAGTGGACAAATTGTAGCACGTAGAAATACTGAACATCAGAAGATGTGGGGCAAACCAGATTACTTTTCCACGAATTCTCACTTTCCGGATGCAGTGCACGCCCTCCGTCCCGGAGAGGATAAACTCGTCACGCGCGGTCCACGAGTTGCTCCTAAGCAAACTTGAAGACGCATTTCGGGGCTCCTCTGTTTCAGATATCCTTCGTACCACCATCCGCAACGTTCTTTTCTCGCTTTCAGGTAAAGCCCTGGAGCCCGCACAGCTCATTCAACACTCACCAGTTTAGCAGCACTCCCTGTCGAACTTGTGCCACTCATCTTTATCAATCTGAAAGAACCCAAAGACTTTGTTTCCTGCAAATTGGTGGATTTTTACCCCCCCTCCCCCAAACAAAAGCAGAGCTGATGCGCTGCAGGTTTGCAAAGGATGGAAACGAATAATTGATGATCAAGAATTCTGGAAACAGCTGCTGCAGTACCGATGGGGAGTGAAGCTGAAGGATAACAGCATTCCCCAACCTTCAAAGCAGAAGCAGATTTATCACGATGGAGGCGTAACAACAAAGAAACGGAAACGTAAAGGCGGAAAGGACAAGAAAAAAGAGGACACGGTATCATCATCCATTGAGAAATACGTCTTGCAGAGACTTGCGCTTGAGAAACACCACGACGATCTCTTATCCCCTACAATGCTTGCGAGAGTAGAGAAAAAGGCATGGGAGACAAGAAAGCTTCATCAAGACATCCGGATTATCTCCTTTCATGCCTATCGAATTGAGTCGCTTGCAACCGAGGATTTCGATGGAACTGTAAACAACCTTTCTCTCCCTCCACCACAACACGCAACTCACACATTAAGTATGTAGTCTGAGGAAGGAAAGTTCGAAACGAAGGCAGTAATTTACAGTCGAGATCAACTGAGCTTCATTCTTGCTGATCTTTCAGTCACCGGTTTCTTCTTTCAATTTTCTCCCCCCCCCCCCCAACTGATAAATATCCTACTTTTTTACATAGGATCTTGGAGGGGTGAAGATGACGAAGAACCCGAGATCGAAATATCCTTGAAGCTGAGCGATCGCGACGATGATCTGACATTGGAGCTTTTTCCCGATTACGGTCTCTTGGATCTTGAAAAAGTCACCTTGGCGAAGTTTCAAGATCTGTTGGGCAGGAGTCATCTCTGCTCATTGGACTTCGTGCTGTTCTTGTTCTCTTTCACGTTGTTATGGAAACCGCGGGAGCTGTTCTCGGTGATGAGCAAGAGTACAGTCAAGCTGCTGAAGGCTGATAAGGATCCTCGCTATAAAAGGAGAAACGAAAAAGAAGATAAAGGAACGCAAAAGAAAAAGAAAACGAAAGACGAGGAAGACGTAGAAGATGAAGAGGAAAAGGAGGAAAAGGAGAAACCAGAGAGAAAGAAAAGGAAAATAGAAGAAGACGAAGATGACGATGACGAAGAGGACGAGGATGATGATGAAGCTGAGCAGAAAGCCAAGGATCTGCTTTGGGAAAAACTCAAGGAATTGAAGGCGATTCCTGGCTACATTTTCGACAAGCCGGGAACCTTCTCCATTATCCCTGTACGACGTCATCGCTTAGACAAACTTCTTTGCAATTAGAATAAAAAGACGAGCTAATAAGGTAAAAGGTTTGTATAATTCTCCTTTTTTAACCACTTGGGATGTCTTATTTATTCTTGTCTCAGGCCCTCTCGGTTAAATGCGGGTGAGGGCAGCAAACTAGCTCCGAAAGATGAAGTGCAAGTTTACGTCGCCCGTATGGGTGTACCCAAACAAGCTCCTCAAGTTGAGGAAGGTGTTCTTTCAGCAAATGCTCAATTTCTCGGTTCATGCCGTCCCTAATGCTTACTACTCGCAGCTTAGAGGGAAACGTGAGCTGCTGAATTTAATTTATTGGGACGTACCTACCTTTTTAAGGCAAGCAAGATAATGCAAGTATTCAGGGTTCAAGTTGCCGAAGATGGAGAGAACTTCGAGATTTGTGAAGCAGCCTATTGCTTTCATGATCGGCTCGTCACGAGCGTAATACATTGCTAGATCCAAGCCGACCAGATTGGTTAAACCTGTTACGGCTAGGGAAGAATTAAGTTTAAAGACAGAAAAGGAAATCGGTAGGTGACCTGGAATAGTGGTCTCTGTTAAATCCAAAGGTAGAGCGAGTACTTTGAGATTGGTGAGAGACCCCAACTGTATAACACCTTGCTCTGAGAGATTCGAACAAGCCTGCAATACCAAATACTCCAACTTCGTCAAAGGAAAAATGCCCGTTGCCAAGGCTTCTTCTGTCTGATTTGGGGTAAGACCTTTTGTCAAAAAAAAAACAATAACAGACACTCCAACTGAATGTCTTCGTACCCAGCCAACGTCTTGGTTTAGTCTGCAACTCTAGTTAACAAGGCTATATTTAAATAGAAAAGGAGGGAACGTACTCAGTCAGCTCTAGCGATCTTAAATCTGTCAACTTGGACAGATGGGAAATGCTGCTATCTGTTAGTTTCTGCTCCTTTTCTACATTGTTCAAATCAAGATGGACCAAATTCGGCAACCCATCGCCTATGATTCGTCAATTTTTGTGGGGCCGGAGAATACGTACATAATTTGATGAGGTCATCATCTTCAATGTGCACTTTGCGTAGCACAAGACATTGTAAAGAGGAAACGCTGGCCACCAAATCTAAAGAGAGCAAAGGAGCTCCGGATTCGCAGCGAAATTGTCTGAGAGAAGAAAATAAGGGAAGAGTCCCTTCAAGTTCTCCGATGCAAGTCCTCCATTCCTCATCATATAGCGCAGTTTGAAGCTCCTTTTTAGCATGCCATGCAAAGGACTGTTGGTTGTAGTATTCTATTTGAGCTTTCCATGCTTGCAATCCGCTGATTTCTTTGAAAGTTAATCCTTTAATCTGTGGAGGGGCACAAGTACCTTTCAAGTTCTTCTTGGGACGAGACGTGCATAGACACACTACATTTCGAACAGAGTCCAAATCGTTCTTCTGTCCCCGCAAAACCACAAGATTTTAGACATCCCCGTCCTTCGTAGTGAGCGCATCCGCGAAACGATACCGATTGGTGCCACATGAAATCTATCTCGGTGGTGTGTTCTTCAGGTAGCCTCCTCTTCACTTTTTTATCGACGTTGGGAACCACCAAACTCTCAACAGATTGAAGAGCGAATGCTCGCCAAGTTTTGCATGTGTGGGCACAGTTCAAGCGATCTTGCTGCGTGGGCAGTTGGGGAAAGATGAGTGATGACCAGAGTTCAAGTGGAAGTGCTGCTTGTTCGAGGGTGGAGAGTCAATGATGAGAATCCCTTTGCAAATAGGTACCTTGCAACACCTGCTCCATCTTGCTGCTCTTCTTCTTTATTTGTTTTACTTCGGAAATGACGCTTTCTTGGAATTGCAAACCCTGTCAGAATGTCTGAAGTGGAGGCCAAGGGTGGGTGGATCAGCGCTGTTGTTTGGGGCGGAGCAGCTGTTGCGGTCGTTGGGGGTGTAGCATTTGGAATTTGGCATTTTTCACGAACACAGAAAGAAGTAAAGCGAAAGCATCTCAAGGTAAATTTTTTTGAAATTCAGATTGGCGATTCACACAAATAGAATTGAGAGATCACTGCTCTGTTACACGGAAAGTACTCACGAAATTTGTGGATACACCCATCCTTTCCTCCTTTAATTGAAATCGAATCATAACCAATCTCCAATCGCGAAGTTGAGAACGCTAACTTTTAAACGGTTTAAAAGGTGGTGATCAACGCAGTAGACAACTCACTTACAGAAGAATTTAAGGACGCGCTTTCTTCAATATTCAAAGAAGAAGATAAGGATCAGGACGGCATTTTAAACGACGAGGAACTGGATCACCTTCTTCTCCGAGTTCAAGGTAACTACGTAGTTACTTTTGGCTTTAAACCTGACGAGTATCATGAAGGAAAACATTTGGATGAAAACCTCAAGCAGTTTATCGCTGCCACTTTTGATACAGACGATCAAGGTCATTTAACACTTCAAGGTAATACCGTTAAACTATTGATAATCCTCGTTGCTAAGGTGAAATATAGGCTGGATTGAATCGTATCAATGGATGCTACACAACCTCGACGACGAAGCACAAGCAGAGGCAGCGATTAAGAGGGACTTGAAGGTGTTTGATTGGACATACGACCACTTCAAGGCATAATAAAACGTCTGCGAGGGGAATAGTTATTACAGTCGACAATCTTGCGCAATATGTTGCGTGCGAGAATCGTTTTACACTGTTTCCTAACGGCTCATGCAATGGTATTTGAAGGGAAGAGAGGGAACCGTCTTTCGGCATCGAGCCTTCAGCTAAAAGGCCGAACGTAGCCCAACCTGGTACCAGGGGGTGTGTAATTCTTGGAACTCGCAGATGCATTCGTCATTTCGGTCTTGAAGGGAAGCGCGGAGGAGATCATTGTTACTTTACCCCAACGCAGCCACCATGGCCAGCTATCAGCTGTACCTAAATTGTGTTAAGTCAACTCTAACGGCTGCTCTATGCATCGAAAACTTTGCCTCTCAGCTCGTAGAGAGACATAACAAGCCGGAGGTGGAGGCGCGTTACAACAAGGAGCTGTTACTCACTCCAGTTGTCATCAGCAGAAACAGAGGCGAGAAGACGCTCATTGAGGCCTCCATCAACTCGGTAAGAGTTAGCGTATGTATCAAGCAGCCCGACGAACTTGCGAGCATCCAATGTAAGATGTTCATGCGATTCTTGATGCAACGGGCCGAGAGTTTCATCATCCTTAGACGGAAACCTGTTCAAGGTTACGACATCAGCTTCCTCATCACCAACTTTCACGTTGAGAAAATGTATAAACAGAAACTCATCGACTTCGTAATTCACTTCATGACCGAGATCGATAAAGAGCTGAGCGAGAATAGCTTGGTTGTCAACTCGCGAGCAAGGATAGTAGCCCAAGCGTTCCTTCTGGAATTCGCTAAATAAAGCTGTGTTCTTGCGTGTACGCAATCACCCTTTGTCGTTAATAGTTGTACATTAACTATCTTGAAATATAAAGATTGTTAGCCCATCTCCAAAAAAAAACTGGGGCATAAAGTGTTAAGAAAAAGTGTTTATGTCACAGTAGTGAATGTGATGCTCAAATGTGTTAAGTTAGTAACATACAACTACTATGATTTGGAAACCATGATGGTTTGGAGTAATTTTACTTTTTTATAAAAGAGATAAGGAGGGTTAAAAAAAAGGTTGTAGGACTTTCTTGGAAATGGAGCAGGCAAGTACCTCTGCTCCCACCCCAAGGGGGTTTACTCAAAGGGAAAGCTTACAATCCAAGCCGTTATCCCTGCTAGTGTTCTATGAGAACATGGTGAATGAGCTTCTTCTAGCTGCCAGTGTATCCCTCAACAGGGTCTCTGCATACAAAAAGAGGCTGGGTGGCCACATTGTGTATTTCAAGGAAAAAGCCATTGCCAAGCATTTCTCCAACACCTTTCCTCGCACCCTCCTTGTGGGCACCAAGGTACACATGTTTGATGTGATAGAGATCCTTACATTTCACTAAGGGGTCCGTGTTTGACTTGTAAGTCTTTCTCCACACACAACCAAGGAAAGGCTGAAGGAAATTGCTGAGCTCTTCACTTCAGGAGATGTGGTATTTTGTGATGTACTCAAATCAAGGGGGAGTTCCCATGGAGAAGGGTTTAATTATCTTTTGAGTAGCACCACTACCTCCCTTTAGAGGCTCATCTTTTGTCTGGGGCACCAAAAAGATCAATTACTACTGGATGGACAAAGAACTCTTATGTTTTGTGTGTTAGCACTAAGGACATATGACTTCCACTTGCCTAAAAGAGGTATATGAAACCCTACCAATACTAACTCTGGTATTACCTGACTTAAAAGAGAAGAAAGATGCCAAATTAGCAAAGAAGGGGAAAGAAAAAGCCTCTGATGATAAGTTTGCCACTATAGCTCCTGTAAAGTTCTGCCAGCAAAGAAAAAGGGGGCTAACAAGGGGGGTAGCTAAACCCCCCCCTCTAACAACTACTAATGTCTATATTAATGCTGAATGTGAATGGGGCTAATCCCACAACAGGTTTCCCATCCAAACCACTGGATATCCAAGTATTTTTGGCCAGCACCACAGTTGATATTGCTGTCTTCACAAAGACACACTACATTGCTGTCTCTAAAGACTCTGGAGCTCACTCCTGTTTTCAACACAATCAAAAATGAAAGGAAGTATCAGTCATACCTCTGAATCCCCAGTACCACATCCAACACATTGC
>Ga0209935_1003576_pt1 | contig 15745 bp, 28 predicted proteins | sample ThiBio_1000_plan_2_FD_183958 | JGI IMG/M metagenome (GOLD analysis project Ga0209935, IMG submission 183958) | Wastewater bioreactor microbial communities from Cape Town, South Africa - Thiocy_cont_1000_plan (SPAdes) | ecosystem: Engineered > Bioreactor > Thiocyanate-remediating >... | reverse complement strand
CTCGGGCACGGTCGGCGCAGTGACGTGCACGCCGTTGCTGCTCGTCACGACGGCCGACGCCTGCTCGGCGAAGCCGTACTGCGGCGGAGTCTTGGAGATGATCGATTCGGCCTCGGCCGTTGACGCCGCCGCCGTTGGAGGTTCGTCCATGTCAACGTCGACCAGATCCGACGACGACGAAGGCGGCGGTGAGGCCAATGGAGGCTGGTGGTTCTGGTCGGTGGTCGACTGGCCAATCGAGTGGCTGTTGATGTTCTCGGCAAAGATTGCGGAGTCAGCCATCATGTATGATAGAGAGTGAGTGAGAGTGTGTGGGAGCTTGTGGATCTCAGTCAGTGGTTGGGGAGGGATTCTGGTGTGGGAATGATGATGATGATGTTGTTGTTGTTGTTGATGAGGTTGGGGGATGAGAGCGTGTGAGCGAGAGCGAGGCACAAACGAAATGAATGAATGCTGCGCACCACCGACAGGGACACTAACAGCCTCCAACCGCGCATAACGGACGTAACGCTCACACACACGGAGCTCCTGCGCACCACGTCCTCCACGTCACTACGAGAACCTCTCCGCGCGCCACTGAGATCGCATGACCTCACCTCCTCGCTCGTGCCCTCGATTTCTCACCCGCTCGCATATCTTGAGTGAGTGAGCGACATTGCGAGCTGTAAGCGACCGGAACAGTGCCCCGCAAAAAACAATCGAATTTCTCGATTTTTCGCGGTCGCCTGAGGAAATGCCGTACTCGGCGAGGTTCTCTGCTTTTTCATTGCTTTCTCTCCTCCTCCGTCCAACACCTCTCGCTCTCGCAAACTCACTCGATCCACGACCGGCTGCTCGTCGCTCGCCAAACTCCAGCCAAACTCCCTCCAAACTCCTCCAAACTCACTCTATCACACGCCCACACGACACATCACAGTAGTGATATTTTTCTCGATTTTTATCTCGCAGTTTCAAGTCGTTCTACGTCGATCATCCGCATCGTTCACGCCCGCACACGCGCGCGCGAGACCTCGCCATGAGCACCAGCGCTCCTGCATCGCCTGCCGGCATCGCTGCGGCGCCTTCGTCGCCCGAGCATGGCCGCTACGGTAGTGCTACCAAGAACCTCAAGATCGGTCACTACCGCTTGGGCCGTACGATCGGCATCGGCACCTTTAGCAAGGTCAAGCGTACGTGATCTCTCCCGCTCTCGCTCTCTCGCTCGTGATACTCACGCGAGAGCTCGCGACTTGTTAGTGGCCTTCCATGAGATCACGGGCCATGAAGTCGCCGTCAAGATCCTGAATCGCAAGAAGATCAAGTCGCAGTCGATGGACGCCAAGATTCGTCGCGAGATCCAGATATTGAAGATGTTCCGCCATCCACACATCATCAAGCTGTACGTGAGAAAGAGAGAGAGAGCGCGAGAGAACGCGAGCACGAGAGACCTCTAGGGGGCTCTACGGTCGTCGTGCTGACGGTGTTCGTCGTGGTGGTGGTTAGGTACGAGGTGATTGAGACGCCGACCGATATCTTTATGATCATGGAGTACATGCCCAAGGGCGAGCTCTTCGACTACATCGTCAAGAACGGCAAGGTACCTATCATGCTAACTCACTCGCTTGCTTGCTAACCAACTCACTAACTCACTCACTCGGTGCACAGCTGTCGGAGGACGAAGCTCGCAAGATCATGCAGCAGATCATCTCGGGCGTCGAGTACTGCCACCGACACATGGTGGTGCACCGCGACCTCAAGCCCGAGAACCTGCTGCTCTCGAACGACAACCAGGTCAAGATCGCCGACTTTGGCCTGTCGAACCTGATGCGCGACGGCGACTTCCTGTCGACCAGCTGCGGCTCGCCGAACTACGCCGCACCCGAGGTCATCTCGGGACAGTACGTCGATGCGCCCTGACTCTCTCTCTCTCGCTCTCGCTCGGAGCAACTCGAGAGGCTCACTAATCCCATCGTGTAATCGCTGATTGGCTCGTGTGCAGGATGTATGCAGGCGCCGAGGTCGACGTCTGGAGCTGCGGAGTGATTCTCTTTGCTCTGCTCTGTGCTCGGTTGCCGTTCGATGATGATAGCATGGCGAATCTCTTTGTCAAGATTCGATGTACGTCGTGCGATCAGTGGTGGTGGTAGTGGTGGCGCGATGCCGCGGTTCAACCAGCTGGCGCACTTGATCACCTGTGTGTTGCTAGTCAAATGATACCGCCAGATCCCTTGTCGCATCTCTCTTTCGCTATGATCTATCTCGTGCTTGCGTGCGTGGTACTGACCTCTCTCTCTCTCTCTCTCGCTTGCTCTCTATACAGCGGGGGTGTTTGTACTTCCGGAGCACTTTTCGCCCGAGTGCAAGGACATTATCTCGCAAATGCTGATCGTCGATCCCTTGAAGCGCATCACGATCGCCGAGATTCGGTAGGTTCATGCACGAGAGCACGCCTGGCACCAGCGCTCCCTCCTCACTCATGAGCACTCGATATGGCGTTCAGACAACATCCCTGGTTCAACAAGAACCTCCCGGCGTATCTCGCAAAGCCTCCGCCGGACATTGCCTCGCAGACCATCACCGAGATCGACAACGAGGTGCTGGAGATCCTCATGTCGGTACGATGGCTCGACCTCTCTGCGAGCGCTTGTCGTGTTTTTTGTACTGACTCCTCCTCCTCCTCGTCTCGATAGAAATTCCTCATTAGCCGCGAGAAGGCCACCGAGGAGTTGCGGATGGAGAACCTCGACAACAAACCCAACCAACTCCAAGTGGCGTACCACTTGATCTACGACAACCGCACGGTTGCCGATGGTACGTTGCACAGCTCGCCTGACTCGGTGTGGCGCCCGTACATACCTGACACTCGCGCTTACAGAGACAGTGCCGCGCACGCCGCCACGAGAGGCGCTGCTCTCGACCTCGCCGCCGATGAACCTGCGAGACGAGCTGCCATTCATCGAGCGTAGCGGCGTTCCGCAGTCGCCGCACTTTGGCAGCTCTGCTTCATCGTCGTCGGCATCGTCAGCCGACGGCTCGGAGCTCAAGCAAATGTGGCGGCTGGGCATTGCGTCGGGTCTGTCGCCCAAGTTGATCCTGCAGCGCATCATGTCGATCCTCAAGCGCAACAACTTTGTACGCTTGGCAGAGTGGCCACGCCAAGTCGAGAGAACCAACTCACTCACTCACTCACTCACTCACCCACTGACGCATTGACTCCTCCGTGCAGGAATGGAAGGTCGTTGCGCCATATCGGCTGCGGTGCCGAATCAAGTCCGATGACGTGGTGCCGGTCAAGATCATGGTGCAGTTGTTCCAAGTGCGCACCAACATGTACCTGCTGGACTTTAAGAGGATCGAGGGCGACATCTGCCCGTTCGTGACTGCGTGCTCGCAGCTCTTCACCGAGTTCCAGGCGCTCACCGAGTAGACCACCGCCTCGAGCCACGAGCTACCGTTTGTGTGAATCTTGTGAATCTTGTTGATGACGAGTGTTTGGTTGTTGTTGTTGTTCAAACTTGTAGTACCTGTTGTTAATAGACACTGTGGCCACTCACTGGGTTGGTTCAGTGGCCAGTGGCCGATAACTTAAGTCCACGACGAGTATTATAGTTAGGAGTCAGATGGATTTTATGTAGCGGAGAGATAGATAGATAGATAGATAGATAGATAGCAAGGGAGAGGGAGAGGGAGGAGTCATATCTAATCACTACTTACAATACGAATCGCGGCGCCGTGTTGTCGTCAATCTTGACGAGCGAAGATTGCAAGGCAATCAGCTTCTCGCACGACTTGGCGATCGAAGGGTCCTTGATCTTGGCCGAGAGCAGCTGCGATCGAATGTAGTCGGCACTGAGGTGCGCCAGCTCGGGCGTCACCAGCGCGGCACGGAAGCTGGCGTCGGGCGCGAGCAACGACGCGAGCGCCGACAGCAGCGGGCTGAGGAGCTTGGTGTTGTCCAAGTCGGTTGCGCGCAGACGACCGAGGATGCATTGGCCGATCGGCACGAGGCGGTTGGCGTGCTCGATCTCGTGCGGCTTGAGACTCACGAGCGCGTGCTTGATGACGTAGGCGGCGTTGATGTGCACGCGGTTCGGGCGCTCCTCGAGCAGCAGGCGCACGAACGGCGCCACCAAGCCGGCGTCGGCCGCGGCCCTGATGCTCTCGGGCGTGTCGACCAGCACGTTGGACACCATCCACGCGACCTCGTTCTCGAGCGCCTCCGACGGGTGGAGGCGCATGACGGCCGCCAGCTTGGCCAACACGCCGAGTTGCACCACGATCGCGCACTCGGCCGCCTCCATGGCGGCGAGCTCGGCGAACGTGCGCACGTTCTCGGGCGCCTCGAGCAACTCGTCGGCCATTCGCCGGAGCATCTGGTTGCCGGGCTCCATCAGGCGTTGCCGCGTGTCGTCGTGCAGCACGAGGTGGTTCACGCACAGGCGTGCGTTGCGGCGCACCGACGGCTCGTGCGAGCGTTCGAGCAGCTGCACCACGCGCTCCAGCACCTCGAGACGGGGCAGGTTGGCGAGACAGTGCTCGCACAGCCGCAGCAGAATCGTGCTGCCCATGGCTTGAATGTCTTCCGACTCGGCATCGTGGCAGTAGCGGTCGACGTCGGCGAGCGTGAGGTGGTGGCCGCTCACGAGCGTCGTGGCGTCGTACTTGGCGCTCACGAGACTTTGGATGGCGCCGACCGCCACGTGGCGCAGATTGCTGGCACGAGCGCGAGAGAGCTTCACGATCGGTGGTACTCCGTTCTGTACTCGCGCGTCCCCGACACCATCAGTGGCTGCGAGGAGTCAAGTGCAATGTGGTGCGTGTGCCGCTCGACATACCAGATCAATTATCGAGCGCGCAAACGAACTGCGATTCGCTGCCATTGCTCGCAGGATGGTGCAAATGTTCCACGCTTGCTGGTTCTCCTCGATGCGTAGCTCATCGGCCGGTGGATCTTGGAATTGGTCGAGTGTCTTGATCAACAATGGCAACGCGGGAGAGGTTTGTAGTCGCACAAAGAGAGCCGGATCTGCCACGACATGAACAGCGTTCGAGTGAGACGAGTGACTCGGAGTACGAGCAGTGCACTCGGGTGCTCGGCAACGTACCCTCCTTGGTATTGCCACTGACGGCCAACTCGCGCATTTGGAAGAAGAGCTCGCGAATCGTGGATTCCTCCTTGGCTTGCAGCAATGCTTTGACGAGCACCTCGTCGGCACTCTCGTACTACACAGCACGCCGAGTAAGCATGCTGGTTCTCATCGTGCTCTCTCTCTCAGAGCTGGCGCGTACCTTTTGAACTCGCGCGACTCGCGCATCTCGCTGCTTGTTGGTATTGCTCGCTGCCGGCAACGACTCCTGCAAGTCTTGTACCTTGCTCGAGTACTGCAGCTTGGCCTTGATCTCGCCGACGCGGTCCAAGTACTCCTTGGGCGAGATGAGCGAGCTCTCCAACAGGTTGTTGAGATTGTACAGTTGCTGTTGGAAGGACTTGGGCCAGTGCGGTGGGATCTCTTCGACTACACCACACGAGATTCGAATCCAGCCGTCGATGAGACACTAGCGAGAGAGAGAAGGAGAGCCAATGGCGCGCTCGTACCATCGACATGCTCGTACAGCACCAGTTGGCTGAGCGAGTCGCACATGCCATACGGGTCCTCTTCGTTGACCGTGCTTTGGTGGTGGCCGATCAGTTGGTTGCGCTCCTCCTGGCGCGAAGCCTGGCGCGTGCGCTCGATCTCCATCACTCGCTGTTGCTCTTCGAGAATCTGGCTCGAGTAGTAGTCGAGGCTACCGCCGAGATCAGGCACCGACGTAAAGAAGCCGATGGAGCCCGAGCTGCCACCGAACAAGCTAATGTCGACATCTCCGCCCGTGTTGTTGGCAGCCGGCGCCAGCTGCGACGACTGTGGTTTCTGCGGCTGCTGCCGTTGCTCGGCCTTTGGCGGCGGCTGCAAGGCGGTCGTCTTGGCTGCGGCCTTCTTTGGAGAAGTGTTGGAGGACTTGGGCAGGCGCGCAGACGCTGTTGTCGCAGCAGATGCGCCAAAACCGAAGTCCGACGATGGTGATGATGGAGCAGCATTGGTCGCAGCGAAGCTGAATCCAGTCGATGGTGTAGGGGCGGCGTTGCTTGAGCCAAAGCTGAATAGCGACGAGGTGGATGGCGGAGTAGGATTGCTTGAGCCGAAGCCGAATCCAGTCGATGGTGATGATGGAGTAGGATTGCTTGAGCCAAAGCTGAATCCAGTCGATGATGATGGAGCAGCATTGGTCGCAGCGAAGCTGAATCCAGCCGATGGTGTAGGGGCGGCGTTGCTTGAGCTGAAGCCGAATAGCGACGAGGTGGATGGAGGAGTAGGATTGCTTGAGCCAAAGCTGAATCCAGCCGATGGTGATGATGGAGCAGCATTGGTCGCAGCGAAGCTGAATCCAGTCGATGGTGTAGGGGCGGCGTTGCTTGAGCCAAAGCTGAATAGCGACGAAGTGGATGGCGGAGTAGGATTGCTTGAGCCAAAGCCGAATCCAGCGACCTTCGTGGCAGGCGCAGCTGTCTTCTTGACCGGAGCAGCAGCTGTCTTCTTGACAGGCGCAGCAACCTTCTTGGCGGCTGCCTTCTTAGGCGCAGCAGGCTTGTTCGACTTGAGGGTGGGGACAAAGTCGTCCTCCTCCTCGTCCTCCACCTCCAGGTAGTTAGCGGCGGCAGTGAGAAGGTGTCCGATGCGTGTCGCTGTCTTGGGCGCGGCCTTCTTGACCTTGGGCGCGGCCTTCTTGACCTTGGGCGCGGCCTTCTTGTCCTTGGGCGCCACAGCGAAACAATCATCGTCGTCGTCATCGCCGCGCTGCTCCTTCGCCGGAGATGCGGCCTGCTTCTTGACCACGTCGCTGTTGTAGGCAGCCATCTCGCGCAGGTAGCGCTCTTTGTCGCTCTCGGCCTTGGCAGCGAATTGTGCCTTCTCATGAGCAGAGAGAGTGTACCACTTCTGGCCTATTGCCTTCCCAACGGCGCCGAGGTTCGCCGTGGGCCCGAGCTCGCTGATGACCGAGGAGCGCGTCTCCTGCGCGAAGAGCATGAAGGCTGACAGAGGCCGCTTGGGAGGCGGCGGGGCGCCGCTGAGCTTGGCGCTCAGCTTGGCCGTCATCTTCTTCTGCTTCTTGGGCGCGCTGTCACCCGAAGGCGCCGCGGCGATACGCGCGATCAGCTGCGCCTTGGTGCCCGAGACCGGCAGACCGCGCTGCGCACACGCGGCCTTCAGCTCGGGGACGCGGAACGCCGCCAGTGACTGCGGAGTCTGTGGGCCGGCAGGAACGCCAGACGAGGGGCGTTGAAGCGGCATCGCGGTGGTTCGTCTGTGTGCGTGTGTGCGTGTGTGCGTGTGTGTGGAGGGTGTGAGAGGGAGGAGGCGAATAGACAACAACGAGCGTCGATCGATCGAAGGAAGGAAAGCGGCCGAGAGGAAGCGAGGCAGAAGGCGGGAACGAAATCCTCGTCGAAACTCTTCGCGGTACGGCGAGTTCCTGGAGCACTTTCGACTTCGCCGTCCTTCGCTCTCTCTCGTCGCCGTTTGTTTGCTTCCTCGCCACCGCGCACACGCATCATCCATCGCTCTTGTTCGCTCGCTCAGCCAGTACCGCGTGCATTGGAGGTATTGGACTGGGCCGTACGATACCATCATGTCGTCGTCGTCGCTGGCCGTGCCCGATATGTCGGCCGACGGCGCCAAGTCGCGCAAGTCGCCGCGCGAGAGGAGCCGCACCTCGAGTCGGCTGCCGGACGTCGAGGGCGAGAGCAAGGAGGAGCGCAGCAAGCGCAAGAAGCACTCGAGCTCGCGTCGCTCCTCGAGCCCCGATGGCACCTCGAGCTCCTCACGCGACAAGGCCGACGGCGAGGAGCGCAGCAAGCGCAAGCACCATCGCTCGCGTGAGCGATCGGCCACCGTGAGCGAGCTGCCTGTGCCTGTGGCGCCGCTCGACTCGGCTGCTGCTGCTGCTGCTGCTCCCACGACCGCAACCTCGGCCGATGGCGCTCCTGCTGTCGTCGTTGCTGCTGCTGCTGGTGATGGTGCTGGGGATACGGTTGCGCCGGTGGCTGCCACGATCGCGAGTCCGCCGCAGGCGCCAGAGAGCACGAGCTCGGACTCGATTCGGCGCCATCGCTCGTCGAGCGTGAGCTCCAGCGGCTCCAAGGAGCGCAAGTCGACGCGGCGCTCGTCTTCGCGTCGCTCGGTCGACTACGAGGAGCGCAATGCCGACGGCTCGTCGTCGTCGTCGTCGTCTTCCACCTCGCGCCGCATCAAGAAGCAGGTGAGCGACCTCGAGATGATCAACGACTCGGACGGCATTCGTCGCAAGCCGTCGACCGACCGACGACACCGCAAGAAGTCCTCGTCGCGCCGCTCGGTCGACCACGAGGACCGCACCGGCTCGTCCGGCATGCTCGACGCCTCGCCCGTCTCCACACCGCCCATCTCGCCCGTATCGTCCAACGACGCCTCTTCGATCGATAGTCCGGCCTCGAGCGATGAGAAGCCGCACCAAGACGCCGCCGCCGCCGTTGCCGCCGCCACTGAGCCGCTCGAGCAGGAGCAGGATCAGACGGCCCAGCGCACCGACGACACCGTGGCTCCTGCTGATGCCGCCGTTCCTACCACGACTCCATCGCAAGACGAGACCAAGACTGATCCCACGCCGACCGACGAAGAGCCCCGCACGACCGAGACCGCCACCGACGCTCCAGCATCGCCGCGAGAGGCCGCTGCTGCCGGCTCGACTGACACCACCACTGCTGCTGCCGCTGCTGCTCCCACGGCCTCGTCGCCCAGTCGAGCGCAAGCCACGAGCTCCGCCGCCGCCGCTTCTCCCTCTCGCCCCGTTGCGTCGGCATCCGCCATGGTTCCCACGCAGACCGAGGTGATCGACGTCAACCTGTACTCGCTGCCCACCAAGCTTACGCAAGGTACCCGCCTTACTCTCGCTCGCTCGCCCGCGCGCTCGCACATCCAGTCGCTCACCAATCCCCTCCCCGTATCCTTGTACGACCGATAGAGTTCGAGATGGACGGCCGCTTCAGCTTCCACTCTGCCGATGCCTTCCCGCCGCCACGAGAGTTCTCGGGTCGCACCAAGACCTACGCCACCAAGGGCGTCGGCTCGTTCATCGACTGGGAGGCTCCCGAGCGCTGGAAGTCCATGTGGTACGACTGAGCCGATACCACCACGGTCGTCGTCGTCGTCTCGTTATGCTTCACTTGCACCCATGAGAAACTGCCCATGCGTATTATGTTTGTACATCTATGACACCGTTGTTGCTGTTGTTTGTTGCTGCTGCTTTGTTGGCTTGCCTTCTCTCGCTCCAGCAACGAGCATCCAATACACTCGAATGCTTCGCTACAACCGCACTCCGAGTCTGCCCCCGGGCCTACTTGATTATCGACTCGATCAACGTCGTTCCGTTGATCATGCCCGTGGTCAACACCAAGAACCGGCGCCGATCGCCGGCTTGCTGCAGGTATCGAATGGCTGCCAGCTCGGCTGATGTCACGCCGCCGAGAACAACGACCAATACCAGCGGCTCGGTGTGGAACTCAGTCCGTTCTCGCAGCGCTACCATTGCCATTGCGTAAGCCAACGACGACCCAAACTCGAGCGCGCCACGCCAGCATCCAAGTACCTTGCAACACCATCGGCGGCAGTGGTAGTCGCTCTTCGAACGTCGGGCCCTCGATGAGCGACAAGACACTGGCTGCTGTATTCCGCCAACCCGAAGCTCCGATGGCTTGCAGCAGCCGTACGAGTATCGGAGCATATCTAACACCACTCCTTGTCAGTAATCCATTGAGTGACACACAAAGAGAGAGAGAGAGGCAACCAGGTACCCAGAGTGAACGTAGGCGCAATCTGTTGGGTTCGTATCGTCAACTTCCACCAGCAGGTCCAACTCCTATCGAACAGCAGGTTTGCTCGTGCTCGAGTCAGTGGCGGACGTCGCTATCAAGCTCGCAGATAGCACTGACGCACCTCTCGTAACGTTGGGAAGCCGTTTGTGCTCTTCTTGCCGCCGATCAGGCCTGCTCGCTCCAGCCGCGTAAACGCTGCCGTACACGTGGATCCATAGGTCTATCGGCGCCGTTAGATCGAGCATCACACCGAACAGCGAGCGCTCGCTGCTCGTACCTGCATCAACTCTCGCCTCCAGAGATCGAGATACGATTGATAGAAACCGCCGTTCACTTGACTATACAGCGTGATGAGTCTGTATGAGGAGTTCACGAATCCATCACACACTCGCGTCAGATGCAAGCAACGAGAATCGCTGGCAACACGACTGCAGCGACTGCGCACCTCAAGACCTCCGTCAGCGGCTTGCCTATTTGAAGGTACTCCATAATGAAATCCGTCGGATCGATTTGTTCCGATACAATGCCTACCGATATACGCGCGACGCAGCAATTGTCACGCGAGAGATCAGTCGATCGATCGATCGAACGAATCGAACGCTATCGACGTTACCTTGCTCAGTTTCGAGTTTGAGTCGCAGCTCTTGCTCCTCTGTGATCGATAAGATTTGGGCTACCAAGTGGGTATCTACGAGAGAGAGAGAGAGAGAGAGAGAGAGAGCATATCGTTCAGTATCGTCAAACGACGTGAAAGTCACGCTATTGACACATGAGCCTCACTGAAGCACGTACGAACACGCAACGCCTGATGCTCGAGTTGGTAGGACGCGAGCCCCTTCATAAAGTCGCGCACCTCCTTGAGGCTTTGCGCTTCGTGACGTTTCTGTATCGAAAAGAGAGAGCGAGCGCGCGCGCAGGAGGTGAGGACACATCGCACCGCATGCAATCGCTCGGCCAAGCATCGGCACCTTGTAATACGCATCAATCTCGTGCGCCTTTTGATTCAGCAGCGGACCCACGGTCGAGAAGTGGCGATTCATGATCGAGGCATGGATCGAGTCGTTGGTGTTCAGAGGCCACTTGGCCGTTGCCTTGTTGTCGTTGGTGCCAGCGACCTCGGATGGAATCTCGACGAATGCTATCGCACACGAGGGTTCAATGCAATCCAACCGACCCAATCGATCCATCCAATCAATCGAATCAGCACGATGTGGACTGAATGATGCAATGTGGCGATCGATCACGTACAGCTACGGATACCAAGCACCTCATCGATCAGGCCCTCATAAGTGAGCTGCGTCATCATCGGTGTCACGAGATCCACCGATCTACTCTCGCACAAAACAACCGCCCACGCGTCAGTCTGGAGTGCGTGCGAGTGAGGTAGAATGAGGCTCGAGATGCCATCGCTCGAACACGAACCGATCAAAGATCAACATCGAATGGATCTCCGGAGTGACGGTCGACTCGTTCATGCCGCTCTCGCGTCTCATGCGCACCATCATGTCGATCACCATCTTGATATCATCATCATCATCATCGTCATCGTGAGTTGGATTCCGAACTCATCCCAACAACAGCAACGGCCCTCGCTCACACGAATGAGTGTGCTTGCTATCGATTGCTGGCTCGTTTCGCGAACCTTGGAAGCTCGACCTTTGCCTTGAATCAACGGCACCACTCCATATACCGACTGCAACTTGAGCAAGGCTCGAGCGATAAAGAACAACGATGGCCGATACTCTTGCTGCAACACATTGCATCGATATTCATGATCGCGTTCGTCGTACGTGAATATCTTCGAACCACTCATTCGTTCGTTGGTTCGTTGGTTCGTTGGTTCGTTCGTCGTACCAAGGCACATTCTCGAAAGCTATCAGGTATCTCGAACGACAATACGTCCTTGGCGATCGGCATGATGTCGAGGCCGTACTCGAGGATCGAGATCGAGGCCGAGATCGACTCGAGCGCCATCGAACACATGAGCGTCTTGCGAGGCACGCACGCCACGACCGTCTGCATCGTCGGACGTCGTCTCACGTACTCTCGAACCATCGAGACACATTCGTTGCTATCCACCATATCAATGACGCCATATCGTTCGGTCAATACAACTAATCTATCGTCGATGATTGCATCAGTATCATCAGCAGCAGCAGCATCAACACACGTCGGTCGTATGAGAAACAGCGCCGTATTCAACGAGTCCGCTATCGAACGATCAAACTGCAAGATCGAGATATCATCGACTCCTTGTTCTCGCAGCTCCGACGCCTCTGCTATCAGACTCAGCGGCCCCACGATCGATGGATCGACCACGAGAGCCTTCTTGCCAGTGACCTACACCAATCGACGCTCGCGCATCAGTATCTCGTTCTCTCGCTCGCTCGCGAGAGAGAGAATCTATCCGCTCAATGAACCAACGGAGGAATGATCGAGATACCCCATTCAATAGCGAGATCAGTTCTCGTTTGTTATGTTGTCGTAGTACTTCGAGATCGAGCGCCGATTGATCGAGGTTCACCTCGGCCGAGCGTGGTGTCGTCGATGTCGTCGTGCTGCCGCTGCGCATCGCGATCTCTCTCAGCGCGTGGTCTCCTCCTCCGAGCAAAATACAAAAACACCGAATCCCACTGCGACCACCGCACCACAACCACAAACCGCTTTCGATTTTCTCCTCCATCAACCTCAAGTTTTCCATTCTTCAGTCCACTGAGGCCTCGATCGTGCTCGCGTTGATTCTTGGCTCTCTCTCTCATAGCGATGCTGCCGACACCCGACACCAGCCACTTGCGACACTATCCTGATGTCTACGAGCCTGCCGAGGACACCTTCTTGTTCTTGGATGCCTTGCAGTTGGAACGAGAGTATCTCGCTGCCAATAGGCCGCTGATATGTGCCGAGATCGGGTCCGTGCGGTTACTGTTCCGTCCTGCTGCTGCTCGCATGCCGAGTACCAACACAATGCATGCTCGCGCTACGCAGACCCGGTAGCGGCTGCATCATCACGTTTCTGGGACTGTTGATGCGAGACATTGGACACGGCGTGATCTTGCTCGCATCCGATATCAACCCGGCTGCGACACGCGCGACACAAGAGACTGCCGCTCGTAATGGCGTATGAACTGCATCGCCACATTGGTGCCGATCGATTGGATTGAATGGCGCCGATCGAATGGATCGACTGATTGGATGTGAGCGTGGGCAGGTAGCAGTGCATGTCGTTCGAGCGGATCTCGTCAGTGCGTTCGAGCATCGATTGCATCGTAAGATCGATGTGATTCTGTGCAACCCGCCGTATGTTCCTTCGGAGCTCGGTGCTGAGGAAGACGACGACACCAGCGACACCTCGACCACCACCAGTGCCACGACACCGTTCGGATGCGGCCTTGCTGCTGCTTGGGATGGCGGAGCTCTGGGACGCGAGATGATCGACCGAATGCTGCCACACATTGCCGTACGTGGCTCGCTCGCCTGCCAGCTGTGAGATGATGCTGACTCGATGCGTCGTTGGCAGGAGGCACTCTCCGATACTGGCACCTTCTATCTACTGCTGGAGGAGCGCAATCTACCCGCACAAGTCATTCGGACCATGGCTCAGCTGGGGCTCGGAGACCACCGTCTCATCAAGGCTCGCAAGGCATTCAACGAGAACCTGTCGATCCATCGCTTCCGTCGAGGAGCCGCTCGCTCCAAGACCAAGACCAAGACCAAGAGCCGCACTCAATCTCCGAGCACGAGCACGAGCGCGGCAACAAACGAGTGAATGACCGAGCACCCATGCAATCAACCTCTCCTTCAAGTGTACAGTATCCGGCGGATGGTTGTATTGAAGCCACTCTATCATATCATCATCAACGTGTGCACTACAATACATACAGCACCACTCGATGTATCCGTCGGTCGCCTTGTTCGCCAAGCCTGAGGCCTTGTCGGTGCTTCACGCTCGCTCACTGCCATCCATGCTGACGAGCGACACGGTTAAAGGCCTCGCGCGCTTCCTGCATCGTGTACTCACGTCGCAAGTTCGCCAGATCCAGTCGAGCTCCTCCAGCAACCATCTCGCTGCGAATCTGAACCAGCACCGAATCAATGTCGTTGCCTGCAAGCACACGAATCGCGTGTCAGTCGCCAGCTGAAACGACGCCTGGAGCCTAGTGGTTTGCAGCGAGGACGCACATGGACTCCAGCCACTTCGAGTCAAGAGCTCCATGCAAATCGAGCCGCCGATGGTAACATGGCCACTGTGGAATGCGAATCGTGGCCGCACAACACGCACGAACGGCGGATCGACCGGGTAATCTACACGTCGCGACAGCGGCCTGCTGGTCAGTATCCCGCGCTCGATAGACCAATGTGCCATGGCATGCCGTGTTGGCAGCGATATCGATCGAACCTTTCGGGAACGTGAGCTCCAACTCGACCTGTGAGATTCGCGGGGTGGTCGTTCGTCAGTGCCCGTGGCCTCTCGCGAGTGTGGTACCGCCGCATCGTACCTGGGGTGGTCGCGATGTAGCCGCCGCGTACTGCTCGAGATCCTGCGCCATGGCACCGTCAAAGTTGAAGAACCGCACGGTCCAGAGGTAGAGATCGTCGCCCACTGGCGCGCCGTCGTAACCCTGTGTCCATGCTCGTCGTTAGCCCAGGAGCGAGACCCAATTCATCAAGCGATGACCTACCAGCTCGGCAGTGTTCGAGTGCTTCAGCACAGCAAAGTCACGTAGGAGTCGCTCGGTGGCTTGCTTGCTGCCCTTCTCGCCGCAGAACTGTACACGCAGCTCGTCGAGCGTACTGCGACAGCGAGCTGGTCAGACTACCGCACACAGCGGATTGAACGCGTGCTCCAGAGAGCAAGAGAGCGGCGCGTACTTTTCGAATACGTCGCGAGGCACACCAGGCAGCTCGTGGTCGTTGTCGAGCGTTACCGACGACTGAGGCATGGCGTCCAGGTCGTCGAGAGTGAAGCGGTCGTCGTCGTCGCTCGCCGGATCGTCCGATGGAAGGTCGGCATCGGCATCGGGGAAGTCGTCGTCGCCGTCGGGGAAGTCGTCGTTATCCGACATGGCTGTTTGGGGCTTGGAGGTGGGTCTTGAGGCACGAGGCTCGTGGCGACTTGATAGATCTTGGCTCCTCGAGCGTGGTCCAATACACGGAGGTGCGCGCGGAGCGAGGGCAGCGATGGAATGTCCGCGCGAGTGCTCGCGGCTCGGTGCGCTGAATGAGCCAGAGAGCGAGCGAAGAGCGACACCTCGTTCAGCGATCGTTCCTGGGACCCTGACGGCTCTCTCTAAACCTCTCCGGAAGTCTGATGGAAATAGCGATATCTCGATGGGCTGGGTATTGTAGGGTGTTGGGTTGCTTGGGGGGTTGGAATGGAGCCTGAGCTGGAGGGTTGGATTGCTCGCGGGCCTTCAGGAACAGCGCCGGAGGCTCCGGATGGCGGTTGTTTGCTTGCTGTCGTTGGGTAGGCACACACGCACACACGCACACACGCACGCAAGAGGTAGATTGGCAGGCTTCGATATCGGTCACACCACTGCTGGAGTTTAGTCAGATCGTTCGAATCCGTTTCGAGCTGTATTATTGGTTCATTTGGTTTTTGGTGGGGTCGAGTGAGTTTGGTACCTCAGGAGCTAGAGTGGCACACTTCGCCATCGATAGCGAGCGAGTGAGCCATCCATCCCGAGATACATCGATATCTCGTGCGATAACCACTTGGATCACTTGGATCGGTCGCTTGTCGCACGTTGTCGATCGCGGGGTCTCGTGCTCGTGGATGTTCAGCCTGGTCGGCGTGTGTCTCGACCTCTTCCTGTTCCGTAGATTGACCGTGACGGTGCACAATGCTGAATGGGGAGTGTTGGCCGGCGAGACGCT
>Ga0209935_1003570_pt1 | contig 15771 bp, 23 predicted proteins | sample ThiBio_1000_plan_2_FD_183958 | JGI IMG/M metagenome (GOLD analysis project Ga0209935, IMG submission 183958) | Wastewater bioreactor microbial communities from Cape Town, South Africa - Thiocy_cont_1000_plan (SPAdes) | ecosystem: Engineered > Bioreactor > Thiocyanate-remediating >... | reverse complement strand
GCAAGCAAGCAAGCAACGAGCAACAAGAAGCAACAAGAACCAATCGATGAAGGAACAAAGAACAGCACCTCCCTCCCTCAACCAACCACTCCCTCACTCACACGAGCCTCTTCTTGATCTTCATCTTGATTCTTGAATCTTCTTCTCTTGGTCTTGGTATTGGTATTGGCATTTGTATTTGTATTGAAAGAGAAGTTGATTGAGATTGATACAATGATTGATGAGAGAGAGAACAAGAGTCATATTGAGCAACGCATTTGAGAGAGAGAGAGAGAGAGAGGCCTTGATTGATTGATATCTCGTTCAAGATTGCACACGACTTATCAATCATTCCTTCATCAAGGCCATTGGTGCTGGCTGGGTTGATTGAGAGTGAGTGTGCTGGAAGATGAGAATGAGAGAGGACGATTGAAGAGGAGGTGCAGGATAGTATCGTCACATCATCGTGCACTCCTTGTTCTTGGTGATAGTGGTGCTCTTTCGAGATCGATCACATGGCGCAATGCGATCTGGATGGACTCAGAGATGCGAGAAGATCTCGAACAGCAGCTCGTTCGGAATCATCGACATCGCCGAGCACTCATCGACCAGCGATCGAATCATCGTCATCGTCGACACCGTGCGCTTCATCCATGATGGTGCATATCGATGACGATCTGGTCGCCATGTGAACGTGTCGGCAAGCCATTGATTGGCTCCAATCACATGCACTCGATCGCCTGCCGAGAAGGCGATGAGACCTCGATGCTCGTCGGACGCAACAGCCAATGGATTCTCGCGACCACAATCGAACGATGAGATGTGATGGCCTTCGTGAGTGAATGATTGCAATCGGTGGTTGAGGGTATCGGCGACGATGATTCGGCCTTGATTGGCGATGCACACTCCAAGAGGAAGCTTGAGCTGGCCTGGTTGATCGCCAGGAGAGCCGAACTCGAACAAGAACGAGCCATCGATCGACGACAATACTTGCACTCGATTGTTGCCGGTATCAGCGACGATGATTCGATGTCGATCATCATCGATCGCAACGCCCACTGGGCGGTTGAACTCGCCAGGCTGAGATCCTTGCTTGCCGATGGAGAACAAGAGCGAGAGATCGATCGACGACAAGAACACCAATCGATGGCTTTCGGTATCGGCGATGATGATGCGATGATGATGCTTGTCGATCGCAATGCCTCGAGGATTGTTAAACTCGAGATCTCCTGATCCACGATGGCCGATGCACGACAAGAACGATTGCTCGCTCAATGACCATGATTGTACTCGATTATTGCCGTTATCAACGATGAGGATGCGATCATGATCGTGATCGATCGCAAGGCCGAATGGACACTGGAACTGGCCTGGTTGGTCGCCTTCCTCGCCGAGCTTGGACACGAACGAGCCGCCATCATCACACGAAAATACTTGCACTCGATGATTGTAGCAATCGGAGACGAGCAAGAGACCTCGATGATGGTCGAACGCCAAGCTCACGGGCGTACGGAACTGGCCATCAGCATCGCCTCGTTGCTTGGTGCCGATCGAGAGCTTGATTCGAGCATCACGATCAAGAGCATCTTCTTCCATCTCTTCCACTTCAATCTCTCTCACACAACGACAAAGAGATGATCCAAGCTCCAAACTGCTCAAACCAAAGAGATGAAGATATGAAGCTCTCTCTCACGAGACACGAGACACGAGAGAGACACCAAGCAAGCAAGCAAGCAACGAGCAACAAGAACCAATCGATGAAGGAACAAAGAACAGCACCTCCCTCCCTCAACCAACCACTCCCTCACTCTCACGAGCCTCTTCTTGATCTTCCTCATCATTCTTGAATCTTCTTCTCTTGGTCTTGGTATTTGTATTTGTGTTGGAAAGAGAAGTTGATTGAGATTGATACAATGATTGATGAGAGAGAGAACAAGACTCATGTTGAGCAACGCATTTGAGAGAGAGAGGCCTTGATTGATTGATATCTCGTTCAAGATTGCACACGACTTATCAATCATTCCTTCATCAAGGCCATTGGTGCTGGCTGGATTGATTGATTGAGAGAGAGTGTGCTGGAAGATGAGAATGAGAGATGACGATTGAAGAGGAAGTGCAGGATAGTATCGTCACATCATCGTGCTCTTCTTGTTCTTGGTGATAGTGGTGCTCTTTCGAGATCGATCACATGGCGCAATGCGATCTGGATGGACTCAGAGATGCGAGAAGATCTCGAACAAGAGCTCGTTCGGAATCATCGACATCGCCGAGCACTCATCGACCAGAGATCGAATCATCGTCATCGTCGAGATGACTTGCTTCATCCATGATGGAGCATATCGATGGAGATCTGGTCGCCATGTGAACGTGTCGGCAAGCCATTGATTGGCTCCAATCACATGCACTCCATGGCCTGCTGTGAAGGCGATGAGACCTCGATGCTCGTCGAATGTGACTGCGATTGGGCACTTGCGGCGACAATCGAAGGATGAGATGTGATGGCCTTCGTGAGTGAATGATTGCAGTCGGTAATTGTGGCTGTCGGCGACGATGATTCGACCTTGATTGGCGATGCATACTCCTTCAGGATACTTGAGCTGGCCTGGTTGATCGCCTTTCGAGCCGAACTCGAACAAGAACGAGCCATCGATCAACGACAATACTTGCACTCGATGATTGCCGGTATCAATGACGATGATTCGATGTCGATCATGATCGATCGCAACGCCTGATGGAGAACGGAACTCGCCAGGTCGAGATCCATACTCGCCGCCGATCTCGAACATGAACGAGAGATCGATCGACGACAAGAACACCAATCGATCGTTGTCTCTGTCGACGATGATGGTACGATGATGATGCTTGTCGAACGCAACGCCTCGAATACTGCTGGAGAACTCAGAGGATCCTGATCCACGCTGGCCGATGCACGACAAGAACGATTGGTCGCTCAGAGACAATGCGTGTACTCGATGCTTGGAAGTATCAGTGATGAGGATGCGATCATAATCGTCATCGATCGCAATGCCATACGGAAACTGGAACTGGCCTGGTTGGTCGCCAAACTCTCCGAGCTTGGACACCAGCGAGCCATCCTCACACGAGAATACTTCCACTCGATGATCGGTGCGAGCAACGACGAGCAAGAGACCTCGATGATGGTCGAATGCCAAGCCATAAGGATCGTAGAACTGGCCATCATCTTCGCCTGATTCCTTGGTGATCGAGAGCTCGATTCGAGCATCACGATCAAGAGCATCGTCTTCCATCTCTTCCTCTTCAATCACTCTCGGACAACAATGACAAAGAGATGCTCCAAGCTCCAAACTGCTCAAACCAAAGAGATGACGATATAAAGCTCTCACACACGAGACACGAGACACGAGAGAGACACCAAGCAAGCAAGCAACGAGCAACAAGAACCAATCGATGAAGGAACAAAGAACAGCACCTCGCTCCCTCAACCAACCACTCCCTCCCTCACACGAGCCTCTTCTTGATCTTCATCATGATTCTTGAATCTTCTTCTCTTGGTATTGGTATTGGAAAGAGAAGTTGATTGAGATTGATACAATGATTGATGAGAGAACAAGACTCATGTTGAGCAACGCATTCGTGAGAGAGAGAGAGAGAGGCCTTGATTGATTGATATCTCGTTCAAGATTGCACACGACTTATCAATCATTCCTTCATCAAGACCATTGGTGCTGGCTGGGTTGATTGATTGTGAGTGAGTGTGCTGCACGATGAGAATGAGAGAGGACGATTGAAGAGGAGGTGCAGGATAGTATCGTCACATCATCGTGCTCTTCTTGTTCTTGGTAGTGGTGGTCTTTCGAGATCGATCACATGGCGCAGTGCAATCTGGAGGAGACTCAGAGATGCGAGAAGATCTCGAACAGCAGCTCGTTCGGAATCATCGACATCGCCGAGCAATCATCGACCACCGATCGAATCATCGTCATCGTCGACACTGTTTGCTTCATCCATGATGGTGCATATCGATGACGATCTGGTCGCCATGTGAACGTGTCGGCAAGCCATTGATTGGCTCCAATCACATGCACTCGATTGCTTGTCGAGAAGGCGATGAGTCCTCGATGCTTGTCGAACGCAACTTCGATTGGACACTTGCGGCCACAATCGAACGATGTGATGTGATGGCCTTCGTGAGTGAATGATTGCAATCGATTGTTGAAGTGGTCGGCGACGATGATTCGACCTTGATTAGCGATGCACACTCCTTGAGGACCGCTAAGCTGGCCTGGTTGATTGCCTCGACAGCCGAACTCGAACAAGAACGAGCCATCGATCAACGACAATACTTGCACTCGATGATTGCGGGTATCACAGACGATGATTCGATGTCGATCATGATCGATCGCAACGCCTGATGGAGAACGGGACTCGTCAGGCTGAGATCCATACTTGCTGCCGACCGAGAACAAGAACGAGAGATCGATCGACGACAAGAACACCAATCGATGGTTGTTTCTGTCGACGATGACGATGCGATGATGATGCTTGTCGATCGCAATGGCTTGAGGATTGTAGAACTCGAGATCTCCTGATTCACGCTGGCCGATGCACGACAAGAACGATTGGTCGCTCAATGACCATGATTGTACTCGACCACCGAAGCCGCAAGTGATGAAGATGCGATCATGATCGTGATCGATCGCAATGCCGTATGGATACCTGAACCTGCCTGGTTGGGTGCCAAACTCTCCGAACTTGCACACCAACGAGCCATCCTCACACGAGAATGCTTCCACTCGATGATCGTGGCGGGCAACGACGAACAAGAGACCTCGATGATGGTCGAACGCCAAGCCATGAGGATTGTAGCTCAGCCCATTGGGATCGCGTCGTTTCTTGGAGAATAGCGAGAGCTCGATTCGAGCATCAGCGCCAAGAGGATTGTCTCCCATCTCTTCCACTCACTCAATCACTCTCGGACAACAACGACAAAGAGATGATCCAAGTTCCAAACTGCTCAAACCAAAGAGATGAAGATATGAAGCTCTCTCACACGAGACACGAGACACGAGAGAGACACCAAGCAACAAGCAAGCAACGAGCAACAAGAAGCAACAAGAGCGGCGTCGTTGTTCGGTCTTCTCGTCGCTGCTGCTGCTATCACGCGCTCTCTCGCATTGACTGTCGCCACTCGCGTGGCGGTCATAGTATGCCACAAATGCCCTTCGATCCTGCAGGATTCACGATACTCGGTGAGCTCGGCCGGTACGTCGCGAGCTTGTTTGCTCGCTCTCGTGGAGTACGTGACGAACCAGCTGGCAGTGGTCACTCGTGCCGCGTCTACTTGGCGCAATACACTGATGGCAGGCAGTACGCCCTCAAGACCATCGCGAAGGCTGACTTTCTCTCGCGTACGTACGAGTGAGAGAGTGCGTGTGTGAGGTGAATGCGGCGTGCTGACTCCGATCGCTTGTAGAGCCCGAGCTGCTGCGCAACATCCAACGTGAGATCGCCATCATGCGAGTACGCCGTTGTACGCGTTGTTTGATGCGATGCGCTTCGCTGACGAACGAATGTGCGTGCGTGCATGTATGCGGGGCAGACGCTGAGCCACATCAATGTACTGCGCATCTTCGACGTGATCGAGAGCGATGAGTTCATCAACGTCATCCTCGAGTAGTACGCCATCCATCCATCCAACCATGGTGCGACGAGCGAGACTCATGCGGCAGAGCGTAGCATCTCGGGCGGCACACTATTCCTCCAGCTGCACCAACGAGGCTGCTACTCGGAGGAGCAGGCGCGCGACCTCATCCAGCAACTGCTGCATGGCCTCGAGTACCTGCACTCGTTCGGCGTCGTGCATCGCGACCTCAAGGTGTGTGTGCGTAGGAACGGCGTGCGATGATTCATTCGGCGCCGCTCGTGGTTTCTGATGCGAGAGGATAGCCCGAGAACCTGCTGTTCGAGGTCGAGTCCGGGCGCTTGGTGATCGCCGACTTTGGGCTGGCGAATGTGCTCGGCGCCAACGAGGACCATCTGCTGCACACGCAATGCGGCACCTTCGGCTACGCAGGTATGACGCAGGCTCGAGTCGCTTACATGCCGCCAGCTCGGTCGCATCTCATCGACCGGTGCGTGCCTGTGTCACTGGTGTGTAGCGCCCGAGGTCTTGCTCGGCTTGGGATACACTGCGGCGGTCGATCTGTGGGCCGTGGCGATCATCACGTTCATCGTGTACGAGCGAGCGTGCACCGCTCGCATACGCTCGTTGCGTTTCATGGTCGTCGCGTGCTGATGCCGAAATGAATGTGTGCGTGTGTGCATCATCTCTCGATATCAGCATCGCGGGAGAGCCGCCGTTCAAAGGCACCGAGCACGAGATCATGCAACAGATGCAGAGCGCGCAGTTCGACTACACATTACCGGCCTTTGCGCAAGTGTCGCCACACGTGCGCGACTTTATTCAACGCCTCGCGGCCCCCGATCCGACGCAACGCCCGACGGCGTCGCAGGCGCTCGCGCACCCATGGATGGCGGAGTTGTGCACGGTCGACACGATTCTCTCGGTCGGCAGCTCGATCGAGGAGTTTCTGAGCACGTACTTTTAGGAGGGTCGCGCACACGCAGACACACACACGTCTCGAGGAGCCTCCTCGAGACGTGCCTACGCTCGTGTGTCACACGCCACGACGACAATTATTGTATTTTGTACATAGATACACGTGTGGTTACGACGACATTGAACGAGCGAGCGAGATCCGATTCCTTGGATTCGATGGTTCGGCTCGATCGAAGCGACATTCGGTGTTGTTGTTGCTTGTTCGCTCGCTGCTGCTGTTGCTGGCTCGCCATGGCGTCAGGCGACTTTGAGCTGCGTCCTGCACGTCTCGACGAGGCGCCGCGTATCTTCCAGGTCGTCAACGATGCGTACAGCGTCGAGCTCGGAGATACGGGGCTGGCGTTCAAGAATGCCGATCGATAGTGCGTTGGCGAGCGACAGCAGCGTCGTGCGGCTGCTCACACCTCGTATCGCAGCAACACGGTGCAGGAGACCGAGCGCGACATTGCACGCAACACCGAGCACGGGCGCTTCGTGGTGGCGGTCGAGCGAGCGAGCGGCGACATTGTCGGCTGCGTCAACGTCGACGTGTTCGACAGCGAGCGGCGGTGCGACTTTGGCCCGTTCGCTGTGCTGCGCACGGCACAAGGCCGAGGTACCCAACAGAGGGAGAGAGAGCACTTGTAGTGCGTGTGCGCGTCTGTCTGATCAGAGTGGCGACCGACTCTGCGTGGGCTGGCAGGTCTGGGCACGTTGCTGCTGCAGTGCGTCGAGAGCAAGGCGCGCGCCGCTGGCTGCACGCACATACAGATCGAGGTCGTCAACCATCGCACCGATCTGCTGCCGTACTATGGCAAACGAGGCTTCCGAGGTATCTGGTGACCATGGCCACGAAGCGATGGCGTACTGCTCGAGGCTGACACGACTACGATTGACGTGCGCAGAGGTCGGAACGGCGCCGTGTGATGCCGCGCACAACTGCGACGAGTCCAAGGTCACGAGGCCGTCGCACTTTGTCGTGCTGCGCCGTGATGTACGTGACTGATGGCTGCTGTCGCTGCGCTGCCTGCTTGAATGGCTAGCTGGCGAGCGCGATCTCAAAGAGCTGACCGACGCGAGACAGTTAGAGTAGGCAGCTGGCCGGTGGATAGCCCAGATGCCGCTCAATGTTTAGACACACTCACACACGCACTCAATCAATCGCTCAATCTATCTATACTGCCACTGTCGGAGTGCACGCCGCTGCTCACAGCTTGCTCCGCACAGGGGCGCCTGCAGCAGACGAGGATGAAGGCGAGTACTGCTGCACGATCGAGTCGCTCATCTTCTCGCCGACCATAAGCACGGCAGCGGTAATGTCGGCACTGGGTAGCTACACAGGCGCGCGCACGAAACAATCGTGTCAAGAAGAGTGCATGTGTGCCAGAGGCCGAGGCTCTCGCATGCACATGGCGAGCGTACCAGCGGCAGTATGCTGGCGTCGATCACTCTCAAGCCTTGCACGCCGTACACGCGGCACTCGGCGTCGACCACGGCACTCTCGTCGCTGCGAGGCCCCATCTTGCACGTTCCGACCTGCAGTCCAGCAGCGGCAGCGGCCTTGAATGAGTGATGGCTGCCTGCATCACGAGGCGCCTCAATCTCTTGCTTGCGTACGGCGCTCGAGGCTGACACGGCCCACTTGGCAATGTACTGGCGCACGTAGTCGTCGGAGGTTCGCGCGGCTTCGATGTCCTTGTCAATGACTTCGCCGCGGCGAATATAGTGGAAGGCGTACTGCGAGTAGATCTTGCGAGCGGTCTGGAAGCCGTTCAGCAGCACGTCGCAGTCTCGCGGGTCCGAGAGATAGTTGGGCTCGATGAGCGGCGACTCGAGCGGATTGTTGCACGAGAGCCGCACCGAACCTCTGCTGTGCGGCCGCAGTACCGACACGAAGGTCGTCACGCTGCTCCAGGACGTGGTTGTTAGTGGTTGGCAGGTGGCAAGACGAGTGCAGGTCGCGGCGTACGAGTGTATGATCCTTTGGTTGTGGTTGGGCGGATAGCCGTAGTTGAGGTTCGAGACTTGGTCGGAACCGGCCGTGTAGAAGCGCAGCTGGCAGTCGGGACGGTCGGCGTCTGGCGACGTGCGCAGGAAGGCCAGCGCCTGGCTGTGGTGCCACGACAGCGGGCCGCTCTTGCACCACTGGTAGCGCCACGAGTTCCAGTAGCTCTGCATCACGCGAGCGTCCATCGTGATCGCCTGCAGGATCTCCATCGGCACCGGCACCATGAGTTGGTCTTGCAGGTTGGCGCCCACGCCAGGGCGATCGCTTTGTATGCATGGATGCCACGAATCAGATTCACATGTCTGCCCCATAGGTCATGAGCAAGAGACGCAGGATCGCATGAGGTACCAGACGACGGGGATGCGGTGCTCGTGCAGATGGCTCGCAGGCCCGATGCCCGACAGCAGCAGCAGTTGTGGCGAGGCTACGACACCAGCAGCCACGATCACTTCCTTACGAGCATAGATACTCTGTGCGTGTGTGTGTGCGTGTGTGTGTGTGTGCATCGATGCAGTGTGTCAGAGCCACGCACGACATCGTGGCATTGCGAGATCGAGGGATTGATAGATTGAGAGAGATGACGATACCTTGCTCACGGTCGTGGCGGCCACAGCGTCGTGCAGCAAGTACTCGACGCCGCAGGCTCGCAGCGGCGTATGCTCATCGAAGAGAATGCGCGTGACGCGAGCGTTGCAGATGATGGTCGGCCGCTCGGCGGCGGAGCGGCTCCACAGGTAGGCGCTGGCGGCCGTGACGCGCGCGCCGTTGTGGATCAGCACCTGGGCGCGAGCGACGCCCTCCTGCGGCTGCGAGGCGTCGTTGTAGTCGGCGTTGTACGGCAGGCCGCACTGCTGCGCCGCCTCGATCCAGACCTCGGTGCAGTGGTTGTAGTGCGTGTGGTCGCTCACGTGACACGGGCCCGAGCGGCCACGAGCAGCGCCATGGCTCGCGTGCGACACCGAGCAGCTCTCGAGCCGCTGAAAGTACGGCAGCACGTTCTCGTACGACCACTGCGGCGCCTCGGCCGCTGCAGCCCACTGGTCGTAGTCGGCCTTGTTGCCTCGTGCGAACACCATACGTCCGATGGCACTACTGCCGCCAACACTGGATGGAGAGCGAGATGGAGGGATACATCAGCGCGCGCGCGTGTGTGGCTGCGAACGAACGAGCGCGAGTCGGTCACGTACATGCGACCAGCCGGCCACGGGAGCGAACGACCTCCCAGCGCCGAGCCACAGTTGGTCGTTGTGTGGCGCCAGTCGATGGCGGAGCGCTGCAGCTCGGCGGCCTGGAGCGGCCGGTGCACGACGCCGCGCCGTGTGCCGTCGTCGCCAGCCTCGAGCACCGCGACCGAGAAGTGCGCCTGCGCCAATCGAGCCGCCAACACACAGCCGGCCGTACCCGCACCCACGATCACAAAGTCCACGACCAGTGCATCGGCCGGTGGCTTCGCTTCGGCTGCCATGCGTGGGCTCGACTGGCGCACAAGGGCCACAGGTGGACGATGCCGACGGCGGCAACACGACGAAGAGAGCGAGGAGAGCGAAGAAGAGAGCGAAGAGAGCGAAGAACAGCATTCCCACTCTCGGTCGTTTGGGTTTGGGGGTCGCATCCATCGCAGTGTGCGTGCTTGTATTGGATAGTGAACGGTAACGGAATGGCCTAGCCAGCCAGCAGTCAATACGTGAAGATAGGAGGAGAGAGAGATGGGGTAGTGGTTGACTCGAACAGGTGATAGAGAGAGACAGAGAGAACGAGAGCGACACTACGAGGATAGCTGATAACGAAGTGGTGGCATTTCTGGCTTGCGCGCGAGCCTCCGGAACGACGTGGCCGAAGCCACGCGGCAACCGAAGACTTGCAGGCTGCAAGCTCACAGAGGACGTACAACGGAAACAAAGGACAATAGTAGTGAGAGTGGGACGACGAGGTTGAGAGAGAGAGAGAGAGAGAGAGAGAGAGAGAGAGACGAAGGCACGGGAGAGTACGAGTCGAATGCATTCGAGGTGCGTGCTATCGCTCACACGCGCTCGACGTAAACAGCAGGGAAGAGGCCGACCTTGCCGCGCATCTCGCCCTTCCACCAATCGGCTTCGACCTTCTCGAGGAGCGTGATGATGTCGCCCTCGCGGAAGTTGAGCTCGTCGGGGTTCTCGGCTTCAAAGTCGAAGAGCGCACGGTACTGCTCGCGACCTGCGCCTCCGGCAGCGCCACCGCCACGGCCGCCACGAGCAGCACCGCCGCCACGGGCTCCACCGCGCGGGGCAGCGCCACCACCACCGCCAGCAGCGGCTCCTCCACGGCCACCTCGACCGGCAGGAGCCGCCGGGGCAGCGCCACCACCTCGTCCAGCACCACCGGCACCACCTACACAACGCCAAGCACGTCAGTCTCCCGGCGAGTGGCAGGCAAGCAAGCGGTTCCGTTACATACCTCGACCTCGCGCTGGCGCAGGGACGGCTGCAGCTCCTCCACGAGCAGCAGGCGGTGGTGCGGCGACGGACGGGCTCGGCGCAGGGATCGACTTGGGAGCTCCAGGAGGCGTCGGGCGCGCTCCACCGCCGCCGCCGCTGTTCGGCGCCGGTACGCGGCCAGGCATCGGGCGTCCAGCAGACGACGACGATGACGACGAGCTGGCCGGAGCGGAAGGACCAGGTCGTGCAGCACCAGCCTTGCGCTGAATGGCCTCGCGATTCGGCGGCGCGATGGCTTGCGTCTCCATGACCTTGGGCTCCGGGAGGTTGGGCTTGGTTCCGGCGGCGAGACCGCTCGGGGCGCAAATCTTCTTGCCTTTCAGCTTGCCGAGGCCGGCCGAAGGATCGGCGCCCACGGTCAAGGCTCGCTTCTTGCCTCCCTTGATCGTCAATGGGAAGCTAGATACACCGAGCAGAGTGAGAAATGCAGCTCGCAGAGAGGCAGAGACGCAGAGAGGCAGAGTATTCGTACGAATCAGTGATAGTGCTCGTGAGCGAAGGATTGGCCTTTTTGATGGCGCCAACGAGCTCGGTCTTGCGACGGCACTCGAGCAGGTTGTCGTGCTCGCCCGGCACGATGAACATGACAAAGTTGTCGGCATGCGTACTGAGCATGACGCTGTTGATCTTCTTGATCTCGATGCGGCGCTTCAGCACGTAGACCCACGGCTTCTTCTTGCGCGCAATCTTGTCCTTGTCCTTGTTCTTCTCGATGGCGATAATGTACATGGCATGCTCGGAGATCAAGACCACGCGGCGTTGCTTGCGCGAGCGGCGGTCATACTTGTTCGCATTGTCGGCGAACACGACCTTTTCGTTGTGGGAGCCTGGTTGTTGTTCACCGATCCACCAAGCACTTGTGAGCACAAGGCACTGCTGCTGGTGCCACAGCCACAGCAGCTGGTACAGTAGATCGTGGCGATGATGTCGCCGACATACCATGTTGCTTTACGACATCCTTGAGCGGAAAGTTCTCGCGATAGCCAATGTAGTCACCCTGATAGGGTCGCTCGATCGACATGGGCCGACGTTGCTTCTTGGCCTGCAGCATGTCGATGCCGGCCATTTGCAGCTCCCAAAAGTAGCGACGCAACGCGAAGCGCAAGAAGAAGCGCTGCACCTTGTTGGCGTACGAGAAGACCTTTCGGTCGCGCAGCTCCTCGAGCGAGAAGACGGTCTCGGGCTGGCGGATGAAGATCTTGGTCTTGCCCTTGCTGTACTCGTTGGGCTGGAGGTTGAGGCTCTGGAGAATGATGTCGACGCCCTCCTGGATCGAGCCGTTGAATTGCGGAAAGGTGCGGTCGCAGCAGACGCGGTAGCGGTAGAAGAAGTTCTCGTAAAAGTGGCGGTAGGCGTAGCCGGCGCGGCGCACGCGCACGTTCTCCAGCAGACCGAGGTAGCGCACTTGATGCATCATGAGCTTGTCGTCAAAGTCGTTGGCGCGCTTGCGCTCGTTGGGCTTCATGCAGCGAATGTAGTGCGGCTTGCAGGCCGAGAGCGCCTTCACCAGCAGGCCGATCGACTCCTTGATCTTGGTGCCGGCCGACGACGGGCGGCGCTTGTCGGCCGCCTGCTTGCACTCGGGGAAGAGAATCGGCAGGAACGAGCTCCTCGAGCAGCCGGCAAGGTCGATCAGGTCGTTGAACAGCAGGTCGCGGTTCTTATCCAAGAAGCCGTCGACGTTGTACGCCACCTACGACATGAAAAGACAAGCCAAGAGGGAGTAAGAGAGAGGGAGGGAGAGAGAGAGAGTAAGAGAGAGGGAGGAGGGAGTTGGGTTCGAGAGCTATCGCTCTCTCACTCGCTCGTTCGCTCGTTCGTTGACGTACATCACCGGCATAGTGCTTGATGACAAACTCGTTCTGGCCGCCCATCGTAAAGTGCGCATGCTGCATAAAGGCCTCCTGGAGCTTTTGGAGGAACTTCTCGTCGGTGCCCTTTGGGAAGTTGCACACGTCGTCCAACTGCGCCAACACTCCGATTGGGTTCTGAGGATGGGAACCACGCCACGCCACGCCACGATAAAGGTAAGTACTTAAGTCAACGACGACGACGACGACAACAACGACGACGACACGCTGCGAACCTTCTTCGACTCGATCAAATCGCAGCAAATCTGGTTGTTGAAGAACTCGATGGGCTCCCACTTGATACCCTCAGCGGCGTACTCGTCTTGCTCGGCCTTGAGCGTGAGCTGGATGAAGATCTGCTGCAGCTTCTCGTTGACGTAGTTGATGCACAACTGCTCGAAGCCGTTTTTCTACACATCCCGAAAAACACAGCCGGAGGAGGAGGAGCAGGAGTTGAGCCACCACAATGACAGCCGGGCACACGGGCTACATTGGGGCTATAATGTACCTGGAAGATCTCGAAGCCGTAAATATCCAGCACGCCGATCGTGAACGAGTCGGGATCGTGCACGGAAAGACCCTCGTTGATCTTGCAGACGATCCAGTCGAACATACGGCTATACATGGCCTTGGCGAGGGCGTCACGCGAGTAATACGCCTATCCATCGATGAAATATTCGAATCGTGAGGACATGGGCGGGCACTCCGAGTGAGAGAGAGAGAGAGAGAGAGAGACGTACGCCAGCCGCATTTTGTGGGCAAGCATAGGTCGAAGCACGCTTGCTGCCCGAGGAGATGGTTCGCGAGCAGAGTGCCTGCTTGACGCTTGCCGGCTCGCACTGAATCAAGTGCGCGAACCAACTCATGGTCTCGGTGTCGGCCACTTGCGCTTGCTCCTTGTCGTCCTCGGTGAAGGTGATGTTGCCGAGATACAAGACGGCGGCCACGATCTTGAGGATCTCCTTGCGCTCGCTATCGGTGATGCCGACCGAAGTCATGGCTTTCTGCAAGGTTTTGAAGGAAATTGCGTGAGTGGGAGAGAACGAGAACGAGTGAGAGGGAGAGTGTGACTACGAACCATGGTGTCGCGAAACTCCTCGACATCATTCATGCCATCGACCGTGTAGCACTTGCCTTGGTTCAGGTAGTCAAAGTATTCGGGGTTCTGGAGGCCAAGCTCCTCGCGCAACGGACCATCGGCGCCCGCAAGCAGCTGGTAGAAGATGTGAAAGTTTCGCTCTCCTTCGGTCTGGTAGACGACGCGCGACTTTTCGAGCAGGTCTGCCGATGCAAGAACGTACAAAGGTACATACAAAGGTAAACGGTGAGCAAGAGTGCAAGAGCACAAGAGAGCGGCTGCACGTGTGGTGTAACGTACAGTTGGTGATGCGACCACCCTCAGGATCGCCCTTGAAGTCGAACTGGATCTCCATGTACTTGCCCTGTGAGGAGCGGTGGCGGTGGTTGGGTTAATGAACCGAACGTGGGCGTGGGCGTGGATAGTAGCAGCAGGTGCGACGAGCGATGGCCACTACGGCGACGTACGAAACGAGACGAATTGTTGTTGCGGATGGTCTTGGCGTTACCGAACGCCTCGAGCAGCGGATTGGACTCGAGGATGATGTTCTTGACGCGCACGACCTCGGGATTGTTGCCCGACACGGCTGCAATGTACTGCATCACGCTCTTGGAGGCCTCGGTCTTGCCGGCGCCACTCTCACCACTACCGACGACGACGACAGCGACGACGACAATAACGTGACGAACCGCTCAGTGGTGAGGCGAGTGGAACGACACCAAGCGAGCGAGCGGGCGAGTTGGCGCAGATGCGCGAGTCGTCTTCGTCGTCGTTGAGGTAGTAGCGTACCTGATAATGACGCACTGGTTCTCACCCTCGCTCATCATCGAGCGATACATGTCGTCGGCGAGCGAGTACACGTGAGGCGGCAGCTCGTAGCGGTACTTGCCGCGGTAGTCGCGCAACGTCTGCTCGGTGTAGAGCTGCTTGATCATCTTGTACGGGTTGACCGAGATCAACACGTGGCCAATGTACGTCTGCTCGCCGGTGACGGGGAAGCATCGAGCGGTGAGACGAGCGGGCGAGCGGGAGGGATTGACGTGCAACAGTCGAGCGACTGTTAGATTCGATGGGGCAAGGCATGATTGACGTGGTAGGCGCCAATCGGGCGCGCTCACAAGCACACGAACGTACGTAAATGATGTCGTTGGCGTGGCGCTTCTTGAGGTTGTCCATGATCGAGCTCTCGGAGATGCTGGTGAGCATCACCATGTCGTCGACGCCATGCTTGCTGGCGAACGAAGCCTGACACAGCGACCAAGAGAGTGCGTGTGAGTGAGAGAGCGAGTGAGTGTGAGGCCACGCGGTTGATTGAGGGCGCGAGAAGGAGGGTGGAGAAGGGCATCGGCATGGCGGCCATACCATCTCGACGCGAGGTGGCGCACGAAGGCCCGGAAGAGACGCTCGGAGTCGGACGGTTGGTTGGCAGCGAGCAGCAGCAGCGCGAGCAGCAACGACGACGAGGAGGAGGCAAGCAGCGGCAGCGGAAGAGAGAACGGCTGAGGCCGAGAGGAGGAGAGGAGCTCGCAGCGTAGAGCGACCGCGAGCTTTAGACGCTTTTCCGTACTTTCCTTTCCTTTCTCTCTGCTCCTCCTCATTCGTTCGCTCGCCCGATATCTCGATATCCCTCCCCCTGATGGCTGCGCTTCTCGGCACCCGCTGCGCAGTGGTGGTTGTAGTGGTGCTGTTGGTGGGCCTCGCGGCTGCCGCCACCACGGTCGACGTCAATACGGTGTACGGCCCGCTGCGCGGTACGACCGACGGCCGTGTCTCGACCTTCCTTGGCGTGCCTTTCGCTGCGC
>Ga0209935_1003565_pt1 | contig 15781 bp, 22 predicted proteins | sample ThiBio_1000_plan_2_FD_183958 | JGI IMG/M metagenome (GOLD analysis project Ga0209935, IMG submission 183958) | Wastewater bioreactor microbial communities from Cape Town, South Africa - Thiocy_cont_1000_plan (SPAdes) | ecosystem: Engineered > Bioreactor > Thiocyanate-remediating >... | reverse complement strand
GATAGATAGATAGATAGATAGATAGATAGATAGATAGATAGATAGATAGATAGATAGATAGATAGATAGATAGATTGATAGATAGATAGATTGATAGATAGATAGATAGATAGATAGATAGATAGATCACGTACACGAGCAAGAAGTCGGGCTTTGGATCAATCTTTTTAATGACCTCGATACTAGCACGCACGAGTGAGCGAGCACCTCAGATCGAACGATGCCGGCGCAGCGTTCATGCACGTACGAGGACTTGGTCAACAAGGGCGGTGCATCACAGCCGTATTGGCCATTGGGAATGATTCGCTCCGGTAGCTTGGTGCCATTGACGATCGGTGGCTCGACGGCGGTGCGGCAGTAGTTCACGGTTCGATTGCCTCGTGGGTTGTAGAGCGGGTCGGTGTGGAAGTCCGAGATGTGCACGAAGCGCGATACGATCGGTGGCGCAGCGAGAACGACCTGGAGTGTCGTTGAGAGAGTGACGAGTACAAGGAGGAGCGATAGCGAGGAGTGGATGGTGGTCATGATGATTGATCTGGTGTGGTGTAGAGTGTGGTGTGTGGTGTGTGAGGGCAGCAAACGAATGATCGATTGATCGATTGGTCGAGATATTTCTTTGATGCTTCTGCCAGCGTGGTCAAGTTAGAAAACGCAACGCAATCTCCTCGACGCAATCTCCAAGTAAACAATCGAGGCATGTATTGTGTATTTACAGTCTAGTGGTGCGAGATTGCTGCTTCGGTTCGTTCGTTACAGGCCGCCATCCTCCTCAAAGTCATCGTCGACTGCGAGGATGTTCTTGCGCGTGAGCACGATGCGCATTCCTTCCGGTCCGTACAACAGCCTGGTTCCGATCGGTGTACAGCTAAAGAACAAGATGACTCCGAGGCAGCATAGCAGCACGAAGCCCGTCACGCACGCCAGGATGATAATGTGCGTGTTGAACGAGCCTTCGATGTACAGCTCGCCATCGAGACACGGGTCCTCTCGCCGGCCGGAGCCGCCACCGCCACCGAGCAGGATCGCAAAGTTGGTGAGATGCGGCGTCGTGCCACAAAGTACTCCGAGGTTCGTTGATTTGAGACACACGTCCTGACATTGCCATGTGGCGGTACCGTCGGAGTGCACTTGAATGTATCCAAGGCAGCGGTTCTTGGTTCGTGTCGTCGTGACCGTGAGGCATATCTGTACTGGCGCTGTCGGTTGCGTCGGCTACTCAGAGAAGCATCGAGAAGAGTCAGAGTCAGAGTCAGAGTCAGAATTAGAGTCAGAATTGCTGTGGTAGTGCCGTTCCGAGGACGCAGCGGCTCGATCGCGTACCTGGCCTGCCGCATCGAGAATTACCACCGACACGCTCTCGGAAAACAACGTGCTCTGTGACTTGGCGGTGGCACTTGACACCAAGTTCACGTCGGCTGCCTTCAGTTCGATGGATTGAAGTGGCTGCAACATGGTCGTCACCGTGACCTCCGACTGCCCGACCGTGCCCGAGACGGTCGTCGAGCCGCCACTGGGGCTTGCAACAACCACCACAATGTCGCCGGTGGACTCCACCACGGGAATCGGCGGTGGGGACGAAACGAGGCCCGATGGCGTCGGCACTGGTAGCAGTGTTGTCGCCATCGGAACTGGCGGCTGGACTGTTACCGACGGTGCCGCAGAGGGAGTAGGAGGCCGCGTGGGAGTAGGGGTTGGTGGTGGTAGTGGCGGAACCAGTATCGGTATCGGTGTCGGTGTCGGTGTTGGTGTTGGCATTGGCTTCATAATTGGTGTAGGAGTCGGCGTAGGGGTCGGTATAGGAGTCGCCGCGGCCGCGGGTGGTGGCACTCGTGCCGTACACTTGAGCAAGTACTGCGCAACAGGTTGCGCCGGATCGTCGGTTGCGAGCGTCAACACGCCAGTTTGCACCACTTGGTCCTGCACCTCGAATGGCGGGTTGCAAACGACTCGCACGTTTGCAAGCGCCGTCGAGCCGGTGCCACCGGCGGTGCTCGGCAGCATGAGAGCCGTCGTCGAGTCATACGAGAACCACGGCAAGCCGCTCACCAGCAAGAAGCTCACGCTCAGCGGCGCCGTTCCGAAGTTCTGAAGAGCAATCACTTGCGTGCTCGACTCACCCTTGGTCACGTTGCCAAAGTCCAGCACGCTCATCGGCGTAGGCGTCGAGTGATACACTGGTGTCGCGGCGCACGACACGCTCACAAGCACCGTGCTGCGCACCGGGTCGTTGGTCGACAGTACGAGCGTGCCGACGCTCAACACGCCCGTGTCGTTGACGGGGCGCGAACACTGCACTACAATGACGCCTGAACTCGAAGCCCCACCAGGTGCCTGCCGTCGCCGGCTACTCGGCGCTATCGAGAGCGGCATGCTTGACGAGATCGAGAGCCATCGCGCTGCATTGCCGCCGCTGAATGGCGCTTGGCCGACCGACACCTGCAGCGTGTTGAAGCCGTGGTTCTCGATCGAGAGCATGCCTTGCACCGTGCTCGAGGTCGTGAGGGTCAAGGCCAATTGCGTGCCGTTGACCCAAAACGATGGCGCGAGATACACGCTCGCCACGGCGCTGACCGAAACGTTGTACGCGTTGCTGCATTGCGCCTGCACCATGAGGCCGTTACTCGCTGCCGTCGCCGTGAACGAGTACTGGCTGCTCGTGGCACCAGGAACGTCCGTGGCCGCCATGTTCACGGGATCGATCGCTTGCCACTGCACGGTCGGTGTTGGCACACCCACACACGCCACCGAGAACGTCACACTCGTGCCGACCAGTACGCCGCTCATCGACACAGGCTGTGTCACGATGACCGGTGACACGGCCAAGTGCAGCGTCACGACGTTCGAGTACGTGCTACCAATCGCGTTCAAGGCTAGCACGCGATACTGCCAGCCATCCACCGTCGGAGCCGCTACGCTGAATGAGTACGTGCTACTCGATGAGGCCCCGGCGGCAGCCTGCCAGGTCGCTCCTCCATCGGCGCTCACTTGCCACTGGAGCGACGACAACGGCGGATTGGCTTGCACGTTCGTCGCCATACTCACGAACGTCACTCCGCTCGGTTGTGTCGTGACATTCGGCTGCTGCAAAGAAACGATCGGCGCGTAGAGCACGCTCAACGTCATGGCACGTGACGTAACCGAGCCCGCAACGTTGGAGAACACGGCACGATACTCGCTCTGGTCATCGGATATCAGCGTGGTCGAAAGGTTTAGCGTGTTGGCCGTCTCAGCCAGCGGGAGCCACGTCACGCCGTGGTCGGTAGAGAGCTGCCACTTCTGGGCAGGTGTCGGATGTCCCGAGGCCGACGACACGATCACCACTCCGGCTCCCACCAGCACCGAGATGTCGGCCGGTTGCTCCACTATCACCGGCGCAGAGCGCACAGTCAGCGTTGCGGCTGTCGAATACGTCGTGTTCACCACGTTACTGAACTTGGCACGGTACTGCGTCTGGTCCATCGCGATCGTCGTGCTGGCGATCGACAACGTGTTCTCCGTAGCTCCTGCAAGAGGAGTCCAAACGAAAGTACCCGGCAGGAGCACCTCCCACTGCTGCACGGGAAAAGGCGAGCCAACCGCGGTACTGGTAAAGCTTGTCGACTCCGATGCCAGTGCGATTGCTGATGCAGGCTCAATCGTAATCGATGGAGCATATTGCACTGTCAATGTCGCTGAATTCGTGTTGGTCGATCCTTGAGAGTTCGTGAACACTGCTCGATATTGATATTGATCCATCGATGAATTGGTTGATGGAGTGGTGTACGACGTCGATGTGGCTCCCATGATACTGTTCCATGACGATCCTCCATTGGTGCTCAGTTGCCATTGTACTGACGCTGATGGATCGGCTGTTGCTGATGCTGTGAATGTTGCTGTCGATGGTACACTCACTGTCTGAGACACTGGTTGGATCGAGATGATTGGAGCATAGTGCACTGTCAATATCGCTGAATTCGTGTTGGTCGATCCTTGAGAGTTCGTGAACACTGCTCGATATTGATATTGATCCATCGATGATGTTGTTGGTGGAGTGGTGTACGATGTCGATGTGGCTCCCACGATGTTGTTCCATGTCGATCCTCCATTGATGCTCAGTTGCCATTGTACTGACGCTGATGGATTGGCATTCGATGATGCTGTGAATGTTGCTGTCGATGGTACAGCAGCTGTCTGAGCCATCGGCTGGCTCGAGATGATTGGAGCGTAGTGCACTGTCAATATCGCGACATTGGTGTTGGTCGATCCTTGAGAGTTCGTGAACACTGCTCGATATTGATATTGATCCATTGATGATGTGGTCGATGGAGTGGTGTACGATGTCGATGTGGCTCCTGCGATGTTGTTCCATGTCGATCCTCCATTGATGCTCAGTTGCCATTGTACTGACGCTGATGGATTGGCATTCGATGATGCTGTGAATGTTGCTGTCGATGGTACACTCACTGTCTGAGACATTGGTTGGATCGAGATGATTGGAGCATATTGCACTGTCAATATCGCGACATTGGTGTTGGTCGATCCTTGAGAGTTCGTGAACACTGCTCGATATTGATATTGATCCATCGATGAATTGGTCGATGGAGTGGTGTACGATGTCGATGTGGCTCCCATGATGTTGTTCCATGACGATCCTCCATTGATGCTCAGTTGCCATTGTACTGACGCTGATGGATTGGCATTCGATGATGCTGTGAATGTTGCTGTCGATCCAGCACTCACTGTCTGAGACACTGGTTGGATCGAGATGATTGGAGCGTATTGCACTGTCAATATCGCGGCATTGGTGTTGGTCGGTCCTTGAGAGTTCGTGAACACTGCTCGATATTGATATTGATCCATCGATGAATTGGTTGATGGAGTGGTGTACGATGTCGATGTGGCTCCTGCGATGTTGTTCCATGTCGATCCTCCATTGATGCTCAGTTGCCATTGTACTGACGCTGATGGATTGGCTGTTGCTGATGCTGCGAACGTTGCTGTCGATGGTACACTCACTGTCTGAGACACTGGTTGGATCGAGATGATTGGAGCATATTGCACTGTCAATATCGCGGCAGTGGTGCCGGTCGATCCTTGAGAGTTCATGAACACTGCTCGATATTGATATTGATCCATCGATGACATGGTCGATGGAGTGGTGTACGATGTCGATGTGGCTCCCATGATGTTGTTCCATGTCGATCCTCCATCGGTGCTCAGTTGCCATTGTACTGACGCTGATGGATCGGCATTCGATGATGCTGTGAACGTTGCTGTCGATGGTACAGCAACTGTCTGAGACACTGGTTGGATCGAGATGATTGGAGCATATTGCACTGTCAATATCGCGGCATTGGTGACGGCAGATCCGACTCCGTTGGTGAACGTTGCTCGATATTGATATTGATCCATCGATGGTGTGGTCGATGGAGTGGTGTACGATGTCGATGTGGCTCCTGTGATGTTGTTCCATGTCGATCCTCCATCGATGCTCAGTTGCCATTGTACAGTTGCCATTGGGTCCGAGCATGATGCTGTGAATGTTGCTGTCGATCCAGCATTCACTGTCTGAGACATTGGTTGCATGACAATCATTGGTCCAGCTGCAAGCAACGTTGCTGCACTGCTAGTGGTCGATCCTTGAGAGTTGGTGAACACTGCTCGATATTCGGTTGTAACAGCTGCGGTAGCCGTATACGATGTCGATGTGGCTCCCATGATGTTGTTCCATGTCGATCCTCCATCGGTGCTCAGTTGCCATTGTACTGACGCTGATGGATTGGCTGTTGATGATGCTGTGAATGTTGCTGTCATACCACTCTGAGACATTGGTTGAGTGGTGATGATTGGAGCATATTGCACTGTCAATATCGCTGGGCTGGTGGTCGTCGATCCTTGAGAGTTCGTGAACACGGGTCGATATTGATATTGATCCATCGATGGTGTTGTTGATGGAGTGGTGTACGATGTCGATGTGGCTCCCATGATGTTGTTCCATGTCGATCCTCCATTGGTGCTCAGTTGCCATTGTACTGACGCTGATGGATCGGCCTTCGATGATGCTGTGAATGTTGCTGTCGATGGTACACTCACTGTCTGAGACATTGGTGCACCAGTAATGATTGGAGCGTATTGCACTGTCAATATCGCTGAATTGGTGTTGGTCGATCCTTGAGAGTTCGTGAACACTGCTCGATATTGATATTGATCCATCGATGAATTGGTCGATGGAGTGGTGTACGATGTCGATGTGGCTCCCATGATGTTGTTCCATGTCGATCCTCCATTGATGCTCAGTTGCCATTGTACTGACGCTGATGGATCGGCTGTTGCTGATGCTGTGAATGTTGCCGTCGATGGTACAGCAGCTGTCTGAGCCATCGGCTGGCTCGAGATGATTGGAGCGTATTGCACTGTCAATATCGCGACATTGGTGTTGGTCGATCCGACAATGTTCGTGAACACTGCTCGATATTGATATTGATCCATCGAAGGTGTGGTCGATGGAGTGGTGTACGATGTCGATGTGGCTCCCATGATGTTGTTCCATGTCGATCCTCCATTGATGCTCAGTTGCCATTGTACTGACGCTGATGGATCGGCTGTTGATGATGCTGTGAATGTTGCTGTCGATGGTACAGCAGCTGTCTGAGCCATCGGCTGGCTCGAGATGATTGGAGCATATTGCACTGTCAATATCGCTGAATTGGTGTTGGTCGATCCTTGAGAGTTCGTGAACAATGCTCGATATTGATATTGATCCATCGATGATGTTGTTGATGGAGTGGTGTACGATGTCGATGTGGCTCCTGTGATACTGTTCCATGACGATCCTCCATTGGTGCTCAGTTGCCATTGTACTGACGCTGATGGATTGGCCGTTGCTGATGCTGTGAATGTTGCTGTCGATGGTACACTCACTGTCTGAGCCATCGGCTGGCTCGAGATGATTGGAGCGTAGTGCACTGTCAATATCGCGACATTGGTGTTGGTCGATCCTTGAGAGTTCGTGAACACTGCTCGATATTGATATTGATCCATCGATGACATGGTCGATGGAGTGGTGTACGATGTCGATGTGGCTCCCACGATGTTGTTCCATGTCGATCCTCCATTGATGCTCAGTTGCCATTGTACTGACGCTGATGGATCGGCATTCGATGATGCTGTGAATGTTGCTGTCGATCCAGCACTCACTGTCTGGGCCATTGGCTGGCTCGAGATGATTGGAGCGTAGTGCACTGTCAATGTCGCGACATTGGTGTTGGTCGATCCTTGAGAGTTCGTGAACACTGCTCGATATTGATATTGATCCATCGATGGTGTGGTCGATGGAGTGGTGTACGATGTCGATGTGGCTCCCATGATGTTGTTCCATGTCGATCCTCCATTGATGCTCAGTTGCCATTGTACTGACGCTGATGGATCGGCTGTTGCTGATGCTGTGAATGTTGCTGTCGATCCAGCACTCACTGTCTGGGCCATTGGTTGGCTCGAGATGATTGGAGCATATTGCACTGTCAATATCGCGACATTGGTGTTGGTCGATCCTTGAGAGTTCGTGAACAATGCTCGATATTGATATTGATCCATCGATGATGTTGTTGATGGAGTGGTGTACGATGTCGATGTGGCTCCCATGATGTTGTTCCATGTCGATCCTCCATTGATGCTCAGTTGCCATTGTACTGACGCTGATGGATCGGCTGTTGCTGATGCTGTGAATGTTGCTGTCGATCCAGCACTCACTGTCTGGGCCATTGGTTGGCTCGAGATGATTGGAGCATATTGCACTGTCAATATCGCGACATTGGTGTTGGTCGATCCTTGAGAGTTCGTGAACAATGCTCGATATTGATATTGATCCATCGATGATGTTGTTGATGGAGTGGTGTACGATGTCGATGTGGCTCCCATGATGTTGTTCCATGTCGATCCTCCATCGATGCTCAGTTGCCATTGTACTGACGCTGATGGATCGGCTGTTGCTGATGCTGTGAATGTTGCTGTCGATCCAGCACTCACTGTCTGAGACATTGGTGCACCAGTAATGATTGGAGCGTATTGCACTGTCAATATCGCGGCATTGGTGACGGTCAATCCGACTCCGTTGGTGAACACTGCTCGATATTGATATTGATCCATCGATGGTGTGGTCGATGGAGTGGTGTACGATGTCGATGTGGCTCCTGCGATGTTGTTCCATGTCGATCCTCCATTGGTGCTCAGTTGCCATTGTACTGACGCTGATGGATCGGCATTCGATGATGCCGTGAATGTTGCTGTCGATCCGGTATTCACTGTCTGAGACACTGGTTGGATCGAGATGATTGGAGCATATTGCACTGTCAATATCGCGGCATTGGTGTTGGTCGATCCTTGAGAGTTCGTGAACACTGCTCGATATTGATATTGATCCATCGATGAATTGGTTGATGGAGTGGTGTACGATGTCGATGTGGCTCCCATGATACTGTTCCATGACGATCCTCCATCGGTGCTCAGTTGCCATTGTACTGACGCTGATGGATCGGCCATTGATGATGCTGTGAACGTTGCTGTCGATCCGACACTCACTATCTGAGACATTGGTTGGCTCGAGATGATTGGAGCATATTGCACTGTCAATATCGCGGCATTGGTGTTGGTCGATCCGACAATGTTCGTGAACACTGCTCGATATTGATATTGATCCATCGATGATGTGGTCGATGGAGTGGTGTACGATGTCGATGTGGCTCCCATGATGTTGTTCCATGTCGATCCTCCATTGATGCTCAGTTGCCATTGTACAGTTGCCATTGGGTCCGAGCATGATGCTGCGAATGTTGCTGTCGATGGTACACTCACTGTCTGAGACATTGGCTGGCTAGTGATATACGGCGAGGTGCTCAGTGTGACAGTCAAGGTGGCAGGATTGCTGCTGGCGCTGCCGACAGCATTGGTGAACACTGCTCGATATTGGTATTGATTCATCACCGAGCTGGTGGAAGCAATAGAGTAGGTAGTAGAGGTAGCGCCCATGATATCGGTGAAGGTTGAGCCCATGTCGGTTGATTCTAGGCGATTGGAGCGGCAAGGTGGCGATAGTGAGTGTGCTGCTGCTGGGGATGGATGATGCACTCCACACATGGCGTACCTTGCCACTTAGTCGTAATGGCCAGGAAGGTACTGGTCGCCGACGAAGTGAATGTCACCGAGCTACCGGCAACAACGCTGGTTGAGGAGGGACTACTGACGAGTATTGGAGGAGAGAATAATCCGACGACGCGAACGGAGCCCGTGAAGCGATCGCCAATGTACAGCACGCCGTTGGAATCGGTGAGCGCAGCGGCTGGATCGAGCATCGCTTCTGTTGGCGCAATGCCTTCGCCCGTCATGGCGCCACCGCCAGCGACCTGCACGGCGGTTGAAACTGTGATAGTGACCACGATGCGGTCGCCGCCGATGATGCTGGCGATGCTGGCGTATATCGTGCCGACATTGTCTACCCACACACTGGTGGGTTGATCCATCGGGAAGTTGTACAAGGTCTGCACGACGCCGTTGCGGAGTTGGCGAATGTAGTGGTTGCCCGTATCGGCGATCACGAGCCGCGAGTTGGTCGCATCCCATGCCACGCCATCAGGGTAGTTGTAGTTGACAATCGATGAGAACATGCCATTTCCGTTGCCCGGCATTTGTGGTGTACCAGAAACGAGATGCACCATGCCGTCATTAAGCGTGATCGAGCGAATGACGTGGTTGCCGGTGTCGGCGATGTAGAGCGTGTTGAGCAGCGGATCGATCGATAGGCCCTTGGGAGTGTTGAACAGCGCGCTGCTTGCCGCGACGCCGTCTCCAGAATAGCCACTATTGCCGTGGGAGCCGGCGAGCAGGGTGGCTGCGTTGGTACCGCTGGCGACCATGGAGATCGTGTGGTACATGCTGTCGGCAAAGTAGAGATTGCCAGCCGAATCGAACGCGATGCCGTATGGGTTGCCGATGTCGTCGACGCTGTGCGCCAGCGACGAGTTCGAAGGGCCACAGGAGCCGACAACGGTGATGAGGGTCTGCGAGACGAAGTCCCAGGCGCGCACGCACGCATGGGCACCGTCGGAGAACACCAGCTGGCCTTGCGCGTTGAACGCGAACCCTTGCGCGGTGCCCGGAGTGAGCGTGTACATCTTCTGCGCCGAGGCCGCGCACCGAGACGGCAGCTGAACCAACACCACCACTAGCGCCAAGACGACAAGCGCGCCGAGCGACGAGCTGACGACACATCGCGGAGCCATCCACACAAGGAGGCGAGGCGCGTGCCAGAGAGAGCGAGAGAGCGAGAGATCAAGCGCGCGAGAGAGTGAGATTGCGAGGAGGACGGAAGGAGAGAGGACGACAAGCCAGAGAGCCAGACGAGTGACGGGCGAGAGCGAGAGATCAAGCGCGCGAGAGAGTGAGATTGCGTGGAGGAAGGAGAGAGATAACGACAAGCCAGAGAGCCAGAGAGAAAGGAGTGACGGGTGATCTTCCGCACGCGGCATAAGTGCAGTAGCGGGCTTAACTCCGGGGTACGCCACTCAATTCCGGGGCATGCTTTCAAGCCTAATGCCGCTCTACGCCTCTGTTCTTTCATTGCTGCTGCTGCTGCTGCTGCTGCTGGTGGAACTTGGTGCTCACCAGGAACAAGTCATACTGCGCCATCCTCCTCGCTACTGCTACTGCTGCTACTACTGGAGGTGCTCTCGTTGTCGTCATCGTCGTCATGGTGGTCGTCGTCTTTGGCGGGAGTTGTGGCGGCTTCATCTTGGGGAGCGGCGCCGCTTGCGGCAGAGTGGTTAATGTAGACAGGCTGGTCCTCGTCGTTGGTGGTGCTTCCGGCTTGCTCTGCGTTGAGCTTGTTGGCGTATTGCAGCTTATAGTATGCCACGTGTTTGCCTTTCACTCCTGTGTGCGTGTGTGTGTGTGTGCACGGTCAGCGACTCCAGCTGCGTGTTGCGGCAGCGGCGTGCTGCACGATACCGTTGCCAATGTACTGCGCGATCAGGCGGTTGCTGCCTGGGCCGTCGCCGTAGATGCGCGCCGCATGGTAGAAGCGCTGCACGTCCTCCTCGGTCCACAGGAACTGGTCGTGTCGGTGAGCGCGCTTGAGGCGCATCTCGGGGCTCTGCAGCACCTGCTCGTAGCGGCCGAGAACGTGTGCGAACTTCTGATCGGCCCAGTAGGTAGCTACGGTTGTGGTTGCGCGTGCGCGGCATCAGTGATCGAGCGCTGCCGCAGATATTGCGTCAGTGAGTGAGCGTGAGTGCGCGGGTACCTTCGTGGGGCAGTCCGCTGGTGGACGTTCGATCGCGGTCTTCGCGTACCACCTGCAGCACGCGCTCGACGATCTTGCGGCCGACACTTTCCTCTACTCGCCTCAACGAGCACGAGAGTTGGCGCATGAGTTGCCTTGCTCCTCGTTTGTCGGATCGCGCTGGTACATACCAGAGTCGGCGGGATCGAGTTGCAGAAAGCTGTGCGCGTCGACAGCGAGCGCCACAACGAGGTTCTGGATCTCGTACTTGTCAGCCTTGTCCTGCACAGCATCAAGTTCAGCGGCGTCCAACACGTTCGCTAGCAGCAAGCCACACGCAACGCGCGTACACGGAGCTCATCGGGAAGCGAACTCATGACTTGCGCGTGCAGTTGTGGCAGCAGCGCCACACGAACCGCGGTCGGCGTCGTTGCGTTCTTGGCGAGCGCGAGCGAGTGACCCATCACCAGCATCAGAGTATTGTACACGTGGTCAAATGACGTGTACGCACGGGGCTGGTACCTGTATGTTCTCTGGCGGTCGCGGTCGGTGATACGAGCGCTTCTTGGTGGTAGGAGCAGCGAGCTCGAGACGTTGCTTCTTGGCGAGCGCCAGAGGTGGAGAAGCTGATGCTGCTCGCTTACGAGTGGTGGTGGTGGTGGTAGCGGCAGCCATGGTGGTTGAGGGTGGGGGAGAGGAGGAGGAGGCCATAGACGGGAGAGAGAGATGTGCGCTTGTGAGGCGCAGCAAGCAAAGAACAGCAACGTGTGTCGCGATGTTGCTCGTCAGCCGGACAGGCGCGGATTGGCGCGCATTGCGCTGACGGTTGGGAACTCTCTCTCTCAACTCTCGCTCAGCTCTCTCGCTCACTCATTCCCCTGCTGCCCTCGCTCGCTCACTACCCCACTCCAATCGCCTCGTACTGCCACCCTTGTCTCGCCATGGCTCAGACCAAGAAGAGCGTTCTCTCCAAGAAGAAGGCCGCTGCCACCACGCCCGCCGAGCCTGCTGCCACCACCGCTGCTGCTGCTTCGATCGACGCCGAGCCGGTGGCTGCCCCGGCGTCGCCCAAGAGCGCGCCGGCCAAGCGCGGCCGCAAGACCACCGTCACCACCACGAGCTCGCCCAAGAGCTCGCCCAAGCCGGCCAAGATCGTCGTCTCGCCTGCGAGCAAGAAGAAGGCCTCGCTGTCGAGCAAGTTCGCCAAGATTCAGGCCGCCAGCAACAACGCGCAGCCGTCGATGACGACGCGCTCGCGCGCTCGAGCGCAGTACAAGGACTCGCACATTGTCACGCGCCGCAAGGAGGAAGTGCTCGACCGCTCGTCGTCGCTCGTGTGGAACCAGTAAGCTCCTGGTGTTCCTCCAGGAGTCCGCGTGCGTGTGTCTACGCGCGTATATCTCTTTGTCTCTTTGTGTGTGTTTGGGGACCGCAGCGAATCAGTCCTTCTTGCTTGCTTGTGGTTGTATCTATGTATCTACATTGTATTCTCTCGCTCCCCATCAAACAATAAACGAGCTCGCATCGTAACACAAGGCCTATGCAAGGCATTGGGAGAGAGAGTCGCGTAAACGCGCGAACGGGTCGGCAGCAGCGGCAGCTCCTCAGTAGGGGCAGCGCCAGTTGCTCGGCACCGTAAAGACATTGATGTTGACGTTGTTGACGACGTTGTAGAACGAAATGTCGTGCATCGTGCCGTGAGGGTCGACGTACTGACGCCGCACAGGCACCGAGGTACCGGTCTGCGTCCAGTACGTCATGGTGCTGCCGTCTTGCAGCTTGACATACCACTGTGGTAGGCAGCCGCGAGTGAGCCAGTAAGCGAGTGAGCGAGAGAGCGAGAGCCGCGCGCATACCTTGTCGCAGTCGAAGCCATTCATCGATTCGGTATCTTGGTAGGCGGCCGAGGCAGGCATCATGGTGGTCGAGCAGAAGCTGCCCATGTTCTGTGCCACACGGCAGCCATGCTGCGGGTCGTAGGAGATTTGGTAGCCCTGTGGTACGTGGGGTGTTAGGCTCGCGTTCGGCTCAAGTTCGGGCTCTGTGGTATGCGCGCGTACGGGATCTGGGAAGCGTGATCGCCAGATGGTCGAGAGCGCCGAGCCGTCCGAGGTCGAGTTGGCATCAACGCGAGCCACCATCAGCAAGCAATCTTGGTACACTACACGAATAGAACGAATCGAACGATTGAACGATTGAGTGAGTGAGAAGCATTGGCATCGTAGAGGAGAGCTCATGGCATGAGACGCATCATACCGGTGCCGTTGATGGCATTGCCCCACGAGCCGGTGAACTGCATGGTAATCGGGTCGGGCAGCAGCGGCACGACACTCGGCGGCGGCGCGCACTGCACCACGACGACGAGGATGGCGGCGGCGCAGCACAAGATGACCACAGACATCATCATGTCGACCACACACGATCGTCGAGATTCGCGCGAGATCCTCCACATTGTTGTTTACTTGTAACGAGGTAGATGGGAGTAAGTTGGGGGTTTGGGGGATGGGGGGTTGGGGGTTTGGGATGGATGTGAGCGAGGCCAGGCAGCTGAGCGAATGATGGATGATCGATGATAGAGCGATTCGACATTCGCTCACTCTCTCGCTCTCGCTCAGACTTGTAACGCAAACGGGCACACCTCTCTCTCATATGGATGCAACAATCGCCACTCCTCCGGCACTGCCACCTCCACTCCCATCCAGTGGCCTGCTCACGAGTGAACAGGAGATACTGGTGTTGCGCTACCTCATCTCCAAGGTCGTCAAGGCCGAGATCGCGACCTTCCGCACCAAGCCGTCGCTCGCGCTCTTGGCCGACACGCCGTTCCTCGAGTATGTGTTCGAGACCTTGGTGGTTCGCTTCCCGTGGTTGGCCAACAAGCCTGATGAGTTCTGGTTCAAGCTCGAGCGCCTGACGACGCTCACTCATGAGGTATACTGTCTTGCGTGAGACAGACAGAGAGAGAGAGAGATATCGCATCTCTCTCATTGATCAATGCGATTGCGCACACGCTCGCGTCGAACAGATGAACATTAGCAAGGCCGAAGTACGCGGACAAGAGACGCGCATGGACCGCATGGTGCAGCGTATCGAGCGTATCATCGTCATCTTCTTCAAGAACGTGCTGCGTGCCACGCACACGCCCATCAAGGCCAAGCAGATCGACTTTGCCAAGATCAAGGCGCAGGTCGATGCCGAGGCTGCGGCCGCCGCCGCCGATGCCAGCACGTCGAGCTCGTCGCCCTCGATATCGTCCTTGTCGTCGACCGATGATTGGAGCGCCAGCATCACGGCAGCGCGTGACATTATCGAGAATGGCAAGCCGCTCACTGTATGTCGCTGGTTGCTGCGAGCTGACTGAGGTCTGGCTCAATGCTGACGACTATGAGCACCACGATGACCAAATGATTATTGATCATGATAATGACGACAGACGTTTGTGATCGAGATCACGAGCAACAACGAGATCGTCAGTCGCGTGTTGCAGCGGTACCAGAACTTTGTCGATCTCCATGGCACGTTGCGGTCCAAGTACCCCAAGGTCGCTCTGCCTGCGTTGCCCGGCAAACATCGGCTTCGCACGCAGGACGCCGAGTTCAAGGAGCGACGCCGACGTGAGTTGAATCGATACCTCCAGCTCTTGGTGCACTGTCATGTGCGTGCCGCATACATGTGCAGACGGCACGCACACACATGAAGTGAGAGCGTCATCACTCACACTCTCTCACGCACGATTCTAATGATGCTGATGAATGGGTAGCCGGATGTTCGATCCTCTCCCGAGCTCCACAGCTTCCTCTACGACAATCAAGTCGAGAAGACGGCGGCCGAGGACGAGCTCGATCGCAAACGAGCGCAGATTGCAGAGGACGCACAGCGACACTACGACGAGGCCATGGATCTCGTGCGCCAGTTCTTCCTCGGACATCGAGAGAATAGTACGCGAGAGTGATGTGATGCCCTTCTGTTCTCGAGCGAGAGACAGAGCCAATGCAGTGTATTGAGACGTGACTCTCGCGATTGTGTGCGTGTGTTATCATGATAGACTCGATCGACACGCTCTATCCCTTGATCAAGACCACGCCCAACATGGCCGATCTGCCGGACAACATCAAGCACCTGATCCACTACGGCCAGTTGATTGCCGCCCATCAGTTGTTCATCTACTTGCATGCTGATGTCGACAGCGAAAAGGTTCCTCTACCATCACACCATTGCCATTGCCAACATGATTCAATTGTGACTGACTCTCACACACACACACACATTTGTAGAACCTTGGATCACTCAAGCGAATGTACACCTTGATGCCCTTCACTCCGATCAAGGCCGTCTTGCGCCTCGCCAATCCCGTCAAGCTGCTCAAGGGCGTGGCCGACATCTTTCTCACCAAGATGCTCGGCAAGAACCTCGCGCAGCGCATGATCGCCGAGGTGTACATCAAGGACCCGGCCATGACCGAGCAGGGCATCAAGGAGCTGCGCAACGCGATTCGCAACAAGCAGGTGTGCGACCGCATCGCGCAGTACG
>Ga0209935_1003563_pt1 | contig 15791 bp, 19 predicted proteins | sample ThiBio_1000_plan_2_FD_183958 | JGI IMG/M metagenome (GOLD analysis project Ga0209935, IMG submission 183958) | Wastewater bioreactor microbial communities from Cape Town, South Africa - Thiocy_cont_1000_plan (SPAdes) | ecosystem: Engineered > Bioreactor > Thiocyanate-remediating >... | reverse complement strand
CTCGGTGTGTCGATCGTCATCACGATCGTGTCGCTGGGTACAACCGATGATCCTGACTCTGGATTCAAGATCGATTGGCTCGCTCCTCCTGCAAACGATGCCACGATCGCCGCATCGCTCGCATAAACCATTGCCGCCAGCACTTGACTTCGAGCATCGAATGCCGTTGTCCACAGCCCCAATGAGCTCGATGCTGTGTACGACAACCAAGACGGAGACCATGTCTTGGTGTTGTTGTTGAACTTGAGCAACGAGAAGCCGATGATCTCAGTTGGAGGTACTGCCGAGCTTATCGTTGATCCATCGGCAGTGATCGATATGGCACTCTTATTGAGGAAGGTCGCAACGATGTCGCATGTGAAAGGATCGACGTTGATGGCTCCGAACGTCTCGAAAGAGATGTCGCGAATGTGATCCAATGTGGTTGCGTCGAAGACGAGAATACGATGATCGGTGGCTGCAATCACGAATGGAGACGACGGCATGGCATAGCACACGCCGACTCCAACAACAGCTTCCTTAATATTCACAACTGGCAGTTTGGTGGGACCGAGTAACAGCGAGAGCTCGGACGAGTACGACGACAGGTACAAGTTGGTGCTCGTCCCATTCAGGGTTGAGATATCGACGACAAACGTCGATCCGTCTGGTCCTCTGATCACTGACGCCGACAGCGCCTGCATGTTGTGATGAGCCGACACGATCGGCGATGAAGGAGTTCCATCAATTATCACCAGCAATCAGATGTAGCTCTTGCTCGAAATCTGCCTTATTCACGTACAATCTCGTTGAGATTCTCGGCAAGCACTAACGTCGTGGGCGCCAATGTCAAGCTCCCTTCAGCATTGAAGATGTGGCCTTCTCTTGAGTTCGGTGCGCTATATGTGATGAGAACCGCCTCCAGCGAGTCAGGAGAGCCTGCGACCCAAGGCCATCCATCCACAAACAAACAACCCATGTCGTTGAGTCAATCGACCGATCGAGAGCCAATGATCATCGACTCTCCTTCAATCGCTGACATTTGATGATTGATCGTGATGTATGTCGTTCACATCATTCAATCAATGAGAGAGAGAGAGAGAGAGAGAGAGAGAAAGTGCGCGTACTTGCGAACTGATAGGTTCCGACAGCAAACTGATTCGTCACATTCATTCCCGACGACACGCTCTGCATCACCGTCCCAGTACCGTCTCCGTACGTGTACGCAACGATGTTGTCCGAAGACAGTCCTGGAAGAATCACTCCTCCGATCGCTGGAGAGAATCCGTTGCTGTTCGGAAGAGCGACAATCTCTTGTGTGACGAGCCGAGAGTTCGTGATCGGAACCGACAGCCCTCCATTGAACGGGATACTCGAAATCGAGATCTGGAACTCGACTCTGCTCGTCGTGTACGATGCAAGATCGATCATGAACGATGTCGTGCTCGATCCTGGAGCAACGATCGATGACGTGGGAAGCAGCGTTGCTGACGCCGAGTCCCAGCTCGTGATCGTCGCCGACTGTGGGACTCGAACGACGATGCTGGCTGGTGTTTGAGTTCCTGCTTCGAGCGTCGGGCCCACCCTGATGCCCACAGGCATGCACGATGTCAGCGCTGTCACGTTGAAGCTCATGGTCGCCACTGGGACTTGATTGCATCCTCGGAAGATTGTCGATCCACTTGCTCTGTGAGATAGATAGAGAAATCAGTCAAATATCAAGACAATCACGTTGTGTGTCAGAGTCGATTGATTGTGAGACCGAGAGACCCCGAGACCGAGAGAGAGAGAGAGAGAGAGAGAGAGAGAGAGAGAGACTGGGACGTACGTCAAGAAGTCTCCTGATGATGGATCGAGCGAGAAGGCCGAGATCGATCCTTGAAGCATTCCAATCGCTGGACACTCGATCATCGGAGTCGGTTGAACAGTACCATCGCAAACACGAGTCTGGTACACTGTCGATCCGTTGAGATAGATCATCGACCCGTTGGCTGGATGGAACGCGAATCCCGAGGCGAGGTTCGCGAACTGACACGAGTCTCCTCGGTTGCTGTAGAGCATCATCGATCCCGAAGGCTGATACCACAAGGCGCCTGTCGAGTCGAAGGCGCTTTGACATGGTCCGGTCACTGCATTGGAACAACGATGACAACAGCGACAACAGCGAGATGAGGATGACAGCGCAGCACAACAACACCGACAGTGAGAACAAGAGCAGACCCAAACTACAGAGAGAGAGAGAGAGAGAGAGAGAGAGAGAGAGAGAGAGAGCAACATGCCTCCACATCCAGGTCCTTGAAGCAATGTTGAGTTGGGAGGACACACGCCGCTACTAATATCGGCATTACATGTGGCGCTGGATGTGAGACCCACCAAGGACAGGGACTCGACATTGAAGGCGAGACCTGAGATCGGTGTATCCATCAACATTGAGGATGGCATGATGGGCGAAGGCAGTACGAATCCACTGGTGAAGGTGTAGGTCTTGCATCGCGAGCCACACACACAACAGCAGCGAGCAATCAACGGGTCGTCAATGATTAGAAGGCTGGTGGGCATCGCTGGGTCTCTAGAACCAACCACACGATTGGAAGAGGGCAGGAACGTGATACATACGTCATTGTGCATGAGCGCGTAGATCTGGCAAACCCCTCCAACAGTGGCGACCGATGATACGACGCACGTTGCCAAGATGACGCACGCCACGACGAGGATCACGCGTACGCCTCGCGTACCCATTGCCGTCGTACGGTACAGAGCACAGCTCGTGCGCACAGCCAATTCAACAAGGATCTTGTACGAGTCTCGATGTGAAGCACACAGCAATAGCGATAACAACACTGATAACAATACGGTTCATACGCAAAGAGAAGCGTCGGAGTATCGAGATACTTCTATCGATCGGAGGGAGTGTAACGATCTCTCGTGGAGCAGCGCGATAGGCTTTGGGATACGTCAGACCAGTTATACCTCCTCTCGCCCTGAGAGCGAGACCTTGCGCACCCCCTCTCTAGCTTGGGGTTCCTACGTGGTATTCGGTCGATTCTCGTGTGTGTTCGTGTGTGCGTGCTACGAAGCAGCTGGCCCGCTGAGTGAGTGCGACGGGGCCTAAGCTTGGGGAGGAGAGCCACTGAAAAAAAGTGCCACCCCTCTCTCTTTTTCCCCCTCCGCTCCAACTCTCGCCGGCGAGTGGCGGCTAACTATGGAAATATTCGTTACGAGCCCCAGGCTAACTAACCATCCATATCACTCCTCCTCCTTCTGCCTCTACTTTCTCTTGAGACAGCTGCAGCTACAACAGCAGCAAGCAACTGTATCTATCTATCCACATATATCTAGCAGCGATGCCACTGAATCATTTGGATCGCAACACACACAATGCTCTCCCATGGATAGATAGATCGATGTGGACTGAGCGTTGCTGCTACACGTGGCAGAATCATCGTTGAATAGCCAATCGTACGAGACGAGCCAATAGATATTTCCAATAGATAGAGGTTCAGTACGCTCGCTCGTCGCGCGTACAATAGATAGATGGGAGAGTGGAGATTGTGAAACAACAAACTATCACGCAAGGTCGTTATCATCGTCTGTCGTGAGTTGCTGAGCGGAACGAGCCTGACGCACTCGATAGCCTTCCGTGCCGTAGAGCAACTTCTTACCGCTCTTTGTGCACGATACATAGACGATAAACAGCAGCCAAGCGATCAACACCGAGCCGGTGACACATGACAAGACGATCATGTGTTTGTTGAACGAGTGCATCAGGTATAGGTGGTTCGCCAGGCATGGGTCGTCGATTCTTCCTGTTCCTCCTCCTCCTCCGAGCAGGATCGCAAAGTTCGTCAAGTGCGATGTCGTTCCACACAACAGTTGGTTGTCGTTCAACGTCGTGGGTTTCAAGCATGGGTCCTTGATATGATCATCAAGGATGCAAGAGCATCAGCCGATTGATGATGCAGATGCGTCGAATCTACGAGGGAGTGACGTACCTCACATTGCCATGTGGATTTGCCATTGACCGTCGTGATATACCCGAGGCATCGATTCTTGGTGGTCGTTGGCTTGGCTCCATTGTTGAGTGACAAACAGATTTGCACTGCGTTGGTTGGTTGTATCGACTGATAGGTCAAGGCGCAAAGCGTACGCACGCACAGGCTCTAACCGTTAGCATATGTCGACGCGACACCACGAGTTGTCGCTAGGCTTCTTTCGATACATACTGAGCCATTGGCCTGAGAGATGATCTGAACTTGCACTGCAGGCGACAGAAGCGTGCTCGATGATTCGATCGTGGCCTGTTGAACTTGTACGGCATCAGCCTCGGTTACCGAGAGCGTTTCATTCGTGACTGTAGTCACGCTCACGGCCACTTGATTGGTGCCGGGGATCGTGACGGTGACTGTGGTCGAAGTGGTCGAGTTGTCGACTGCCACGACTACTGGTGACGGTTGCGCTTGCACTGGTGGTGGAAGCAATGGTGCTGCCGATGGTGACAGAATGGGTGTGATGGATGGTGATGGTGATGGCGTTGGCGAACGTGACGGAGCAGGCGCAGCGGTCGTTGGTGTGGGACTTGGAGGCGGCACTGGCGTTGGCGTTGGCGCTGGCGTTGGCGTCGCTGTCGAGGTTGGAGTTGGAATTGGTTGCATTTGAGGCGTCGGTAGCGGGGTTGGGAGTGTCGCGTTGGGAACGTTCGAGATGCTTGAAGCACTTGTGTTGGCGGCCAACGAGAAGACTATCGAGGTGTGCACGCTGCCAACAACTGCCGGGCCCGAGGCACACTGCTTTTGCTTGACGTAACCTCCTGTGTATCGAGCAGAAACGAACGTGGTGTTCGGAGCTCCCGAGGCGGTGATCACTGCGTCGCTCTCGGAGTAGTCGAGTGTCGAGATTGCATTGTACATATACATTGGAACACTCTGTGGCGATGCGATTTGTTGAATGTAGTCATACGTGTGTGCAATTGCTTGAGCAAGACCGCCGAACATTGAGTGAGCACTCGCGCCAACCCCACTGCTCGGAGTGGCTTGTCCTGTCGAAGTGACTACCTCATCGCCAACAGTACATGCAGTTACTGGTATGCCGGTCCACGATGCCACATTCGAGAAGCCAAACTGGCCCGCCGAGCCTTGAATCAGCTGCGAGACAGTACCGTTCCACACCCAAGCGAACCACACTCCGTTGCTTGGGTGTGCACACGATGCCGCGATCGAACAGCTGTAGGGCGCAGCGCACACTGCAACTCGCTGCGCTTGTTCGGATAAGGAGCTCGACAAGAAAGCCAGTTCGGCTTGTGACTGTGGCAACGAGAGACCCACCACTACGGTTGTAACTTGCGACGATGCGTTGAAAGCCACAACCAAACTCGATGCAGTCGACTGAGATTGGCTGTCGGTCCAATAATTTCCAGTGAGAGCGAGCTCTCGGCCTGCTGCCGACTCGATCTCGATCACGACTGCTGCCGAGGGAAATCGAGAAGTGATGAACGACAACGACGGAGATGCAAGCCTTGTCGATTGTACCGAAGCCGTTCCCCAGACCGAGCCGAGAGCCAACACCTTGGAGGTCGAGAGAACGTAGGCTAACGATTGCAATTCGATCGAGTCCTGTGGTTGCTGCTGATTCGTCGACAAGACCGCGTGAGCCTCGATCGAATAGGTCGATAAGTTCAGCCACAAGACTACGGTGATCGATGTAGACTGCTGCGTGATTGCACTGATATTGACACTGCTCAAGCGTAGGTTCGTCGATCCAGTGAGTCGAGGAGTGTAGACTCCTGCGTCCATGGTTCCAACAATGACGGCGAGATTCGATCCAGGAAGTTGAGACGCGCGAGTAAGTATCACGTTGCCGTCGGAGCCTGAACCAATCTTGATCCTGTAGCCCTGCCAGCTATCAAGTGTGATAGTCGACGATGCAAAGGCGGAAGAGCGTGAATCTTGAACAGCAACTACTTGGAGCCAATTCGAGGAGCCGAAGCGTTCAATCGGCGCCAACGTAGTGCTGAGAACAAAACTTTGATGGTTGGTAGCAAATAGCGCTGTGGTTGAAGTGAGACAACAAGTAAGTAACTACGACACAGAGAGAGAGAGAGAGAGAGAGAGAGAGAGAGAGAGAGAGAGAGATGTACCATCGCAATCTGGATGATCCACGGTGAGGCTTGTAAAGAACACCAAGTAGGTACCTGAGTCCGGGCTGGTGATATTGGCGGAAGGAAATCCAACCCATGTAATGAAAGAGTTCGAATAGCCAGTCACATCGAACGTGCCAACAAACGGGTTGGAAATCAACGTAAACGCATTGGGGTTGTTGATAGCAATCAAATATGATATGAGCGATCCATCATTCGTGTCGATCAACATGGCTGCGAGAAAACCTGTTACTCCAAATTGAGTATCGGCAGAGATAACGGTCGGGAGCAGTGTATCATCGCCGAGTGCCGAGTATACCAAGTCCGATGCAAAAGGAACAACCAGGAGCAGGTAGTTGCCGGTTGGAATGTATCGCACACTGACTTGACCATCCTGGTTGTATGCAAACAAGCCCGATTGCCAAGTGGTACTCCAAGGAGTCATGGAGGCCGAGTTGTAATTCACTCCAAGGACAAGATTTGCAGTCGGTAGGCCGAATGATTTTTCTCCAACTGTGATGCTGGCTGAGTCGGAACCTTGGAGACCAAGAAAGAAGCTACATGATGATGGATCGACAGCAAGCGATGAGGTCCCGATCGATCCCGAGAAGTTTGCGATGGGCGGCGAGGCACTTGGGCTCAAGGATGGTACGTTGGTACCACCACTGTAGTCGGCGATGAATTGAACCACAGCGTTGCTAGTTGCAACCAAGATGAACGGCGTAAGGGGATTGGCGTAACAAATCCCAATGTCATTTGGAACCTTGGCTGATGCAACAGACGTGGAAGTAATGAACGTAAAGTTGGGGGAAAACAAGGAGAGATTCAGTATTGAGCCTTGGAAGGAGGCAACGAATATGTTACCAAGCAAGTCCACCACGGCTAGTGGCACACCGTAGTCCTATACGTGAGACCGACAACGTCGTCACCAACGAGCTTCGATGAGAATTGGGCATCGAGTATGTAGAATCCAACTTTCATCCCTATCGCGCTGCACACCCGTACCGATTCGAGTGCAACATAGCTTAGTTGCGTGATTGAACCATTGGACGTTCGGAAAAGGGCGGCTTGGGTACCTCCGTCGGATAGCAATCCGATCGCCGAGTTTTGCGATGGATCGACTGCACGTTCGGGAGCCATTCGAGCACGGTTAGGTACTGCATCACCCATTTGAATGTCAACCAGCTCACGTACCTGCAAGACTGGAGTACGCGAGGATCCAGGGCAGTGATTGATTCGTTGTCGAATTGGTGTAAGTGTCGGTGATGTTAAATGAGGTGCCCCCGTTCGAGTAGAGCACGATTGTGGTTCCTTGGTAAACTCCAATTGACGGTTGAGATTGTGCGTTGGTTCCTGGAACCATCGTCAAGTTGGTCGCAATGCGAAGCGACGAGTCGGCGATCGGAATCCTAACAAAGCCATTGAGAGCAATGTTGGAGTTGTTCGCCGAGGCTGCAGTGATGAGGAGAGACAACGATGGTCGATGAACGGCAGTGATGTTGAAGGTGGTCCAAGAGGCCGTAACAGCCAGCGTCGTTCCAGGGAGGAGCGATCCGACTCTAGCCGACTTCGATACCAGCGACAAGGTCACAGAGTTCGAACCGTACGAGCGAATGGAAGCGGTGGCTGGTTGCTGGACAACGAGAGAAGCCAGTGGATACGGAAGATTCGAGACCAACGAGGAAGAGGCGTTGACGTTGAAGCCGTAGTAGTTGCATGATGTGATGCCGAGTACGGCGGCATTGGGAGGTGTATACCACGGCCGAGCATTGCAGCCACGGTAGATCTGTGTGCTCGTGGCGCTGGAGTAACCGACATAATCACGAGAGGTTCCATCAGTCTCACGTACGCTACAACTCATGACTTTGAGGCAATACTGATAAGAATTCAGCGTACATGAGGAGGCGATTGGTCAAGTATTCGAATGCCATTCCGACTACTTGAGTCAATGAGAGTTTCTTGTACGCATAGCATTGTACCACTGGACTGGAAACACTGCATGGAGTGTCTTGATGCACATAGAGCATTCCTGAAGTATTGTCGAACGAGTACGCGCGCATATCGGCAGGATTGAACGCGAAGGCTGCATATTGGAAGGAACAGCTGATTCCCATGGAAGAGTTCATCGTGCCACTCTGAAGGTACCAATACGTGCCCGAGAAGTCGAAGGCACTCTGAAAAGGGCCTACTCTCGCCATTGATTCAAGCGCAAGATATGTGAGCGGGTCATTCGTGTCATGCGAGCGAGCGAGTGGCTGTGTGTGTGTGTGTGTGTGTGTGTGTGTGTGTGTGTGTGTGTCTCGTAACGCACCTTGAGATGAAATTGGAAAGCAATTCTGCGCAAATCCACACGTGTGGGTACCATTGTTGACGAACGACTTGGAAGAGCTGGCGGCATTCGATTGATACGCGATCGAGTTCACGCCAAGCGCCACAGTGCTGTCGTGGCTTTGTATCAACGACGAGGACGAGTTGTATACAAGGGATACCACGCTTCTGGTGGAGCCGCTCTTCTGCATTCGGGCAGAAGCACGCACCGACAAGAGTGAGTTCCAATACGTGGCGAGGCCATTGGTCTCTTGCGCGACGTACAGTGAGAGCGTAGGTCGCACACGCCGACGCTTCAAAAGCAGAGGGTTGAGGCTCGGGGGCCACACCCACGACGTCGTTCGCACACAACCACAACGAGAGCATCACGATGCACCATGCCACCACGCCATAGCGATCTGCTATCGCCATGGCTGGCACGCTTGATAATCGCCCACGCCACACGCTACGCAAGATAGAGTGAGCGATGAGCGGGAGTGTGGTGCGAACACGAGCAAGAGAGAGAAAGAGAAGCGGAGCAGAGGCGGCTCGTCGTCTCTCGATAAGCCCACGATTGCGTGAGACAATGCTAAGCTCCCGCTGCCTTACCTATCGTCCTCTCGCTCGTTCACGAGTGTGTTGCGCCCCGTTTATCATTCGAACCACCAGCACGCTCGGGCTCCTACCTATCGATCTATCTAGTACTCGAGTAGTTAGTGAGATGGCAACCAGCAGGAGTGGTGCAAGGTCCATGGCAGCCGAGGGCGATCTCGTGTCGAGAGCCATGTTCCTATCGAACGTGCGAGCGGCAGCAAGCAATGCCGCCCGACCAGGCAGGCTCTACGTCATCATCACGACCGGAGCCTTGTGTCCGGTGCATTACATGCATGTTCAGATGCTTGAAGATGCGCGAACACAGCTCCAGGTTGCTGATCCTGAGGGTAGCGTCGTTGCTGGGTACGTATCAATCAATCAATCGGTCGTAACATCATATCATGATACGATTGATTCTATTGACTGACTTGATCCAATTCAATTCAATTCGATACGATTGTATGATACGATCAAATGCGGTTCTATTGATTCGATCGATTGCATCGGTTCTATTGATTCGATCGATTGCATCGATTCGATAGATATCTCTCACCGACGCATGATAACTACGTCGAACCCAAGCTTCGATCGCAGGGCATCTCGTGTATCTCAGGCCATCATCGAGCCGAGCTCATCAGACTTGCATTGCGTGATTCCGATTGGATACAACCTTCACGTTGGGAGATCAGCCAAGCGAGCTTCGTCGACTTCCCCGAGGTCACAGCATGGCATCGTCGATACTTGAAGCAGCTCGTGAGTAGCGAGATCTCTGCCGAGGTCGCCGAGCGTCTGCGAGTGTTGTATGTGTGCGGCGCCGACCACGCATTACGATGTGGATTGACGAACGGCAGCGCGTTGCGATGGTGCGATGGCATCGTTGCTATCGGTCGACCGGGCAGCGACGACCCCAAGCTCCATCCATCGCCCGATCCAGCGAATCCACTGGCGTTCGTGTACATTGAACGACAAGATCCGGTGAGTTCGAGCTTGATTCGATCACTCATGCTACGTGGCGAGTCGATCGCACAGTATACGTACCCACAAGTCATCGAGTACATGAATGCCCATGGTCTATCGTTCCATCGCTTGTAGATCCACAATCCGATTCGATTGAGATCTTTATATCATCTGGTGTTTGGTCATATCTATCTAAGCGTCTCGAAGTGTACTATCTCTATCTCTATCTATCTATCTATCTATCTCTGTCTATATCGTCATCATCTTCATCACTGTTGATGAATAAGGTTTGGTAGACACAGTGATCGATATTACTTTTGATTCAATCGAACAAGAGATATTATTGGATGAACGAAGACGAGTTAACGAGGCACAGACATATCAGTAGAGCGGTGCTACAACAATGAGAATGAGCAATAGATAGTATGATAGACGATACATACATGCATACGATATACACACACCCATTCACACGCAGACCTTTGAATAGAAAGAGCACAATCCTCACGCACGAGCGAATGGATGAATGATTGATTGATTGAGCCTCAAGTTAGTTTGGTCGGTGTGATGATGGCACAACTGGTGTCAGTGCTCGTGGTGTTGGAAGGTGGGGATGACGAGGAGGACGTGGCAGCCATCGAGGCATTGGAGAGCATCTCGAGTCGAGCGGTCAAGGTTGCTACGCTCTGACGCAACTCGAGCAGCTCGTCGTGGAGCTTCTGCTGTGCAGCGAGGGCTTGTTGTTCGAGCGCCGTGCGTAGAAGCTCGAGTTCTGTTTGGTGGCGATGTTCACATGATGCGGTACATGATTGTAGAGAGGACGGCAGTAGTTGTGGCTGCTCCTGATGATGGTGGTGATGATGATCGAGCGATGATCCGAGATGCGTGAGCTTCTGTCGTTTCGGTGGAGGTGCCATGGTGTAGTCGTTGTGCTCGAGCGGCTCACAGTTGCCTCCAGAGCTTGATGTTTGATCCGAGGACTCGATTACATTCATGTCGACGAGGCGATTGTCATCGTCTTCTTCGTCGTCGTCGTCGTCGTGGTTGTCGCCGTTGTCGGTTCCGCCATTAGAAAGGTCTTGCGAGACGCTATCGTTGCTGTTGTTGTTGCTGTTGTCGATGGTGTTCGAGAGGGTATTCGATTCATGCGATGATTGCGTGGTACATGTGGAATGTAACAACGAGCTAGAATCACTCGGTGGTGCTGCAGAGTGCGGCTCGGTCGAGGTGCTTGCAGTTGAAGTCGAACGTGATGCTGGTAATGTGATGGCCGACGATAGCGAGGCAGTCACCGTAGCCGCCGACGTCGAGGTGTTCGTTGCTTGAGCACCATTGATTGTTCGGTACGCTGCTTCCAACTACGTGATACATGAATGAATGGACGTGTCAGATAGCGTGAGAGCGAGAGCGAGATAACGTGATGGCTGCACTCGAATGAACGAGCAAGATACCTCGCGTTTACGCGTGATTCGAATCGGCAGCTGCATCTCTTGTGAATGGTGATGGTTTCGAATGAGATAGTGGCTGTTGCTGTTGTACGGATATTGAGGTTGCGGTGCTGCGATGCCTTGAATCTGAGCATCGAGCTCGAGAACGAGCCGCTGTACTTCCGAGCCGATGGTCTTGATCTCGTTCGTTGCTTCGATGGGTGAGGACGAGGTCGTTGTAGCGGTTGATGTGGATGATGGCGGTGATCGAGAGATGGATGCGGAGGTCGGAGGTGATGCAGGCGACGAGTTCGATGAGGTCGATGATGCAGCAGGAGTAGGAGCATTACGATGAGCGAGAGCGACCTTGTTGCGCAGATGCTTGACGGTCTGAGCGAGCCCCGAGGCAGTAGGGGGCACTCGTAGATCGTTCTTGTCGCGTAGCATACGAGTGAAGAGCTGAGCGATCTCCTCCCATGCAGCGAGGCGGTCTCCGTAGGGACGACCCCATGGGAAGACCTCGAGCGTGAAGCGCAGCAATGCCTCGTGATCCGACTGCACGAAGACGAATCTCTTGCGTCTCTTGGTGCCTGTTGATGTGGATGATGATGATGGAGGTAGTGGTGGTGATGGTGATGGTGATGTTCCAAGTGGCGGCGGCGTTGAGGTTGGATTGGGAGGGCTGAGGGTCTTCTTGGTGCTTCTCCTCGGTGCATTCGCCGTAGTTGATGTCGATGTGGTGGCAGTGAGTGTATCCGAGTTGCTAGATGCCGCAACTTCGGTTGGATGGGATACTGTTGCTGATGATATGGATGTCATCACTGGTACTGATGTCGATGTTGATGAGGATGGGGAGGAGGAGGAGGAGGAGGAGGGAGATAGAGACGACGACGACGACGGTTCAGAGGGAGGAGATATTGAAGATGCCGAGGTCGCGGCTGGTGGTACGGCCGACACGTCCGAAGGCGAGCCCGACGGAGACTCTGCAGCACTCGCAGCTGTCGAGTCACTCGATACTCTCATCATCGAATCGGTCTCGCGATCGTTCTCGTGGTCGCCATGCCCTTCATTGTGTGGTAGAGCATCGGTATTGGCCTCGCTATCATGAGCGAGAGCGAGGTTGCCGGCTGGCCGCGCCTCCTCAACAGAGAAGGCCACGAGTCCTGCCGCTTCCTGCTGCTGCTGTTGCTGTTGCTTCTCTCCGACCTCAGTCGCAGACGACATGGTACCGAGTGGATCATGGCCACCACCATCTCGATCGACTGCGCTATCAGCCATCCTCTCAAACCGAGAAGCGAGAGAGACAGACTGGGCCACCAAGCAACTGGCTGGGTCTCCTACGCAACAGGCTGACGTTGGCGGGCGAGGAGGCAGCACCTGAACAAGTAGACTAAGTCAGTCGAGGGCACAATGTCGATCAGGTGGCTCGATAGTTAAGTGGTAAAATTCCCGCTTCGGGTGCGGGAGGCCCGGGTTCGATTCCCGGTCGAGCCCTCATACTCTTTTTTGTGGCGCCCTCTCCCGCTGCCGCTCCATATCTCTCCATCTCTTGCTCTCGTTGCTTGCGTGGTTGTATCGAGCGAACAACCTTATATTTTTGTGTGGTTATAGCATGGCTAAGCAGCGCATGGTGCGTGTGAGGAGTGGTCCAACGGTAGGAGGGCGATTCCCGGTCGAGCCCTCATACTCTTTTTTTTGCGCCCTCTCCCGCTGCCGCTCCATATCTCTCCATCTCTTGCTCTCGTTGCTTGCGTGGTTGTATCGAGCGAACAACGTTGTATTTTTGTGTGGTTATAGCATGGTTAAGCAGCGTATGGTGCGTGTCTGGCACGTGTGAGGAGTGGTTCAACGGTCGGAGGGCGATTCCCGGTCGAGCCCTCATACTCTTTTTTTTGCGCCCTCTCCCGCTGCCGCTCCATATCTCTCCATCGTTGCTTGTGTGGTTGTATCGAGCGAACAACGTTATATTTTTGTGTGGTTATAGCATGGTTAAGCAGCGCATGTCTGGCACGTGTGAGGAGTGGGTAAAACGACATCTCGATCGTTAGCGTTTGTCGAAGCGGACGAGCTTGAGTACGATCAACGCCAACAACGCAAACGTCAGCGCGTAACCAAAAGTCACGACAATGTATGGCAACTAAGAGCACACATGACAACGAGAGTCAGTTGAGCGATACTCCTCTCCATAGAGTGGATGATCGATGACTGCGTACCTTCAGCGACGTGTCATCGATGCTGTAGAAGTTAAGCAGCTGATCGCCGTTCTTCCAACCACAGTTTGCCGTCGTGTTCGTTCGGCCACAATCAAAGGTCACGTCCGCAAACTCGTTTTGCATTGCCGACGTGAAGCCGTACGTCAATGGCGATACGTAATGCATCCAGATCCACCAGTCGGGAATCGACGACGTCAACAGCAAGAAACCGTTGAACCTGCATTCGAATCAGTGAGCGAATCGTTCTTCTTCTTTCAATACCCCACTTACTCTCGATTGCGTACATGAGGAAGAGTGTGAATCCGACACCAGCAAGACCGAGGGCCATCTCAGGCACAGGCGCGATCGAACCGACCAACAGCGCAAAGTTCGTCATCACGAGACCAACGACAATCACGAGCGTCAAGAATACAAAGAACCGATCGGCCGCCGAATTCAAGCCCGTGCTCCAATAGACACACGTCGCCCATATCGCTTGTGCGATCCAGTTGAACGGTATGAGTGCGAGTAGCAAACTGATAAAGTACGGTAGCGTGCCGTATAGCTGTGCGTCTTGTTCGTGATACGTAAGCACTCGTTCTTCGGCGACTACATATGCAAAAGGTCACAAAGATTTGATCAGAAACCAATATTGAGTCTATTCGATCACACGAGAGAGAGAGAGAGAGAGAGAGAGAGAGAGAGACGTACGCTGTGCCATGATTGGTTGAGAGAGCAAGAACGACACGATAATGGTGTAGAACAACAACGACACTCGATTATTGACGCCGGTCGACGAGTAATCCAGCTGCCAGAATGATCTATGTCACACGAGAGAGAGAGAGAGAGAGAGAGAGAGAGAGAGAATTGATGGGTATCAGAATAAGCGGGTAATCTTTTGAAGATCGCGCACACGTACGACGAGAGAATGAATCCGATGAATCCGAGGATAATGAAGGGTCCGATGGTCTTGGGTATGTTGTTGTACTTTTCGCGGTAGCGTCGGCGCGTCAACACCAAGCATTGCAACAACCACGACGGACGCGACCATTTGTGTCTGGCCGAGTACGGTTGGAGCGTGCGAGCATGTTCGATCTCGCGATCCAACTCGGCCTTCTCGGCTGAGCTATCCCACGATGAGATGAGGCCGCGAACACGCTCGGATTGTTGGCTGACATCGCCTTCGAGGATCTGAAGGTATTGCGTTGCTGCTTCCTACTCTCACCCAGCCAAATCAACCAATCAACCAATCAACCAACCAATGAATAAATGAATACGTGAATAACCGCGATTCAGAAATACTGGATCGATTCGGTATTTGAGAGAACGTACGTGGGTTGGACTTGCTTCAAGAGTATGGCTTACCATATCCTCCGAAGCCCTATGCTTTGGAGTGGTACTCGCGGTACCACCTCGGCCGGGAGTCATGGTTGGTACAGCGAGACTGTACGCCAAGGTATCAAGCATCACGGCACTCTGCTTGATCGAACAAAGCTGAACTACAATCACCAACAATCATCAATGGGCAATAAATATATCAATACATGATACAAGAATTGATTTCAACGGATATTGGGGAATGAGAGACGGGGAGAAAATATCTAGTTACGATATTGAGAGAGAGAGAGAGAGAGAGAAATATCTAGATATCTAGAGATATTTGTGTATCGCGAGAAAGTAAGGAGAGAGCGATTGAACTATACGTACTGATCCAATCGGCCATGTTGACGCCAGGAGGACCGGACATATTGAGAGCACCGAGGTAGGGTGGCAGGGCCTGCACGTCGCCAAAGTATACCATCTGGCCGGCGCCTCCCTTCTCCTTGGCGAGTACAAACACCTTGTCGAAGCACTCGAACACCTCACGAGACGGTTGATGGATGGTGCTGTTGGTGGTGGTGGTGGGAGAGGTGGCACATGCAACACAACGGTCAGCTGGTGTGATCTTGCGACACAATATTGGCTTGCACGTAGGTGATGATACGATACCAGATGGCAGCAGTGTTGCGATAACGCGTAAGACGATGGAGCAACTTGACGACGCTGTGAACGAATAGATATCCGTGTCAGTGGACGAATGGCTGGTGATATGCGCGTTGGACACTACATACTCGAGGGCCGAGCTTGCATCGAGTCCACTGGTCGGCTCATCGAGGAAGAGAATCTCGGGATCGTTGAGAGCCTCGATAGCGATACTCAAGC
>Ga0209935_1003561_pt1 | contig 15792 bp, 22 predicted proteins | sample ThiBio_1000_plan_2_FD_183958 | JGI IMG/M metagenome (GOLD analysis project Ga0209935, IMG submission 183958) | Wastewater bioreactor microbial communities from Cape Town, South Africa - Thiocy_cont_1000_plan (SPAdes) | ecosystem: Engineered > Bioreactor > Thiocyanate-remediating >... | reverse complement strand
AGTTAGAGCTTGCTTATGTTCAAAAGCCTAATTTTAGATACCGTCAGTCAAGGGTTCAATAATAATAGTGAAGAAGGTTACCTCTTTGATGAGTTTGAAATCAGGCCGTTGAAGTAGAAGTCCGACTCGCTTGAGGTTATAGTTCCTGTAATACCCTGAGTAGCACCAAAACGCTTCAACCTTCAACAACAGATGTAGAGGTAAGAACAAGAGTGTTTTCTAAGAATTGGATGTTCTTACATGTGAGAGGAAGATGTCGGCTATGCATGAGTGGTCTGTCCAATCTTGGATTCGTTCACGCACCATTGCGAGAAGGGGCTGATGACAGTCGACGATCTCTTCCACGTTAAGAAACACTCCTACAATCTCTTTATCTGTAAGGGAGGTCCTCTTGAGGGGCATAATAATGTCCTACACAAATGTTGTGCGTGAGAGAGCGAAAGAGAGCGAAAGAGAGAGAGAGAATACCTGTACAATGGCGTGCATATAATTTACGTATTTCTCTTCTGTCTGGAGGATCTCTCGGACAATATGCGATCGTAGCTTATCGTCCTTCTGCTTCAACGCAGCTAATTCTTCCACTGTCTTTTCGCGTTGGACCAGGAAAGGCTTGGCTTCCGCTTCCTTCTCCTTCTCTTTTCCTGCTTCCTTTTCCTTTCCTCTTTCTTTAGCTTTTCCTGTTTCCTTTCGAGTTGCAATTGCCGACCCTTCCCCTTCCTCGTCGTAAACGTAAAAGTCCTCGACCGTCTCGGGAGTCGCGACTTCGGCCTCCTTCGAAGGCTTTTTCTGTTTTTCTATTGGCGGCTTGTTGTTGATTTTTTCAACGGTGGGCTCTCTATCTCTCTCCTTGTTGTTGTTGGTGTTGTTCTTCTTGGTCTCGGGAATAGGTAGCGTCCATGCCTGTTCCCACTGCTTGATGTTGCGCTGCATGCCGCTCGTCAAGCCCATCCCTCCTCGTTCCTTGCTCTCCTTCGCGAGGTTGAAACAAGCACTGCATACTCGCACCTTCTTGTCTCGGTGCCGCAGCCTCCTAGCACTACACTCCCAACAAAATATATCCCCACACACTCTACAGTGATGCTGTATTCGAGATAGGCATTAGAATACGATGTAGTGTAGAGTGTAGTGTAGTGCGTATTGAGATGGAACAAGAAAGGAGGGGAGGTATACCCTGCGCAAGACCATAGTGAAGGGTTCTTTGCAGTCTTGGCATTCTTTCACAGCGCTATCGGCTCTCCAACTCTCTCTCTTTGCAAGAGAAGGTGCGTGTGGTGTTTGCGAAGCGCGAGCTTTTTCGGAGGGTGCCGTGCTTTCACCTCCCGATCCTCTGGCGAGGAGAGCAAATTTGTATCCTGCGAACGCGTTGGGTGTGAATCCTCCAGTAATGGTATCCGAGCTAGTGGGTGTAGGGTTGTTCACGTCACCCTCCGAGACGGAATTGCGACGAGAGATTGGCCCGCTTACAGTTCGCATTGGGGGCGGAATCTCTGTTGGCATGGGTTTGGCGGGTCGAATCGGCCTCGTGTGGAGTTGAAGCGATGACTCATATGATTGCGATAAAGGCATGTTGGTTCGGTTTGGAAGGGTGACAGCGGTTCGCCTATTCCACGCCAAAGAATATTTGATTTAAAGATTTTTGCACAGCACATTAACGCCAAAATATGTTGAAATTAAGTTACCTGTCTTTTCTGGGCACGATAGATATCCCTGCACTTGTGGAGCGGGCTGGTACGGGTGGGGGAACCTTTCTAGGCTTGGCCGCAACCCCCTCGCCATCTGGCTCTGCGCACGACATCAAATATTTGTGCAAATTACAACTTCCAAGAAGCTCGCAATAGCTTCACACTCTAACAAAAGAATACCTCTTCAACCAGACAAGAGTCTCCTTCAAACAAGAAAGCAGGACAGTGACGTTACAAGTTGAGACCACTCTTGCCGGATCCCTCCCTTTTATGCACTTTGAAAGTCTCTTTCGAGGAAGAGCTCTTAAACTAGCAATTCTTCAAATTTCGGTAGATGGAGGAAGAAGAAAGACCGAAAGGAGGAGAGGTGCCGCTTCCCTTCGAACTGTGGACGATTATACTTCATCAGCTGGCTCCACCGTTGTCGATATACGGTCACCCTACGAGAGGAGAACCGTCTCCCACATGTCATTTTGATTTTCCACAACATCGTAACGCGAAGAGGAGGTAAAGTTAATTCATTCGCCTCTCGCTCACTTTTGTGACGCGATCTTACCAATCTAGGTTGTACACATTTCATAACTGGTTACCCATAGCGCTTGTATCAAAAGAATGGCGAAGAGTAACTCTATCGCTAATCACTCATCACGAATGTCGCTCTGTACAAGGTATCTTTTTACGCTGACCGCAGCCAAGACACCCACACATACAAACAACAGGAGATAAGGAGATGAAAAGGACGTTGAAGTTGTTGCGAAAATATTGTACTCGATTGTACTCCCTGGATCTCTCGAACTACTTTTCCGATTCCTCCGCGCCACTTCTGGAGGGATTCAAGTTCCCTTCTTCCCTTCGAATTCTGCATATCCGCTGTAGAAGGGACTCTCCTGCCAACGAACTTGCTTTCATCCCGTCCCATATACACTATCTCACGCTGAGGTAAACTCTTAGTTGTGTGCTTTGTTGTGTTGTTGCGGAGTGTTGTGTTGAGTACGTACTGATGTACGAAGTATTGTAGCAACGGAGATCTACAAGATCATCACTTCGCACATCTACCTCAGAATTTGAAAGGGCTACAAATTGCCAGTTGCCTAGAAATATCAGAGGTAGCATTGTCTTATCTACCACAGTATGTTGCCTTATCCCCTCCCTCTACTACCTCTATCATCCCCAACCCTTTCTTGTTCTTCTACAACAACAGGAATTTGCGATTCTTGGAACTGGACATGGGGTTCATGAGGAAACTGAATCGTGATGAATCGAGCAAAAAGATAAGGGACGACTGGGGCGACCTCCTGCCTCGGAACTTGTTGGCATTGCGGATTGGGGTCAGTCCCGGACTAGGATTCCTTGATATCTCTCACGTGCCACCGGGCCTCAAAACGCTCGTTTGCACACAACAATATGGTGTTCCTTTCCGAAGGACTTACTCGCCGGTATTACTCTCTCTCTCTCTCTCTCTCTCTCTCTCTCTCTCTCTCTCTCTCTCTCTCTCTCGTGAGAAGGGCTAAGTAAGATTTTAGTATCCAGAGTCAGTGGTTTCTCAGAAAGTGAATATGTTTGAGTCCTACCCAAAGACGCTCACACATATAACGCTATCTTGTGGGGCCGAGAATGTTTCGTTGAGTAACGCCATGCTATCCCAAATGTTTACTTCTTGCTCAGCTCTTCGACACCTAGACTTGAGTTATGGTAAGGATTCTTCTTCTTTTTCTTTTTTTTTGTTGTTTTACTTTCTTTTCCCCACTTCTTTTCTTGCTGTTTCCACTTTACAATTCCTATGTTACCTAGTAGTGTTCCTTTTTCTTTTTCTTTGTTGTGTATCTTTATTCCTCTTCTTTTCATTTTCTTGTTTTCTTTTCTCTTTCCTTTCTTTCTTTTCTTGAGCGATTCAAATACTGAACTCCTGTCCTAATAGGCACAGGGTTTACAGATGAGCCCCTCAAAAATCTACCTGAGACTCTCCATACCTTGATACTAGCACAATGCGCCGACCTACGCATGTCCTTCATCTGCGACCTCCCAAAAGGACTTCACCATCTTGACGTACGCGCAGCAGATTACTTCGGCAATCAGCATTTGCCGTTGTTGCCTCCAGAGCTTCGTATCTTAAATTGTTCTGCCACCACTGTAAAGAACTCCGGTCTCTTCAACATGCCCAAGGTGACCCCTTCCTAGTTTCCCCCCCCCCCCCCACACATCTAATCCTTGATAGAATTTGAGTACCTTGTATATCTATAGCTGTATGGTGTCGCAGAAAGGACTTGCTACGATGCCTTCATTCCATCGATGCAACATATTGTACACAGCCTCCTGGCAGCCTTTTGTAATGATTGAATTTCAAATTTGGTTGGTTCAAATCTAAACAAGGCTTGTACACTTATTACTTGACTACTTTGTATTTGTAAACTCTCTCTTTATATTTACTGTACAACACGAACCGAAAGCGAGTTACCATGTAATCATGTCGCAAGCGTTTCGGGCCGCGGCGTCCCCCCAACCTCTTCCTCTCCTCCCCAATGCTAGATTGCTTAAACCCTTTCGATCTTGTGCTTGATTCGCAACTAATATTTACAGCAGGCTTCCTACGGCATCGGCATAGCGTCTATCGTTTTCTTGCATTTCCACCAACTTTACAGCATGCCTTAAGTAGCGCACTCTCTCCTCCTCACCGGGGATCCCTCCGTGGGTGGTGACTTCGGTAAGTTTTACGGAGCGATAACAGGTATCGCATGTGCGCACCCACTTCTTTTCTAGCGGGTCTAGAACTCCGTTTCGGCTGCATCGCTTGCAAAAGATATCGCCACAAAGTCTGCAATGATGCTATTGTATTGTTGTTAGTAACTTGAATTGTGTGAATAACTTGATTATCGTACCCTTCGTAAATACATTGTAAACGTTTCATGGCAATTCCCGCATTGCTGAGCGAGATTATCTGGCTTCCAGTATTCTTTTGTCTTGATAATGACAGAAGATCCCGCTTCAATACTTGGGCCTCTACAGGGCACAGGGGTGGGAGGTACGCCGAGCTCCTCCATCGTCTTCTTCGCTGACGTTCTTGTATGTTTTGATTAAATGAGATGCCGAGAAAGGATAATTCTTAGCTAAAAAACGGAGGAAATTATTTGGGGTTTGAATTGTATTTAACTTCGGCGGCCTACCCTCTGTGTTTACAGTTAGAATATTCTCCTCGTCGCATATTCTCCTCTCTTTTTCTCTCTCTCTTTTTTTTGTATTTTTTTTTCTTTTCACTTTTCTTTATTTCTTTTTTTTTTCTTTTTTCCCTTTCTTTTCTTTCTTTTTTTCTTTATATTTCTTTCCTTTTTTTCTCCTTTTTTTTCCTTTTTTTTTTCTTTTTCTTTTTCTTTCTCTTTTTTCTCTCTTTTTTTCCCTTTTTTTTCTTTCTTTTTTTTTCTCTCTTTTTATATTTCTCTTTTCTCTCTTATCTCTTTTTTCTTTTTATATTTCTCTCTTTTTCCCTTTTTTTGTTTTCTCAAGTACACATTAAGTAGTTTTAAAGGAAAAAGCTTTTCTTACTAAATCTCAATGTATGCTCTGAATTCATAAAGGTAAAAAGAAAGCCCATAAAACAGCTACTTTTGGACAATGATCCATTCTAAATAAAGTAACAAATTGTTCAATTCCTGCTTGATACTTCTCATTTGCTGTGCATGTGGCTAATAAGTAAAGGCTTTGACAACTTAATTTGTTCTTCCCTCTTCTAAAAATAAATGTTATAATGGACTACCTTCCACTCAAAGGGTAAATAAAATAGTAGAAGTTAATCCATATGTTGAGGATGAGGAATTATCTTCGACTTAGTTGAATCAACCCATGGTGAAGCGGTAATTGGATGAACGTGCTCATCGATTATCCTCGTATCCGCAAACCTCCAACATTTCCGTGTCGGTGTTTATCTCTGATTCACCTCGTCTCCTCATCCCGTGCTTTCGCTCCCGTGATTCATACTGCGAATTCTTCGAAACCGCATTTTCGCGAAGGCGGTTAGGCAAAGGGAATCGTTACGTCTTTTTAGTTGAGACCACTACAACAAGATGAAGAAGACAAGAGCGGCTGCGCTAGCCGATGATAGGCCCACAAAGCGTGCTCGAGTTGTCAAGTACGTTTATTCATCTCGTTCTTTCCACATGCGAGTGTTGTTCTAATGCAATATCAAATAGCGACGGAGAAATTATTCTCTATAAACGCGCCTCGAAGGCCAGTACTTTCGATGTTACCAACTTGGGATACAGCGTCAGTTATAGAACAGTAACTGTATCTCTTAATGGCGCCAAAGCACCAAACGATGACATTACTGTCGAATTCAAGTACGACGCGGATTTCATCAACCTGTTGAAACAGCATGTGCCAGGTTAGTCTGTTTTTTGGTGGAATCTTGGGCTAATCTTTAAAAAGGGAGGCGGTGGGTGCCTAACAAGAGACATTGGGCTTGTCCGCTATCATCTCTTCCTGATTTGGTAGAATTACTGCGACAATTAGAAATCGACGTGAGCGATCTGGTCGCTAAGGAGGCATCTAAACTGGAAGCTGAAGGAATGAGTGGCGCCGTGACTATCAAACTGATCGGTGAAGGTATTTTATGAGTATTTTATTCATTTGTAGATTAATATTTTTCTTTCTCAGACAAAATGCAAATTTCTTTCGCATATAGTCCAGTTCTTGTTAGTCTTGTACAAGCTCTTCATCCTCTCCAACGCTCATGGTCGCCCAAGGATCGCGTCTGGACGATCGATAAGGAGGTATTAATCCTGAATTGAGCGTAACATTCAGCAGTACTCAATCAATTTCATTATTGAAGGTCCTTCCGGAATTTGTGAACTCGTTGAAAGAACAGGAAGGATATTTAGTGGATGACCAAACGCAAGAGATGCTTGACTTGATTGAAAAGGTAGTAGCTGCCATCAATACAGTTGTCCTTCTGTAGCGTGTTCTCATCCATTACACTTAGGAGACAAGTTCTGATACCTATGCCATCGAAACGATAGCAAAGAAGATTATTGAGTACCAGGATACCCTAAAGGAGGAAAAAGACACCGGGGCCACCACTTCTCCCCCTACCACTCATTTGATCAAAAAGGAACCTCCCAAGGATGACTTGTTCGAGAAAGTGAAGAAGAAGGAAGAGGAAGACTGCGATTGTGGAAGATCATGGCATAAGGTCAAGGGCAAACACGTGTGCCGATACTACGGCAGCTTCTGTTGCGATAAGTGCGGCAATCGTTGGACTAGGTACATCTCTCCTCTCCATTCTCCCATCCCCTCAACCCTCACTCACACAACAAAAGCGGCTATACCTGGAAAGGAGAAACTCAGGCCTGTCGTTCATGTGACACGCACATGATGCCATGGCAGGTGCGACCCCTTGAGAGATTGGCTAGCAGCAACATGCAAGGACCGCATGACTCCTCCCGGTGTGGGATGTGTCGCAGGACGCAAACTAACTGCCAGACGGGTGAGCCGTTGTATGGAGGGCACGGGGGGAAGAAGAAGAAAAAGAACTACTACTACGGGTCGTATGACGCTTACGATTTCGACTATTGAAGCTTTGTTGTTGTTGAGCCCCTATGTACATTATTTCAAAAACAAGTTCATATGTACAAGTGTTGGCGCGCTCCCTTCCCTCTTTGACTACATCCCAAGAGGAAGAAAGACCTTTACTGTGGTCGAGGATACGCACTCTCGCGTAAAAATGCCATGTCCCATGCGCAACCATTCTCTCTTGCCCATGTCAACACCTCAAAATGGCCCATCTGCTCGGCGCAGGAACATGTAGATGAATCCCAGGGACATCCAGCGTTTCTCAACCACTTCAACACCTTCAAGTTACCCTCTGCGGCAGCAGCTGCGCAGGTGGTCTCATCCCACATACAACCGTTCGCTCTCGCCCACTTCAACACCTTAAGATGGGCCCCCTCTGCCGCATTACTGCATGTTACCTGATCCCAAGGGCATCCATTTGCTCTCGCCCACTTAAGCACCTCAAGGTGACCGCCCGCAGCAGCGCGTGAGCATGTTGTCTTCCTCCAAGGACACCCGTTTGCTCTAGCCCACTTAAGTAGACCAAGATATCCCCTCTCCGCAACTGCAGCGGCAAAATCGAAATGGTAGAACCGGTGGTTGGATATCCAAGGATGCGGTAACATATCACGCCACTCTTTACATACATATTGGCAAACGATCCACAACGCCATTGATTCCTCAACCTCTGATTTGGTGATACCGGGTTCTTTGTATCGAATTACTTTGAGCAAGATTAACTCTACAAGCTCATTAGGCAGCAAGTTCCATCCGCTCAGATGATTGACTTGTTCCTCGGCCTCGCATTTCAGTCTGCTGACCTTCACTTGCGTGCACCCGGTGTCCTCGCTGGGGCTCTTGCGCTTCTTGTGACACTCCATTTTCTTCCTCAAACAGGGAAGAAGGAAAGAGGCACAACACGAGGGCTTGTGCGTCGAACCGGTATTTACTTCTCTATCAAGCTCTACCTCATCATCAACATTGGCATCTCCTTACCTCATCATCAGCATCCACTTTATTCTCTCTCTCTTTCCACTTCTTATTCTGCTTCTGGGCCAAGCTTAACAATCTACTTCTTCATTTCTCAATTCAGCTTCTCCTTCCTTGCCTCCCTCATTAACCCCATCTCCTTCCACATTTCATTCTTTATCTGCTTCTCCAAGGCTTTATCAAACTCCCCATTCACATCTCCTTTCAATTCACCCAGTCTGCTCTGTGCAATGCTACATTGGCAATCCATCAAAGGTATCAAATACTCTAAAACATATTTATTCTCATGCAACAACACTGATTTGGTTGCTGAAACTTTGCCAAACCAGTTTGTAAACATTAATGTGTTATTAGACATTCCTCTAAGCAGTTTCTTGCCAAACTAAACAAATCCCTCTATAACTATGGACCCTGAGTGCAGTTTGTCAGAGCTGTCTTGTTTATGCTAATAAAGGTAGTTTGTAACATTTAAACCTTTTTTTGGGGTTGGAATATTTGAGGATGTCTTTTTTGTGAATACACAATCCTCTTGCTTCACTGTTGTTTTTAATAAACGAGAAACAGTATGCCCTTGTTTTCTTTAGATGATACTTTGCCCCTCCCCTCACAGGGGTGGCAGGGGATACCCCAACCGCTCAAACCTCTCAGCAGCAATGTTATAATAATAGTCTCCGAGTGTCTGACAGTCATTCCTGGAAGTCCGCAAGCAGTTCACGATGTGCACAAGAAGGGAGTCTTCCTTCCACAAATCATGTCCGTCCTTGTGGGGACGTTGTTGTTCAAAGAGTTCACCTTCATTGTTGACCTCGACGTGGTGGTAGGGGTTGAGTTGTTGTTGGGGTATGTAGACCACCTGGTTTCCTTCCCAGTCCGGATGGTCTCGCATCACCTTCTCAAACGCTCGAAGGTCGTCTGTGACCTCCTCTATCGCCCTCTCCCACTCCTGAATAAACCGCCTCGAGAAATCCGAACTCTTCATCAACATGGATCCTATATTATTATTTTTATTGTAAACATTTTTTTGTTAGTTCGTTGATAGAGAGTGCATGTGAGAGTGAGAGAGTGTGTGTATGAGTGTACGCGTGTGTGAGTGTAAATGTTTGTATGTGTGAGGCTGAGAGAGAGAGAGAGAGAGAGAGAGAGAGAGAGAGAGAGAGAGAGAGAGAGAGAGAGAGAGAGAGAGAGAAAGAGAGAGAGAGACAGAGAGAGAGAGCGAGAGAGAAGAGAATTTCTGTACCTGGATTGACCTGCCTGTCACCCCAATCTCTACTGAGGATAACATGCGCGCCGCTCCGCAAGAGGGATTCCAACTTGACATTAGGATTGGTGATGAAGACATCGACGTCGGACCAATACACCCAATCGTAGTCATCCAAATGCACCATGATGGCTTTCGTTCGGATCGCAGATCGTTGATTCCAGCTGGCCGATTCGGATATCAGATCATTGTCCTCGTAGTAGGTATAGCCATGAATTTTGGCATAACTGAGTTTCGTCTCCCTCGAGAGCTTCGCCATATACGCATACCTGTCCCCTATTGTGTGGGTGTGTGGTGTGTGTGTAGGTGTGTGTGGTGTGTGTAGGTGTGTGGTGTGTGGTGTAGGTGTGTTGTGTGTTGAGTGGATGTGCGTGGTGAGTGTTGTATGGTGTTGTTGTGTGCGTATGTGTTATATGTGTGGTGTCGTTGTGTGCATGTGTGGTGTATAATGAGTGCGCATAGAAGGAAGTAGTGCGTAGGTAGTGAGGTTCTCGGTTGAGTTGTTACCTCTGAATGCGCTAGTCAGGGCTATTTGTAAGGCAGACTTGGGTATCGTACGACTTGTCTCTTCCTGTCTTCTTTTCATCTCCGCTTGCTTTCTCTGTTCCGCTGTCTCAACTCCAGCTGCTCGCTTGTTGATCGCATCAACTAATCCCACATCTTCATCCGCCCGCCATCTTCCCTGTCGGTTCTCAACTCGCTTCTTCCTTGACTCTGCCTCAAGAGCTTCTTGTCTTTCTCCTCTTCGTCTATCCTGAGCTGAATTTCGATCTTCCTCCTCTCTTGAATCTTCTTCAGCCCTATCTTCCCTCCTCCTGGACTCTTCTTCTCTCGCACGTCTCGCCTCTTGTCTTCGTTCTTCTTCTTCTTGTCGCCGTTCCTCCTCCTGTCGTCTTTCTTCTTGTCTGCGTTCTTCTTCTAGGCGACGTTCTTCCTCTTCCTCACGCTGGGCTCGCGCTTCCGCTTCGGGATCTTTGAGGCCCCAAGGTCGCGTTGAACTCCTTGGTACTCCCTGATGTGAGAAGATTAAAACATTACCTCAAGAATTAAAATTTTTAACGTACACTAAGCCTATTATGTTGCGAACGAAATCGAGCGGGTCTATCTTTCTTGCTAAAGGTCTGTATGGATTTGGTGCTTACGAAATGCGTTTGCATATCCCCAAACGCCCTCGGTATGTCACCAGATACGGGCATGTTCAAAAATACGAACACGAAGAAAGCGATACTCAACAGTACGAAACCATAAAGAAGCAAATTGCGCGTAGAGTGTCTCCTGCCTCTACCCCCGAGATTCATGTGGTCCGGTGTACAAGGTGGTACGGTCTTCTTCACGCGGGAGCCTAATAGGTATATCCAGAGCACGGCGAGCAGAAAACTTTCCCTTGAACTTGACAGCAGTGATCGAAGAGCTACCTTCCTTTCTGGGAAACGACAACTCAAACTGCGCTGAGTAACTCGCATTGATAGACCCTATACACCCCAATACCCGGCACCCAGAGGTTTTCCAAAAACAGAGGCTTCATACAGTAACCCCAGGTCTTTGCCCCAGCGAGATGTCTCCCGTTGCTCCTCCATTAGATACACAGTCTTTCAACAAGCAAAGACCGTATATCTGTGTTACGACATTCGTGCACTCCTCACATCTAAAAGGTAGCCAGTACTCTTCATGTAGAGCCACTCCCCTCACTGCATGAATTGCCCAAGCGACAAACCAACAATTTGGAGCAAAGGGGCGGCGATGGTTCCCATTGTTCCGCTTGGCTGGCGAAATAGTTGGGTGTGTGTACTCGCTGTTTTGTTGTTTGACAAAAAACAAAAAACAGCAACAAGCATGCAGAAGAACGAACCACCCACATCGCCGTTCCGCTCAGACGTACTGAAAGGCAAAGTAGCACTCGTTACCGGCGGTGCATCTGGCATTGGCTTTGGTATCTCGACAGCTCTTGGTACGCCGTGCCTAATCACGGGAAAATCTTCCCTCGCCTCTAAGATTAGTACTTTGAGGCTCACATTTCTTGCGTAGGTAAACACGGCGCAAAGGTTGTTATTGTGGGGAGGAGAGAAGAAGTTTTGAAGGAGGCAGTAAAGAAGCTGAAATCGGGCGGCGTCGAAGCATTTCATGTTCAGGGCGATGTGCGAAGCTACGAAAGTATCAAAGGCGCTATCGATGAGACTGTACGCGCTTATGGCCGATTAGGTACTTCCTCGAGTTAGTAGTCACATTTACACTGGCCTCAGATATATTGGTGAATTGCGCAGCGGGCAATTTCTTAAGCCCAGCTAAAGATCTCACCCCGAACGGATTCAAAACAGGTCTTCTTCAACTGTCGCTGATCTTGAAAATAACTCCATGCTTTAGTAATTGACATTGATCTCAATGGAACATTCAATGCAAGCAGAGCTGCATTTGAAGTAGCTGATCCCTCTGCCAAGATATATTCATAAATTATTTTTACCATAGGCACTGAAGGCCTCTGGGGATGGCTTGATCATAAATATCACCGCCACATTGGGATACACAAGCACACATTGGCAGATTCATGCCTCTGCGGCCAAGGTATACATTACCCAACAAGCTTAATCTCCCAACTGATTATCGTTTTACAGTGTGGTATCGACGCGATGACAAGGAACTTGGGTGTGGAATGGGGGCCACATGGGATCCGGGTAGTGGGAATCGCACCTGGTCCAATTCAAGGCACCGAAGGAATGTCAAGATTATCAGGTGCTCCTTACAACAACCGCTCCCAGTCCCTGGGCTAAAATTAACTCCCCCAACAACTCCAAATCCCATTGAATGAAGGAGCTATCGTGGACCCGAAAAAACTCGATCATCGCAAAAATAGTATTCCTGTTGGCCGCAGCGGCTATGTGGAGGTATGAAAACCATCATGTTAACATTTCTTAAAGTAAGGGCTACTTCTCATATAAATAGGATATCGCCCTCACTTCGGTATTCTTGGCCACGTCGGCAGCGGGATTCATTACTGGCGAAACAATCGTTGTAGATGGAGGCAATTGGTAAGCGATCTTATCTGTGTACCCTGTAGATATTTGCTAATGTAATGACATCAGGTTGTACCGCGAACCCTTTGTGAGCGAGGCGCAAATTGCATCGATCACTGCAGCCCTGAAAGATAAAAAGCAAAAGAGTGCGCTGTAATACAATTACTAATATATTTCTCTCTGGTGAACACAACCACGCTCTGCTATGAATTTACTCTCATGTTCAACTGTCAGATACGAAAGCGTAAATGCTTCTGCATCATTGCATCACTTGATTTGGCCATGATCAGACGAAGAAGGAGAGGTAAGAAGAGTTCAACAAGTAGCTTACCCCTTTTTCCCCATTCTCCTATCTTTTTTGACTTTGGCTGTCCGTATCGTTGCCTGCCAACGAACGGCATTGTTCGATGAAGGAAAGGCAACTCAAGAAGGCAATTTACCAAACAATATTTATTTTCTTATTTTTATCACCAACTACTATTCTTTTTTTCATGCTACAGCTTCTGAATTCAGAAGATTTGCCTCCGCGGCATTCTGCGAGGGTGCGGCGGCAGTTCGGGGTGAAGTACCCCAACTAGTTCCGATTGCCTCGTTACGAGCATTCCGTGGTGTAACTTCAATGACCGCTTCTTCATAACAACGCAAGTAGCCATCGGCCATCGCCTCAGCCGAGAATCGCTCAAGAGCTCGCTCTCGGCATCGCACCCTATCGAACCCTTCAACGTTATGCACAGCTGCCACCAACTCCTCAAAAGTGTCGCCAAAGAACCCGGTGACTCCTTCTTCGACTATCTCTACCATAGCCCCACACCGATGCGTGATCACTGGCACCCCACAGGCCATCGACTCGATCGCGGTGAGGCCGAAAGGTTCGGGCCATCTTATGGGGAACAAGTTCGCATAGGCGGCGCTTAGCAATCGATCCTTTTTTGATTCGTCCACCTCCCCGATGAACTCAGCGCATGGATGATCTCTCAGCATGGGCACTACCTCGTTCTCATAGTATCCTCTCTCCCACTCATCGACCTTGGCGGCGATGATGAGTCTCATAGAGACCCTGTAAGCTACTCGCACGGCGGTATCGATGCCTTTTTCAGGGCAGATACGCCCCAAGAAAACAAGATATGCCGACGAATCGAGCGGCCGGTGCGGCTCGAAGCTGAACAGATCCAGAGGCAGTCCGTTGGGGACTACACCCATCCAATTTAAGGCCAAGTCCTTCGTCGGATCTTGCTGGCTTGCGCTAATCGATATCAGATGGACTCCCTTGAAGGACTGATAAACTCGACGGGTTTCTTTTTTATCCAACCGCCCATGTGTTGTGTGCACGCTGGCTACCTCGGGATGTGCCAGAGCGAAGGGGAAGGCGATGTAATCTACGTGCGAATGGATCACATCGAACTCAGCCGCTCTATCCCATACTTCCTTGACCATCGCGTAGTGATGCGCAAGAGGATCGAAAACCGTCCGGTCTAACCGCAGGCCCTCCTCGCTCATCGCTTGAAGTCTTGCAGAGGTCTTTGAATCCCCGCTAGCGAAAAGAGTGACCTTGCAGCCCTTGGCAACCAAGGCATCTGCAAGCGCACTAACTACTCGCTCTGTCCCACCATAGAGTTTGGGTGGCACACTCTCATAGAGAGGGGCAATTAAAGCTATTCGCATCCTCCTCGAGCGTTGAGTCTTGCAACGACTAGTGTTTCACCGGAAGAAGTGAATTGACTAGCATGGATGATGACAAAAACAAGCTTGTTGAGATTCTTTAACAAGATGTGCCCTATTCCATATCAATTCGCACTCTCTATGCCGTTGTTGGGCCGTGTAAGCTTTGGGGTACCTACGGTGATTGGTTGTTGACGAAAGGGTTTTTAAATAAGTTGGATCCTTGGCTTTCCCAATCAGAACAGACGATCGGATGGATCTGTCTGCTTTACTAGCGATACCTTCTTCGCCTGGAAAGGGCAATCCAGTTTAGTTCATGGTATCAAAACTAATGATTGATTTGTTGTTTGAAAAGTTGCCAAAGTTCGTCAGTAGTGCGCTCTTGTACTAGAAGGAGGATGTGTGCGTTTTAGACCCCCCCTTCTCCTCCCCGGACCTTCGCTTGTTGCCTCAATTTTGCCATCATCGCCACCTGCTGCGCATCGATGCCCATCATCGGCACACCGAATCTCGCGCCTTTAGGAGCTGCCGCAACAGGTTTGGCTTCTTCCTCTTCCTCTTTTTTCGCTTCCTCATCCGAATCCACTTCCTCCGCCCCTTCTTCGATCTCCGAAACCTCATCACTTCCTTTGTAGGCCCAATAGGTCGCCCCAATCACGCTCGTAGTGAATACAGTAGAATCGGCCGCCCCCGCGAATCGCGTTTCCGTTGCAGTTGTAGGCACATTTGTTGATGATATGAGAATCTCCGACTTGTGTCGTTCTTCAGACTTCACAGGTTCTTGGGTGACAGGGATCGGAGGATCTGTTTTACGTTGGGGACTTGAGGTATCCTGCAAACCGGTGGAGGTCGCCACTGTGGTAGAACTGTTCCCCCGAGGGGATGTGGATGGAGCGACGATGTGAGTCGGTTTGAGAACCGTGTTGCGACCACCGCGCTGCGGCCTTGGTTTGAATTCAACTAAAGATTTCGGACCAGTAAGTAATTTTGCTTACATAGCACATGATGCTACTCTCCCTCCACACACAACACGCACACTTAAAAAATGTATACTCACCATTTCTATGAACATAATAGGACGGGAACCAGCCGGATTTCTTTCCATATTTACCGAAGGATCGACCGTCCTCATCTTCTTTCGAGACGATGATAACAGCTCCTTTAGGGAACGACAGTTCCATCTTGTGTTTTCCTTTATGCGCTTGCAACGCCACCACCTCACAGCTCTCATCGGCAGGTGAGTCTGCTGTGGGTTTTTCTTTTTCGGGTTGTTGTTGGTGTGGTTGATGTTTGGGTTGTTGAGGTTGAAGTTTGGGTTGCTGAGGGGGTGGTTGCTGTTGTTTGAGTTGTTGTAGAATGGATTGTTCTGATGTTGCGATGTTTCCACTAGAAGGCTGGCGCTTGGTTCGTAGACTCAGCGAGCGACCACTAACGTTCCTCTCGCAGTTGTTGTTGTGGTTGATGGTATCAGGGCACACGATGACGCTGCCACCTTGAGCTGTGAACCGCGATCTGTCGACGTTCTTTTGTACCTTCAAGGTAGACACGCGGAGGCTCTTTGCCAGATCGTGATTCGCAGGTCTCACGTTGAAGATCGGGTGATAGAGCAGGTCTTTAATCGAGGGGCGTTTGAAGGGATCTGGATGAAGACACTTTT
>Ga0209935_1003558_pt1 | contig 15808 bp, 20 predicted proteins | sample ThiBio_1000_plan_2_FD_183958 | JGI IMG/M metagenome (GOLD analysis project Ga0209935, IMG submission 183958) | Wastewater bioreactor microbial communities from Cape Town, South Africa - Thiocy_cont_1000_plan (SPAdes) | ecosystem: Engineered > Bioreactor > Thiocyanate-remediating >... | reverse complement strand
CCATCGTTGGTGCTCATGCATCTGAGCTGGCGTGGTATCGAGGCAGGTCTTTGGCAACCAACATGCTCACTGGCTCCATTCCTTCAACGATCGGCGCTCTCGGCAATGCCACACTCATGTACGACGCTGTGTGCGTGCGCGCGCGCGAGATCTTACTGCCTGAACGTCATTGTTCTCATCCTCGCAAGGCTTGTTGCTTCTATACGACAGAGACCTGAGCAGCAATCAGCTGTCGGGAACCATACCGAGCACGCTTTGGTCGCTCAGCAGCCTTCACACACTGTACGATCACCAACGCGGCCGGCCCGCGCCTCTCCAATTCCAACTCACGTTGCTTTCTTGCACTATGCCATCCAGAACCATTAATCAAAACCAGCTCTCGGGAACGATACCGACATTGATCACGGGCCTCTCGAGCATTCAAACTCTGTACGTACCCACTAATCCATCCATCCACCAAAATACGTGCCACGCCTTCCTGATGGCCACCATCGTGATTGCACGTTGGTCAATGCCATAGCGATCTCAGCAACAACCAACTCACAAGCACCATTCCCACCGGGATTGGCCTGCTTCTCACGTTGCAGAATCTGTACGGCTTCGCCAGACTCTCTCTCTCTCTCTCTCTCTCTCTCTCTCTCTCTCTCACGCTCGCTGCGTCAACTGCTGGGCCCGTGGTATCTCATTGGCTGTTGCGCAATGTTGCCTGTCGCCTGTTCGCTAGATACTTATACTCCAACTCGATCACTGGCACGATACCGACCGAGATCACGACTCTCACGGCGCTTCTACAGCTGTACGCCTGGCACATAGCGAGCTTCAATGCTCACGAGAGCAGCGGCAATCCTCTAACGACACCTTGCGCGTAGCGTCATGAGCCACAACCAACTCTCTGGCACCATCCCATCGGGAATTACGGGGCTCACCAGCCTCAACACAATGTACGCCAGCGTTGCGCCCAAGGACGCCACTCGATTGTGAGCTTCGCCCTCGAGCCATTTCGCTGACTAGTCGAGGCTTTGCAACGTCGCAGCCAGCTGTCCTCCAATATGCTCACCGGAACGATTCCTGTCAACCTGAGTAATCTCACCAACATGGCGCAACTGTACGTCGATGCATCATCGTGTGCCGTCTTCTTGTTCCTTGCGCACCACTCATCTCATTCGAAACAACATTGGCGACTGTTTGGTATGGTATTGGTGCAAGTGCGCTGAATGACAACCGCCTCTCAGGAACGATTCCAACTACCATCGGGTTGTTGAAGCACCTTGTTAACTTGTACGCTTGCAACTCTGCGTTACAACGTCGGCGTCGCGGTCGTGTCACTCAAGTATGTGAGCACGACGCCATGCACGTCGCAGGTATCTTTTCGATAACCAACTCAACGGAACCATTCCGTCAAGCCTTGGAGGAATCACCTCTCTCCAATATCTGTACGATGCCTGATGAATGATCGCTCACCATGTCGGCAGCCTCTCACGATGCCACTGCAATGTGATACAGCTACCTTCAGGGAAACCAGCTCACGAGCCCAATCCCGTCTTTTCTGCAAACCCAACCTCTCTTTCTGCATACCAATCTGCAGTCCAATAGCTTTGTACGGTCATGGCTGCCGTGCTGTGGTTGAACCCTCGTGCTGACTTATCTCGCTCGCTTAGCTTTGCCCATTGCCGACTTGGTGCTCTGCAGCACCAACTGGAAATGGGCTGTGCACTCCCTGTAGTACGTGAGAGAGAGAGAGAGAGAGAGAGATAGAGTCTCAGACTGCTTCTCTAATCGAATGTGCCACCCGTGAATGCACACAGCTGGGTATGCACCCAACATTACGATGCAACCGTCGTCCGTGACAGTAGTACAAGGCTCTTCGGCCAGTTTTACGGCCTCCGCAGCCGGATTGCCGACGCCGACAGTACAATGGCAACTGAGCACCAACCGAGGCGCGACATGGAGTTCCGTCATAGGAGCAACGTCGACCACGTATTCCACGCCTTCAACCACTTCGGCCATGGACCAATATCAATATCGAGCGCTATTCGCCAATGTTGTAGGTTCAGCGACGTCGAGTGCGGCAGTGTTGTCAGTGACTTTTGCCCTGTTATTGTCGACACCATCATCATCATCGACGATCTCGTTTGGATCAGTGTCATCGTCATCGACCAAGACGATCTCGATCTCGAACAATGGAACAGCGCCACTAAGTGTCTCTCAATCAGGATCTCTTGCATCAGGCTCGTGGTTCTCGATCTCGCCAGGATCTCTTCCGATCTCGAGCTTGGCGAGCAACTCGGCATCGACGATCTCGATCGTGTGCACGCCACCAACAGGATCGAGTGCATCGACACCATTCGTCGACACTCTCGTCCTGTCGAGCAATGATCCTGCCCAATCGAGCGTGAGCTTCACGTTGAGCTGCACTGCTGCGCCATCGTACTCGTCGACACCAGTCCTATTGGCGACCATGTCGTTCAGCACCAGTCCTCAAATCGCCACAACCAAGACGATCTCGATCTCGAACAATGGATCAGCTCCATTGATCGTCTCTCAATCAGGATCGCTCTCGATAGGATCATGGTTCTCGATCTCGCCAGGATCTCTTCCGATCTCGAGCTTGAATCGAGGATCACCACCATCGACGATCTCGATCGTGTGCGATCCTCCAGCGATGGCGACTGGCTCATGGTCCGACACATTGCAGCTCACAACCAACGATCCGACTCAATCGAGTGTGAGCTACTTGCTCGTGTGCTCGGCTGCTCCATCGCCGATATTCTCATCGCCGAGTCCAAGCACCATCGACTTTGGAAGCGTGACATCGACAGCGGCAGCGACGATCATGGTGTCGAACGGAGGCACAGGAATGCTGCAAGCGATGCAATCGTCGAGCTTCACTCCAGGCTCGTGGTTCAGTGTGCAATCGGGTCTTCCGATATCGGGACTCACGTTCGCAGCAGGATCTGTGAGCATCTCGATCAAGTGCGATCCTCCGATCGGCGCACCACAATCGTTCACCGACTCGCTGGTGCTCTCGACCAACGATGCATCACGAGCATCAGTGACGTTCACGTTGATTTGCTCGTCTGCGTCGAGCTTCACATCGACGCCGAGTGTGTCATCGACCATCACGTTCAACAACGTGCAGACGTCCAACTCCAGCGCACTCGATGTGACGAACCTCGGAGTCGGATCATTGAACGTCGTGCAAGTCGGCTCGCTCCGCATGAGCTCGTGGTTCTCGCTGACGCCGGCAGTGCTGCCAATCACTGGACAGACGAGCGGCGTGATGCACCAGACGACGATATTTGTGGAGTGCACACCACCGCCAGGAGCATCAGGAACGTACTCGGACACTCTGCAGCTGAGCACCAACGATCCGACACAAGCGACGGTCAGCTACTCGCTCTTGTGCACTCCTGCACCATTGATGAGCTTGGCACCGACAGGAGGAGCGACGATCGTGTTCAATGCGATCACAAGCTCAGGCACCAACACGATTCAAGTGAGCAACGATGGAGCAGGATCGCTGAGCGTCTCTCAATCAGGATCGCTCTCGATAGGATCATGGTTCTCGATCTCGTCAGGATCTCTTCCGATCTCGAGCTTGGCGAGCAACTCGGCATCGACGATCTCGATCGTGTGCACGCCACCAACAGGATCGAGTGCATCGACACCATTCATCGACACTCTCGTCCTGTCGAGCAATGATCCTGCTCAATCGAGCGTGAGGTTCACATTGAGCTGCACTGCTGCGCCATCGATGACATCGACACCAGTTCCATTGGCGACCATATCGTTCATCACCAGTCCTCAAATCGCCACAACCAAGACGATCTCGATCTCGAACAATGGATCAGCTCCATTGATCGTCTCTCAATCAGGATCGCTCTCGATAGGATCATGGTTCTCGATCTCGCCAGGATCTCTTCCGATCTCGAGCTTGAATCGAGGATCACCACCATCGACGATCTCGATCGTGTGCGATCCTCCAGCGATGGCGACTGGCTCATGGTCCGACACATTGCAGCTCACAACCAACGATCCGACTCAATCGAGTGTGAGCTACTTGCTCGTGTGCTCGGCTGCTCCATCGCCGATATTCTCATCGCCGAGTCCAAGCACCATCGACTTTGGAAGCGTGACATCGACAGCGGCAGCGACGATCATGGTGTCGAACGGAGGCACAGGAATGCTGCAAGCTGTGCAATCGTCGAGCTTCACTCCAGGCTCGTGGTTCAGTGTGCAATCGGGTCTTCCGATATCGGGACTCACGTTCGCAGCAGGATCTGTGAGCATCTCGATCAAGTGCGATCCTCCGATCGGCGCACCACAATCGTTCACCGACTCGCTGGTGCTCTCGACCAACGATGCATCACGAGCATCAGTGACGTTCACGTTGATTTGCTCGTCTGCGTCGAGCTTCACATCGACGCCGAGTGTGTCATCGACCATCACGTTCAACAACGTGCAGACGTCCAACTCCAGCGCACTCGATGTGACGAACCTCGGAGTCGGATCATTGAACGTCGTGCAAGTCGGCTCGCTCCGCATGAGCTCGTGGTTCTCGCTGACGCCGGCAGTGCTGCCAATCACTGGACAGACGAGCGGCGTGATGCACCAGACGACGATATTTGTGGAGTGCACACCACCGCCAGGAGCATCAGGAACGTACTCGGACACTCTGCAGCTGAGCACCAACGATCCGACACAAGCGACGGTCAGCTACTCGCTCTTGTGCACTCCTGCACCATTGATGAGCTTGGCACCGACAGGAGGAGCGACGATCGTGTTCAATGCGATCACAAGCTCAGGCACCAACACGATTCAAGTGAGCAACGATGGAGCAGGATCGCTGAGCGTCTCTCAATCAGGATCGCTCTCGATAGGATCATGGTTCTCGATCTCGTCAGGATCTCTTCCGATCTCGAGCTTGGCGAGCAACTCGGCATCGACGATCTCGATCGTGTGCACGCCACCAACAGGATCGAGTGCATCGACACCATTCATCGACACTCTCGTCCTGTCGAGCAATGATCCGAATCAACCGAGCGTGAGGTTCATATTGAGCTGCACTGCTGCGCCAATCTACTCGTCGACACCATCATCATCATCGACGATCTCGTTTGGATCAGTGTCATCGTCATCGACCAAGACGATCTCGATCTCGAACAATGGAGCTGGATCGCTGAGCGTCATGCAATCAGGATCGCTCTCGATAGCATCATGGTTCTCGATCTCGTCAGGATCTCTTCCGATCTCGAGCTTGAACCAAGGATCACCACCATCGACGATCTCGATCGTGTGCACGCCACCAACAGGATCGAGTGCATCGACACCATTCGTCGACACTCTCGTCCTGTCGAGCAATGATCCTGCTCAACCGAGCGTGAGGTTCATATTGAGCTGCACTGCTGCGCCAATCTACTCGTCGACACCATCATCACCATCGACGATCTCGTTTGGATCAGTGTCATCGTCATCGACCAAGACGATCTCGATCTCGAACAATGGAGCTGGATTGCTGAGCGTCATGCAATCAGGATCGCTCTCGATAGGATCATGGTTCTCGATCTCGTCAGGATCTCTTCCGATCTCGAGCTTGGCGAGCAACTCGGCATCGACGATCTCGATCGTGTGCACGCCACCAACAGGATCGAGTGCATCGACACCATTCGTCGACACTCTCGTCCTGTCGAGCAATGATCCGAATCAACCGAGCGTGAGGTTCACATTGAGCTGCACTGCTGCACCATCGATGACATCGACACCATCATCATCATCGACGATCTCGTTTGGATCAGTGTCATCGTCATCGACCAAGACGATCTCGATCTCGAACAATGGAGCTGGATCGCTGAGTGTCTCTCAATCAGGATCTCTTGCATCAGGCTCATGGTTCTCGATCTCGTCAGGATCTCTTCCGATCTCGAGCTTGAACCAAGGATCAGCACCATCGACGATCTCGATCGTGTGCACGCCACCAACAGGATCGAGTGCATCGACACCATTCATCGACACTCTCGTCCTGTCGAGCAATGATCCGAATCAACCGAGCGTGAGGTTCACGTTGAGCTGCACTGCTGCGCCATCGATGACATCGACACCATCATCATCATCGACGATCTCGTTTGGATCAGTGTCATCGTCATCGACCAAGACGATCTCGATCTCGAACAATGGAGCTGGATTGCTGAGCGTCATGCAATCAGGATCGCTCTCGATAGGATCGTGGTTCTCGATCTCGTCAGGATCTCTTCCGATCTCGAGCTTGGCGAGCAACTCGGCATCGACGATCTCGATCGTATGCACGCCACCAACAGGATCGAGTGCATCGACACCATTCATCGACACTCTCGTCCTGTCGAGCAACGATCCTGCTCAACCGAGCGTGAGCTTCACATTGAGCTGCACTGCTGCGCCATCGTACTCGTCGACACCAGTTCCATTGGCGACCATGTCGTTCAGCACCAGTCCTCAAATCGCCACAACCAAGACGATCTCGATCTCGAACAATGGATCAGCTCCATTGATCGTCTCTCAATCAGGATCGCTCTCGATAGGATCATGGTTCTCGATCTCGTCAGGATCTCTTCCGATCTCGAGCTTGAATCGAGGATCACCACCATCGACGATCTCGATCGTGTGCGATCCTCCAGCGATGGCGACTGGCTCATGGTCCGACACATTGCAACTCACAACCAACGATCCTGCTCAATCGAGTGTGAGCTACTCGCTCGTGTGCTCGGCTGCTCCATCGCCGATATTCTCATCGCCGAGTCCAAGCACCATCGACTTTGGAAGCGTGACATCGACAGCGGCAGCGACGATCATGGTGTCGAACGGAGGCACAGGAATGCTGCAAGCGATGCAATCGTCGAGCTTCACTCCAGGCTCGTGGTTCAGTGTGCAATCGGGTCTTCCGATATCGGGACTCACGTTCGCAGCAGGATCTGTGAGCATCTCGATCAAGTGCGATCCTCCGATCGGCGCACCACAATCGTTCACCGACTCGCTGGTGCTCTCGACCAACGATGCATCACGAGCATCAGTGACGTTCACGTTGATTTGCTCGTCTGCGTCGAGCTTCACATCGACGCCGAGTGTGTCATCGACCATCACGTTCAACAACGTGCAGACGTCCAACTCCAGCGCACTCGATGTGACGAACCTCGGAGTCGGATCATTGAACGTCGTGCAAGTCGGCTCGCTCCGCATGAGCTCGTGGTTCTCGCTGACGCCGGCAGTGCTGCCAATCACTGGACAGACGAGCGGCGTGATGCACCAGACGACGATATTTGTGGAGTGCACACCACCGCCAGGAGCATCAGGAACGTACTCGGACACTCTGCAGCTGAGCACCAACGATCCGACACAAGCGACGGTCAGCTACTCGCTCTTGTGCACTCCTGCACCATTGATGAGCTTGGCACCGACAGGAGGAGCGACGATCGTGTTCAATGCGATCACAAGCTCAGGCACCAACACGATTCAAGTGAGCAACGATGGAGCAGGATCGCTGAGCGTCTCTCAATCAGGATCGCTCTCGATAGGATCATGGTTCTCGATCTCGTCAGGATCTCTTCCGATCTCGAGCTTGGCGAGCAACTCGGCATCGACGATCTCGATCGTGTGCACGCCACCAACAGGATCGAGTGCATCGACACCATTCATCGACACTCTCGTCCTGTCGAGCAATGATCCGAATCAACCGAGCGTGAGGTTCACATTGAGCTGCACTGCTGCGCCATCGATGACATCGACACCATCATCATCATCGACGATCTCGTTTGGATCAGTGTCATCGTCATCGACCAAGACGATCTCGATCTCGAACAATGGAGCTGGATCGCTGAGTGTCTCTCAATCAGGATCTCTTGCATCAGGCTCATGGTTCTCGATCTCGTCAGGATCTCTTCCGATCTCGAGCTTGAACCAAGGATCAGCACCATCGACGATCTCGATCGTGTGCACGCCACCAACAGGATCGAGTGCATCGACACCATTCATCGACACTCTCGTCCTGTCGAGCAATGATCCGAATCAATCGAGCGTGAGGTTCACATTGAGCTGCACTGCTGCACCATCGATGACATCGACGCCATCATCATCATCGACGATCTCGTTTGGATCAGTGTCATCGTCATCGACCAAGACGATCTCGATCTCGAACAATGGAGCTGGATCACTGAGTGTCTCTCTATCAGGATCATTTGCATCAGGATCATGGTTCTCGATCTCGTCAGGATCTCTTCCGATCTCGAGCTTGAACCAAGGATCAGGATCGTCGATCATCTCGATCGTGTGCACGCCACCAACAGGATCGAGTGCATCGACACCATTCGTCGACACTCTCGTCCTGTCGAGCAATGATCCTGCTCAACCGAGCGTGAGGTTCACATTGAGCTGCACTGCTGCTCCATCGTACTCGTCGACACCAGTCCCATTGGCGACCATGTCGTTCAGCACCAGTCCTCAAATCGCCACAACCAAGACGATCTCGATCTCGAACAATGGATCAGCTCCATTGATCGTCTCTCAATCAGGATCGTTTGCATCAGGATCATGGTTCTCGATCTCGCCAGGATCTCTTCCGATCTCGAGCTTGAATCGAGGATCACCACCATCGACGATCTCGATCGTGTGCGATCCTCCAGCGATGGCGACTGGCTCATGGTCGGACACATTGCAGCTCACAACCAACGATCCGACTCAATCGAGCGTGAGCTACTCGCTCGTGTGCTCGGCTGCTCCATCGCCGATATTCTCATCGCCGAGTCCAAGCACCATCGACTTTGGAAGCGTGACATCGACAGCGGCAGCGACGATCATGGTGTCGAACGGAGGCACAGGAATGCTGCAAGCTGTGCAATCGTCGAGCTTCACTCCAGGCTCGTGGTTCAGTGTGCAATCGGGTCTTCCGATATCGGGACTCACGTTCGCAGCAGGATCTGTGAGCATCTCGATCAAGTGCGATCCTCCGATCGGCGCACCACAATCGTTCACCGACTCGCTGGTGCTCTCGACCAACGATGCATCACGAGCATCAGTGACGTTCACGTTGATTTGCTCGTCTGCGTCGAGCTTCACATCGACGCCGAGTGTGTCATCGACCATCACGTTCAACAACGTGCAGACGTCCAACTCCAGCGCACTCGATGTGACGAACCTCGGAGTCGGATCATTGAACGTCGTGCAAGTCGGCTCGCTCCGCATGAGCTCGTGGTTCTCGCTGACGCCGGCAGTGCTGCCAATCACTGGACAGACGAGCGGCGTGATGCACCAGACGACGATATTTGTGGAGTGCACACCACCGCCAGGAGCATCAGGAACGTACTCGGACACTCTGCAGCTGAGCACCAACGATCCGACACAAGCGACGGTCAGCTACTCGCTCTTGTGCACTCCTGCACCATTGATGAGCTTGGCACCGACAGGAGGAGCGACGATCGTGTTCAATGCGATCACAAGCTCAGGCACCAACACGATTCAAGTGAGCAACGATGGAGCAGGATCGCTGAGCGTCTCTCAATCAGGATCGCTCTCGATAGGATCGTGGTTCTCGATCTCGTCAGGATCTCTTCCGATCTCGAGCTTGGCGAGCAACTCGGCATCGATGATCTCGATCGTATGCACGCCACCAACAGGATCGAGTGCATCGACACCATTCATCGACACTCTCGTTCTGTCGAGCAATGATCCTGCTCAACCGAGCGTGAGGTTCACATTGAGCTGCACTGCTGCTCCATCGATGACATCGACACCATCATCATCATCGACGATCTCGTTTGGATCAGTGTCATCGACATCGACCAAGACGATCTCGATCTCGAACAATGGATCAGGATCGCTGAGCGTCGTGCAATCAGGATCGCTCTCGATAGGATCATGGTTCTCGATCTCGTCAGGATCTCTTCCGATCTCGAGCTTGAATCGAGGATCACCACCATCGACGATCTCGATCGTGTGCACGCCACCAACAGGATCGAGTGCATCGACACCATTCGTCGACACTCTCGTTCTGTCGAGCAATGATCCTGCTCAACCGAGCGTGAGCTTCACGTTGAGCTGCACTGCTGCTCCATCGATGACATCGACACCATCATCATCATCGACGATCTCGTTTGGATCAGTGTCATCGACATCGACCAAGACGATCTCGATCTCGAACAATGGATCAGGATCACTGAGTGTCTCTCAATCAGGATCGTTTGCATCAGGATCATGGTTCTCGATCTCGTCAGGATCTCTTCCGATCTCGAGCTTGAACCAAGGATCACCACCATCGACGATCTCGATCGTGTGCACGCCACCAACAGGATCGAGTGCATCGACACCATTCGTCGACACTCTCGTCCTGTCGAGCAATGATCCTGCCCAACCGAGCGTGAGCTTCACGTTGAGCTGCACTGCTGCTCCATCGTACTCGTCGAATCCTCCTTCCCTTTCGACCATATGTATAGAAGCGCCGGCGTTCATTCGAACGGACACTGTGGTGACAATCATCAATGGTGACGCCACCTCGATACTGACAGTGGTGCCGAACCTTGCGCGCGTCGATGGTTCTTCGAATACTGTACCGATGTCGCCGTTTTCGATTTCTCCACCCAATCTGTCGTCGATCATCGTACCTCCCCAGAGCTCTTCCAACATCACAGTCTCTTGCACTCCCTTGGAGATGACCGGGGATTATCATGCGGAGCTGGTGGTTTCGGGTGCCCTGGTGACCTTCCGCTACTCGATCGAGTGCACCTCTGTGCCTTCGGTGACGATCGATGTCGGCAATCCTCCAACGCTCGGCAATCTAACAAGTGGAGCGACGGTATCTCGGCAAGTATTGCTGGCGAACCATGCGTCTGTCGACATCTCGATCTCACTCTCGCTTGTACTTTCTTCGTCCGAGGATTCGATGCGCGCATCGAGAAGAAGGGGCGTGGTGACATTCGGCGATCGCGCACAGCTTGATCGTAGAGTGCGAGTACGGCAGGTCGATGACTCGTGGGTGCTCCATGACACTGCAGCAACGCTGTCATTGAGCCCAGCGTCAATGACTCTCGCTCCTCTTGCGTCACAACCCACGCCAGTGCAACTGACCGTCACGCCAATGCTGCCGTTCTCCTACACGATCACGTTCCGCCTGCAGACTGCCTTCATCCAAGAGCCGGTGAATGTGGCACAACTTGCCTGGTTCGGCCTTTTGCCGTGGGTCGAGGTTCAAGCGACCAATTCATCCTCTATCTTGCCGCCACCGTCTACGCCGGTGGTGGTGCTGGATTTTGGCGCGGTGCCAGTCGGAGCTTCGGAACAAGCGAGCTTCTTGGTGTCGAACTTTGGCAACGTCGACTTGATCCTGACCAACTTGACACTCGTTGATCCATCGTCATCGCGAGCATGGTTGTCGGTAGTGTCGTCGTCGTTCCCTCGTGCCGTACCACCGAGTGAATTGATGGCAATCGTGGTGCAATGCTCGCCACAGACTGAGGGACTATTGTCGACCTCAGCGGTGCTTTCATCAAACTCTCCAGCAACGCCACAACAGCCACTCGAGGTTCTTTGTACGGGAACAGCAACGTGTCAAGATGGATATCGCAATCAAGGTGAGGCGGGTATCGACTGCGGTGGGCCGTGCTATCCTTGTGTCGAACCGCTTGTTCCTTCGCCGCCACAGCAACCACCAACACCACCACTACCACTACCACCGCCCTCATCGTCGCCGTTGCCGCCTGCGTCGTCGTCGTCGTCCCCATCTCCATCGCCTATTCAAACACACGCGCCACCTACAATCCTGCCTCAGAATTCGACTGGCTCACCTCACCTCCCGCCGTTGGTGGCCTTCGGACACAACGCTGCAGCTGCTCCGAGCGCCCTCGTTGGCGTAGATCTCTCGACAGTCTCTACGGCATCGCATCTCTCGAATGCGCCTTCGCTTGTCTTTATCATCGTCGTCTCCGTTGTTGTTCGCTTGTTGTGTTCAGCCGGCGCTACGTAAGGATAGAGGGACGTTTGATAAACGCCGCGCTACTTGCTCTGTCAACTGATTGGCCACGCAGAGAGAGAGAGAGAGAGCGCGCGAGAGAGAGAGAGCCAATGCGGATCGCGAGATCGCGAGAGAGAGAGAGAGAGAGTGAGTGAGTGAGAGAGTGAGAGAGCGCGCGCGCGAGAGAGAGAGAGAGAGAGAGAGAGAGAGAGAGCCAATGGGGATAGAGTGATCGCGAGAGAGAGAGAGAGAGAGAGAGAGAGAGAGAGAGAGAGAGAGAGAGAGAGAGAGAGAGAGAGAGAGAGAGAGAGAGCGCGCGAGAGAGAGAGAGAGAGCCAATGGGGATAGAGTGATCGCGAGAGAGTGCCAATGGGGATAGCGAGATCGCGAGAGAGAGAGAGAGAGAGAGAGAGAGAGAGAGAGAGAGAGTGATGCAAAGGGGATAGAGTGATCGCGAGAGAGTGATCGCCGGAGATGCTGGTGCGTGCTCGGAGTGAGTTGCAGCTCCGGAGCTTTCCGGCCCCGGAACGCGCACCACGAGGCGTCTTCATAAAGCGCCCTGCCTCTTCCTCACTGTCACCGCAGCTTTGACGAGCCTCCACACCTGTCCGTCTCCCGCGCTCCTCTCTTCTCTTGTCTCTTGCTCTACCATGATCACCGCCGCTGCCTTCGGTACCGTGGCCGCCGCCGGCTGCGGTATGTTGCTGATTCTCAAGTCCAAGCAAGCGCATACGCAGCAGAAGTCGACCAAGCGCCTGCACATTCGGCTCAAGCGCGGCGAGGACCTGATCGCTGCCGACAGCGGTGGCACGTCCGATCCGTACGTGATCTTCAAGATCGGATACATCAAGGTCAAGTCGAGCACGCAGTACAAGACCGTGAACCCTGTGTGGAACGACGAGTTCGACGTTGGCGTCATCGATCTCCTCGGCAAGATCGACATCAAGGTGTACGACAAGGACCTGCTGCACGACGATGCACTTGGTCACGCGGTCTTTGAGCTCCTGTCAGTGCCCAAGGACCACCCGCTCGAGCTGTCGCTGAACCTCACCAACAAGAAGCAGCAGGGCTTCTTGCACCTGGATGTGTGGTTGACTGACAGCGCCAGCAGCGCCGAGGCCGTGGCAGGCGAGACGTCATTCGCCGATGCCGCTGCTGAGCCGAGCATCACCGTGATCTCGATGAACAACCACTCGACGACGGTGCTCGTCTCGGAGCCCGCGAGCCCGGCGCCTGCAGCGGCCGAGACGGCCCCGGCTTACCCGCCTGCGCAAGGCTACGCGCAAGCTCCTGCGTACCCGCCGCCTGCTTATCCGCCCGCGCAGGCGTACCAGCCCCCTGCGTACCCGCCGGCCCAAGGATACGCGCCGGCTTCGCCCTATGCGCCAAATGCGGCACAGGGATACCGGCCGGCCGGCGCCCCGGCGTACCCACCTGCGGCTGCCTACTATCCTCCGCCGCAATGAAGCGCCTTCGCGTTGGCGCCTGGAGCACGTACACTCGCTCAGGCATCCAGATCGGTTATTGTAACGCGTCTGAGCGACAGCGGTTGTTGCACTACAACGACCGCTTAACTTAATAATATTGTTGACTCTATCTATCTATCTATCTGTCTGTCTGTCTATCTATCTATCTATAATCGCAATTGGAGTGTTCTCCTGTATCCGATCGATAAACATGCGCTTCCATGCGCCTCTATCCCATTGACCAGCGCGAACAAGCAAGGCACAGCGAGCTCGTCTCGAGATCTGGCTCGATGCGAACTTCATCGTCTGGCTCCCGCCCGCTGCTCGCACCATCCAACCACCCACCATCCAACCACCCACCATCCAACCACCCATCCATCCACCCATCGGCTTCTCCAGCTGATATTCCGCGACCTCCACGGCCGCTTCTTCTAGTCATCATGTCAGGTGATGACCTCGACACTCCTCGACCGAGCCGCTTCTCGAAAGACACGCTCATACCGGCGGCGCTGTTCCTCGCGAGCGTGGCGCTGCTGATCGTCTCGTTCTCGCTGCTATGCTGCGGCACTTGGTTCTGGGTGCTGCAGTCACTCGGGTGGGTGTGTTTGATCATCTTCGTGCTCATAGCCTATCGTCGAGTGCACCGCCAGGCCGAGGTCGTCATCGTCGGTACATCACCGACCATCTACTATCAGGTACGCAGCGCGTACACCTTGAGCCACGCCTGCCACGCGCCAACTGACCAGATACGCCGCCGCGTATGTATGCCTGCGTGCGTGCGTGCGTGTGCGTATGTGCAGCCGCAACCATCATACGTCGTTGCGCGGCCGCAGCCCGAGTCGCGCCCACAGAGCGTGTTTGTGCAACCGCATTATCAGTCGTCATCGACTGTCACAGGATTCCAGCAGCCCAAGTATATCTAGACCCGAGTGTGTGTCCGAGCTGGCTGCGATCTCCCGTGATCGATCTCACTATCTATCTCGCTTGCTATCTATCTATTTGTCTTTGTCTGTGAAATATAGTCGCCATCGTCGTTGAGGATCATGTGTATCGCGTTGCGCACGGGGCGCGGAGCACATGTGCAAGGGAAGGACCATGTGTATTGATGGCAAACACTGCCACAAGAGTTATCAGCATCGGTCCCGTGGTTGATAGATGGACAAAGGCTGAACGAATCGCGAGAGAGAGAGAGAGAGAGAGAGAGAGAGAGAGAGACCTTGAGCAGCAGCAGCAGGAGGATCGATACAAGAACAGCACACGACAGCGCACGAGCACGAGGCCTGCAAGCGTCCCTACGACGCGCACACGCACACACGCTCTCGTAGTGGCTGTTGTGGACTCGCTTAATAGAGTCGAGCCTTGCTAGCGTTGTTGATAATGTCGGTGGTCTCGTCGGGGAAGTCGGTCGTGTAGTTGACCGAGTCGCCGGGCCGAATGTCCTTGAACTTGGCCTTCTCGTACTTGCGCTTCTGCGGGAAGACGTACAGCGCAAGCAGGTCGCAGATGACCGTCGCAACGACCAGCAGACCCAGTCCGCTTCCGACATTCAACTGAACATTTCATGCGCGATTGTGTACGTGAGTGAGGGAGGGAGGGAGGGAGGGAGGGAGTTAGATGATGGCAAGTACCAGCAAGGGCACGATGCTAAACTTGCGACCGACGCCCGTGATCAAGAACGAGAAGCGGATGCCGTAAGCCTTGATGAGATCGCGGTACTGCACGACGGTGCCGTTCTCGTTGGGATACGAGTAGTAGTTGGCGTATCGAAAGTTGAAGCCGTTCGAGAATGACTGGTTCGGATCGTCGAGGCTGAGCAGCAACGACGTCACGAGCAGTGTGAGTTGCCACACACTCTCACGAACACACACACACACACACACACACACACACACTCTCTCTCTCTCTCTGTCGGCGCGCGCTCGAGTGCCGTACCGTGTGTAGGTGAACTTTGGCACGCACGGACGCGACCACCAGTCGAACGCACACGTCCAATCGATATTCATCGAGATCACGGTGCCCTGCGATGGACGAGGCAGCAGTTCACACATCAGCCCCTCTCGAGGAGAGCGCAAGCGAGTGGCGCAGTAACGTACGAGGGTCGCGACATCAGCGAAGCTGGTGCCTGCACCGGCGAGCATGTCGCTGACGGTAAAGAGGTTGTTGGGACCGGTCGAGTTGCCCAGGTTATCGACGCGGATGTTGTACTGTTGCCCGCCGCCATTGTCAGCGCACGAAGGCAGCAAGAGACCTCACTCACTCACTCACGATATCTCACTCTCACTCACTGTGTGGTGGTGGGTGGCGCCCACATACATCGCTGAACAACGCAAAGCATCGAATGAAGACGGTCCAGCTCTGCACTTGTTGGAGAACA
>Ga0209935_1003557_pt1 | contig 15809 bp, 9 predicted proteins | sample ThiBio_1000_plan_2_FD_183958 | JGI IMG/M metagenome (GOLD analysis project Ga0209935, IMG submission 183958) | Wastewater bioreactor microbial communities from Cape Town, South Africa - Thiocy_cont_1000_plan (SPAdes) | ecosystem: Engineered > Bioreactor > Thiocyanate-remediating >... | reverse complement strand
CAACTATGTGAAAAAAATTATGAAAATTGAGAAAACATTGATTGGAAGCATTTTAATATGCAAAAATGAGTTTTTGACACCTTGAATAAAACTCGATTTTTTTTCGACCAAAATGACTCAAAAAAAATTTTCCATATATACAATCTTGTTCAGTTTGACAAGCTCTATCAAACCATACCTAAAAAAAAACAAAAAAAAAATTTGCTGCATTTTTGCATTTCCCGCACCTTAGACGCTGATATGAGATATATGAGTACGATGCATTTCGCCAGTAATTTTTTGCTTCATTGCCAAATTTTAGATTAGACAAGCATGAGCATTCATTTAAAATAAATTTATCAAACATCTGGAGTTGGTTTTATTTAAACTCAAATCAACTTTTCATATTTTTTCAAGATCCAGTTCATTTTATGACAAAATAGAGAAACAGATTGTTATTATCTACAGCAGAGCTATGTCTTGAAGATGATAAAATTCGTATGTAGCACATAGAAAATCTTATCACCAACGATTCTTATACAAGATTAGATCATTGTCTAACAAAAAGTGATATTAATCTAAGAGATCGTCAAAATTATAAATCTTGTATTCGTCTACTATCAGATGAAGTTATGAATTTAGTTAATAAACATAGTGATACACACGGCACAATTGTTTATCTAATGCTATTGAAAATGATTGTGAAAGTATACGTGAATAAATTCACACCTATAGATGAACGTGAGTTTATTTTTGTACTTTATCAACAAAATAATTCTGAACTTATTGATTTTAAACCATTCTTCTTTGATTAGGGATTCGTCAGTAGTGTCGAACTTGTAACTTGAATTCAAATTTAAATTCAAATACAAATATCCATTTCTCACCGTGTACACATATTCGCCTTCACCCTCACTTTGGATTTGACAAATATATATTTGAATTTGGATTTCAATTTGAATTCAAGTTTCAAATTCGACATATATGAATTTACTCCAATATTATGTCTAAATTTACGAAGTTCTGGCAGTATTGAAAATGTGTTGTATGGAAAAATTTTCATCACTATATATTAATCTAAACTATTTAGTATCATTTTGCAGCCTATGAAATTCTCTATCGAATGGTGTGTAATAATATGAGTTTTGTCGCAACTATGAGAAAATAATAGGTTAGAGAAAACTCTTAATTACTAGGGTCACCATAAGACCCTGGGAAAAAGTGATGTTTCGAGCTCAAAATCAGGAAATCTTTGGCGGATCGGGTCCACCTTCGAAATCGACCGAGATATTTATGAGAATAAACTCTACGAAAAATTTCAAGTCAATCAGAGTTTCCGTTCGGAAATTATCATGTAAACGGGCGGACAACCGGTCACACTGACCGATTCTATAGTGTACTCCACACTTTTTTGAGTACACAACAAAGACAAATCACAATATCACAATGTTGGGAGAGAGCGTTAAGATGAACACATCTACACAAACAAATTCCAATGTAACAAAAGAAAAGACTATTGGAGCATCAATACATTTAAAAAACTTATCAAAGGTCATCCGTGTACTGTCATATACGGTTGTGTACTCTCATGTACTGCTATGTACTGCGGTATGTATTATCCCCAGAACTAAGACCAAAATGCAGCAGAGTACATGACAATACATATGAGTACATAGATGCTATTCTAAGTTCTGGGGACTGTACGTGACTTGATCGAAATGCATAGTCATGTACATTTAATGTTGAACTGTCAGTACAAATCGTACTCGTACTTGCGCAGCCCTCCCTGTGCAGGCCAAGAAAGACAAAAAAAAGTTCGACTAGAGTACATTATTTCATGTCTAGGTTGATTTCTCATGGAATTGTATATTTATTTTCATTTTTTTAAAAAAAGTACGGCCTATAAAGGTTTCAATTTACTCTAGGACTACGTACAATAAAAACACTAATATTGACAGAGATCGGCAATTGTTGAGTGTGCCTAATACTTGATCATTGATTTCTTTCGCACCATAATGAAGCAATAAAACAAATATTTTTTATAGTTGGAAAGCATTTTTGATGCTATATAAAACTAATTATGCAGGAGTTTATTTGATTAATAACTGTTAACAGAAATCAAGACAAAACTAAAAGCACTCGATATGTATGGTTCTTTTATGTAATATCAGTGTACTGTAGTAAACTCTTTATAAGATTTTGCATTTTAGCTAAAATGTTTTCGTTTTTATAGAATTCATACAGATTAACGATCTACAACGAATGATCTTTGATCTAACGTTTTAACCGTACAAAACCCAACGATAGTTGAGATGATTTGCATCTGAAATGTAATCGCGTTAGCATAAAAAAGCCAAAATATAGTGTATCACGTGTTTCAGTCGAGAGAATTTAAATATTAAGGTTAAGTTTCAGTTTTCTGATTGGTGTTGGGCTCTGATTCGAGTCGCGTAGTAGTCGAACTCGGTACAGCGCAAAAATAAACATAAGACGATATGAATATTATTGCTGCACCTAATCCTGAGGTCAAATTTGTCGCCTGATTAAATAAACTCCAGTTTAGGAATAGGAATGCTCCAGTAGCACATGCTGAGCTGAAAGTTTTGATAATTGCATCAGCATACTTATACGCGAGGGTAATACAAAGCCCTAAAATCGAATTACAAAATATTACTGCAAGTACAAGCATTGAATATCCTTCGAAAAATCCTTTGGGAGAATCCGCAGTGTGTGCATATGAAAACGCAAAAAAACAGAAGTTAATAATGAACCCAAAAAAGTATAAAACTAAATTCTGGATATACAGAGACACTGAATAGTTTTTTAACAAATGCTCATTCCACACAGTACATGTTGATGTTATGGTACAATTAAGCATTAGAATCAAGTAAAGATGAATTTCCAAAATCGGGAGTTTTTTACAAGCATCGTACTGGACAATGATGAGACCTATGACTTGTAGTGTGATGGCGCTCCATTGGATTCGATTAATAGGGCGTGAGAAAAAAATCCACAATAATATAGCCGACAGGAACGATGTAAACGATCTGAATAATGATATAGAAACAACATCAACATATTGATAAAGAACGAATACTATTTGGTTATTGATTCCATATAAAACCGCCAAAATAAATGTATGTAAAACGAATTTCTTATTGAGCTGCCGTTCAATGTCACGCCGACATGCACTGAATTTTAAAGACATGCTTGTGAATACAGATGTGCTTGTGGAAATTTCTCTTACTGGAACACTGAACCAAAGTGTCATATATAAACTCATACAGAATTTTGTAATCTCCGCCATAGTAATAGCAGATATCGTTGAATAATTATACACTCCATTCGTTAGTGAAAACTTGTAAACTAGCGCTACAACTACTTGTACCAGAAACAGACAAATAAAAACGACAGCTTTTACTCCAACTTTAATCATTATTGATGGTATATATTTATGAGAACATTATAAACAAAAGAATATACGGCATAACCAGTCAGATATAGCCCATCTATGAGGAAGGTTCGGACTCAAAAGTAGAGAAACCTAGGCAAACCATTAAAACAAGCATGATCGATAATGTGTCAAATAAAAGCGCTTTTGTTTCGAAAACGTTTTTGATGCTTCAAATATTACATGAAATTTCTCTCCTGATAATAAACTCCAAAATTATATATGGTAGATGATAGTTAGATATACCTCCGGATAAATATGCGTGAACAAATTAAAACCTTTTGAATTAACTATGTATCCCAGAAACAGAAGTGCTCTTTCAACATATGATCTTCGTACGAATGTCAAATATCTGAGAAAAAAGACAGTCGTTCTGCAAATCATATGTATTTTTCCTGAAATTTCGTAACGAACAGTCTCTTCACTTTTCTACTCGCTGCTTTTATCCTTCGAAAGACTGTTCAAATTCCAACAACATCATACATGTCATACTTGAAACTTGAATTCAAACTTCAAATTTCAAATTTCGAATGCCTATTCTCGATAATTTTAAACTGAGGGTGAAGGCGTACATGTGTACACAGTAGGCATATTCGAAAAAGTCAGTTATTTGAAATTTGAATTCAAGTTTCAAATAAGACACTACTGGATATATCAACTGAGAAAACAGCATTCATGCGCGAATTTTACATTGTGACATGACTTCTATCATCTGTGAAATTTTTTTAGCTTGTATAAACATGTCGCTATGAAAAAGCAGAGCATAAAACATGAAAATCGTAGAACGCTTTTTTCGAAAAGTATGAATGAATATCTTGACAGCCTATGTGCATCCTAAGTTTATTTCTATACTGAGTTGCAGACCGCTGTGTGGTCTTCAAAGCTGCATAGATAATTAAAAAATTTAGGGCTTATTTTGGGAGAAAATCAACTTTTTGACGAAAAGCCGATTCTCTATTTAATTATCGTGCATGAGTTGTACATCCCAGAGAGCTGAAATTTGTATGGTAGTTAAACAACCATGTGATCTACTTGTTTTCAAAATTTCAGACTTCTATCATTCTCCTGTGGACAGATATGAGGAGTGAAAATTGGTGCGAAAAGTCATTTTTCGTCAAATCTGGAGGTCCATACAATATCCACGATGAAATGAATTAAGCTGAAACTTACAGTATATGCAGAGCTCAACTAGATATTGATATCTTAAAACATTCAGTCTTCACAGAAGATGCATTGTTTACTTTTTACCTCTCGCAAAACCGCCTTCAGTGAAAATGCAATAAAAATCGAACGGTTCAATATTTTTCCAAACGACTTTCACCAAAATTCAAAGAATTCATGCCTCTATCACACATATAAAAATTAACCATATCTGAGCATATCGATTGAGCACGTTCGGTCGTGGTTTACATGGAATGACTCATAAAATGAACACCTCTCCATAGTGGACACTTTTAGCAAATCTGAATGGTATCCACTATAGACAGGTTTCACTATATCTGATTTAACTTAATCACATTATAGAAAAAATCGCTATTTTTGTAAAAAAAAAACGAATCTTCTAATGAACAATGCGTAGTTCTATATTTTGAAAATTCGATCACAGACTCAGATTCTTCATAGTCGATTTCATTTTATCGAGCTTTATGAGAAATCGCCAGTTTCCAAAGATATCCAGTTTTTAGTGCAAAATACTCAATTGAAAATTTTGAATATCTACCTATCAATTCAGACTCTCCAGCCTTGATTACCCAGGATCCGACTACGTTCCAACTATCATTGTTCACTATTATAAGTTTCTAAAATCAATGTTGTTTTCACTCCGATGCAAATAGACACAAAAACTTTTTTTTCATATTGCCCTCCTTACAGTCGAAGGGACAAGGGAGAAGACATAAAATAGTGCTGCTTTATGTCGTAATCCATTGATTACTACTGATTGTAGCCGAGGATTTCTTGACTTAAGGGATATATAACTATATGAATAATCTTTTGATTAATTACTAGCGCCTCAATCGTCATATTCAAACCAGTTCGTTGCACGAACGGATAAACATTATAAAGATCACTACATTTACATTTCTTAGACTTCTGCCGTCTTTCAAATCGATGATTGTTGACGTGAGTTCGGCATATACTATCAATAGTTGGAGGGAGAAGCCGTAGTGGGTCACGAGGAGCCGGTAGCCATAGAGAGCAAAGTGGACGCACGGTAATCGGAAAAACGTATTTCAAATCGATTCGAATTCTTCGGTTATCAGTGAACCATAGATAATTTTTATCAGTGTTGTATAAAATAATGTCCACGGATGGAAATTTCCAAGGGCAATTAGCTTTAACACATGTAGTGTTGTGAAAATATACTTTAAACGAGCGCTGTGGACGTTTTGAAAATGGTAGAAGAGTATATCCAACTTCTGAATATTTAGATTCCTTGAGAGCATTGATAAATAGTGGTTGATCATCCACATACATCAAGAAATCTGCGTCTTCATCCCAGGGAATCATGTCATGGTGACGCCAAGATCCTACCAATGTTCCATTAATCATTAGAAATTTAATTTTATTCGCGATACAGATATCTGTGATAATCTTTATAAGACCTATCATAAGTTCATATTCGTGATGATTTAGCTCACGGTGCAAGATACTGGATTATTTCCAATGAGCATAGCCACGATTTTCAATATATGAAGGAGCGTAGTACGTAGGGGTAGGAAATTCTACTGTTGTTGCATTACTTTGGGAAACATTTGACCAATACGAGATTGATACATTATTGTCTATTTCTGTTCTAACTGTAGGAATATATATAGATTTTGAATTTATTTGCACTAACTGATTACTCCTAAATTGTGACTTCCTAATAATTAAGCCAATCATTAAAAATACAACTACGATATAGATCAAAATTTGGCGATAAATACGATATCGTAGATTCATAGTTATTTTTACTATTATACTGCTTGAAAATATAATTTTTTCAACTGTAGGCAGAACCACATGAAGAATACGGTTTATTTGTGTCTGCTTGTATTTGCGTCAAGGTCCTAAAGATTGTGTTTCATTTTTCAATTGATTCTAACGAGACCGCGAAGAAAAATATCAAAAGAATTTATGAATTAACAAATACTTCTAGCCAATGTCGAACTTGTTCTCTTTCTTTGATTTATTTTCTTTCATAGTTTTATTGGCTTTATATAATAGGGAATACATACCATCGCACGTGATAATATATTTACATTTAATGGAGCACTGAAATACAAAAATCAACAAAATTTTTATGAATGTAAGTTAAACACTATGAACAAATCAGTAAGTGCTAGAAATCCTGCACTTTTGATTTGATTCAGTTTAGCAGTCCCCAAGAATCAAAGTGTCGTTCTTCTCTACTCAATTTTATCGGACATATTGGACACGCTTGGAACATCTACTGATTTCAGCATGAACATTATCGTTTTTATAATTTTTCTCGAAATAAAAATCTAATTTCAGGAGCTCAATTTCGAGATTTTCAATTGTTTTCACTAATTAATTATCAGTGACATTCTGATCTAATGAGAAACAGTAGATTAATATTGAAAAATTTCGAAAACTACAAGGGACCGTGAAGTGTTTGACTCTTTGTGACTCCATTTGAACTCTTAACAATTAAACTTATATACAGAAAAACCTCTGTTGTGGACACCTTTGGAACCAATGAAAAGTGTCCGCTTTGAAGAGGTTGCGTACTTTTTTGTATAAGAAGTGTTACTGTGCCCAAATCATTCGTGATTCCGCACAGTATACATATTCGAGAGTATTATATTGGAGTCGCGCAGCTTATCTCATAAATCACTGTAAAACAATATAATTTAGATGATATTTACAAAAGTTTTTAGTCAAAATCTCTCATACATACCAGTGTTAGGAACGGTTCGAGTTTTTTGAAGATAAAACCGATTCGAACCGAATATACAATGGTTTTAATTACGACAGAGAAAATCATAACTATTCATTTTTACTTAGAATTATTTTAATAAGAGCAGTTATTAAAGCTTGTTTCGTTTTGAAAGACTACTATTCATCAGCACATCACTGAATATTACAAAATTGTGAAGTTTTCTTTTACGAAAAGAAAAAGTGAAAATTAAAGAGAAAACCATAATTTTATAAGGAATTTTTTAAACTTTCTGTTCTCTTGTCATTTTAAGCTGCTGTAGCAAACGCTTGTTTTGATCTTCGGAAAAGTACTATTTAAATTAATGTTCAAAATGATAAAAATGTACTAAAATAAAGTAGGAACGCATATTCTGATATATCTTTCTAATATCTTGTTTTTTTGTTACGATCTTCCATGAGGAGACACAGAACATACTTCGTTCCATTAATTAGTTGATTTAGAGTGTAAAATGGATTACGTTTTGACTAAAACAACAGTACAACTCAATGAACGATGATAAGACCTTGAAGAAGAATTGAGATATGTAACAATATGCATGAATGGTGATGATGATGAAACAATTCTGTTGCTGAAAGTAGATTTGTCAAATTGTTATCCGAAAAATAGAAAGAATCTGTACTATTATCCGATTCTCCTTCTGATGTGAAAACAACAACACTGGTGCAAATCATAGGAGTTAAATGAACTTTAAATTGTTGTTCGTAGTTTGTAATCCTTTTCAAGCTGTATCTTATAACATATTTCTCTGCTTTTCAATGAAAACATTTTAGGTAACAGAAAGATTAAACAAAAAAAGATTTTTCGAGAAGAAGAAAATTATGGCTTTCTATTACAACGAGACTCATTTTCTTGAACAAACTCACAGATTGCATTCTGATCTTCACGAGTTCGCTGAGAACCAATTTGAATTATTAGCCACACATATTAAACAATCATTGAATATCAGCAATTACATACATGTTGAATTTGAAACTTGAATTCAAATATCTAAGCTGTAAATGCACGATCCCAAAGTGAGGGTGAAGGGGATATGTACACAGTAGTATATTGGAAAACGGAAAGTTAAGAATTAATTGCCTCGTGTTCTTCTAAAATTCGAAATTCAATTTAAATATAAAAAATAAAATTTGGCAAAAGCATATTTGAGTTTGAATTTGAATTTGAATTCAAAGTACAAGTTCGACACTGCTGAATCAGTGATGGAAACAGTTCGGTTTCGGTTCGGCTCCGTTTGCACATTTTGAAAAATTGATCCCGTTCCATTCGATCCGAGGGGCTTTCGGTTAACGATTTAATTCGATTCGACATAGCTGTATGCAACGTTTTTCTCATTAATTGCCACAAATTCTGTGATGGAACTGCAGCAGTTGAACGAGAATTTAGTCGTGCAGGTACTATTATTACTCAAAAGCGGGTAAAGTTAGCAGTAGATACAGTCAATAATATTATACTCAATCATACATTTACTAAATATAAATAAAAATATAATGACTCAAAAAAAAACAATAAAACAATCGTTATTTAATTTGTTTTTTTTTATGATTCTATTGATTTTTCTCTATTTAATATAGATAATAAAGATATTTATGATGCATATAAAAATACTCTGTTCACACCAGACGTACCTCTCGGAACAACCTCCTTCTTTTATTTCACATTGAATTCATCTTATGATTTTACAGTTAAATTCGGTTCGTAAAAAACACGAACCGTTCTCAGAACTGAAGTTTATTGAATTGAATTGAATTGCTTTACAGTTGATATGTGACTCGTTATGATTGAACCAAAATAATTCGAAAAGCGGCATTTATTTAGAAAAGCATTCAAGAAATCTTTTCATAGTGAGATTCCACACATGTTTATATGGTAGACATGAACTACACGTAATGAATAGAGCAGTATTGAATTAAAATGATGATTGTAAATTCAATAGCTCAGATATACCGTGATCTCTTGTCTAGAATGAAGATCAATGTAATAGAAGGACGAAGACTGTATACAAAGTTTTTGTCAGGCAGGTGATTCGTAGCGAGAAATCAAAACTGCACACGAATTTTGAAATGAAAGGAAATATTGCTGGATGATTGATTGAACAGATAATTTTTATAAAGAAACGTGATATCGTTATAACAATGTTTTGGACAGAATAGAGAAAACCATCAATGACGTTGAAATGAAAATATCTTACGTGCTGTATCACATCTCTATGTCAAAAAGTTCATGAAAGATCTCTACATCTCTCACAATCAATGTTATTATTTTAATTATTTTTCCAATCTTTAGTTAAAAACATATACGTATTCCTAGTAAAGCATTCTTTGCTACAAACAAGACTTATACTTTCTAAATTACAGAGAAAATTTGAATAATCATTGAACATTCACTGATGGTTCAGAATTAGGCGAATTCCATCGTTCGCGTTACTTGTAAAAATCGATTTTCGCTAATTATGATTTATTCGACGTCTAGAAACATACGATATCTTAGCTGCAGCTTCAACTATTTCCATTCTGAATTCGCTTGAGTGCTTGCTCTAACTCAGTTCATCAGTGTTCCAAGTAGAACTCGACGAACTCTATCCAAGACACCACTGATTTTCCTCCGTTAAACCTTTCTGATGAAAGTCGCATTATATTCCCACTGGTAAAATTTATACTCGTCATTGAAATTTGTATGAAGATCTGATCATCGTAATGAGCACAAAACAGAATTTTAGGGTTTTGGCACTTTTGTCTGAGTTTTTGCAACTTTTTGGTGCTTAGGAATGTTTCAAAGTGACAAATAAAGAATGCAATCAATGCAGGTTGTTAGTTCTATTTGGAACACTGACGAAGTGGGTTGGAGCAGACTCTCAGGATAATTCAGAATAGGAACGTTGGAATCTGTAGCTAAGATATCCGACGTATTGAAGAAGTGATCTGAAGATCGTATGAAGAATCAATTAGGTTAATTGACAATTTAGGAATAACATCGTTGTTTAATGTATATACATTTTGCCACTTAGAAACGTTAAAAAAATTCAAGGATCTTGAATTGATTTTGGAGCGGATAGTGCCGATATTACATAAGAAAGCAGCGATCAATAGTATTATAAGCACTTGCTAATTGTTTCAGATGTATAATAGGATTCATATGACTTTATAGAAATAGAAAACTTGATATCATACACATTGGACCTAATTTTAAAAAATTTTTTGGAATCCTTGGAATCTGAGAGAATTTCTGCGATCTGTCCTTTGCTTCTTGTAATCATTATTAGTAGTGTCCGATTTGAAAGGTGAATTCGAGTTTCAATTTTATAACTTTACAATTGTACTTATTCAATTGAAATTTCAACTTCATCAGCGCCCCGGATACTATTTGCGGTGCGGCACGGTGATGGTACTGAGAGATAGATTGTAATGTCCAAAAGGATTCAGCTAGGTGCATGAATGAACTGCAGAATATCTATGGAAGATCTCATGCGTTCTAGCGCTTTCCGGGAAATTAGTTTTCGTTTACGGGTATCTCCCACACAAAATAATTTCCGAGGTGGATTTTGCTTTCCCAGATGGCTTTTGCTTTCCAGATTAGCTTACTGGCCATAATGGACATAATAGACATAATCGGCATAATCGACCATAATGGCCATTATGGTCGATTATGTCCATTATGTCCAATGAAGTCTATTAAGTCAATTCTTGAAACCTATTTCCTTCTGAGAAACCAACTTCTCTTTCCAAAAGGGATTTTCTTTCCGGAAATTGATTTAGAGTCAAAACTGATTTAATTTCCCGGTAAGCGCTAGAACGCATCATATGCTATGGAACCTACGTATTTCAATGATGAAAGGACCACGGCCATGTGTCTCACTTTCGCAGCAAACTCACGTGGATGCGATCTTAACTGTTGCACGCATGTCGGCACATAACCCTCAGCTTTAGAATTATACCTACTGCATACGCATATCCGCCTTCACCCTCAATACTTCAAATTCAGTTGAAAGTATAAAATTGGAAAGATGTAAAGTTGAAATTTCAAGGTTTCCACTTTCAAGTCGGACATGTATCGTAAGTATTGAAGTCTCTATTATGATGGTAGTGTACGTTCTTCTTTCAATATCGGTACCCAGTACTTCCTTTTGAACTATAAATTCTGAAGAAGATTATTTACTGCCTTTGGAAGACACTGTCTGACAATTTGGAACTAAATTAGATACAGCATGACGAAAAACCAAAAGAAATCATTTATATGAACTCAAAGATATTTATGAAGGAAGATTTTGTATGGCCTTGATTGACAGTTATCGAATCCCTGATTTTCTTTCCTGTAGTAGACTATATAAGATGGAGAAAAAACATTTTTCATTACATATACTCTTTCCATTCGAACCATTTCCCTACTCATATATTATATTTTTCTACTTATTTTCTTTTACTGATATCGACATAACTGTTAATGACACACGATAGTGAGACTTTATCTATATTTTCGTTCTAGTAGAAATCTCCCTAATGAGTATTTCAAATAGCAAAGACTTTTAAACAAATACTTCATTTTTTCCGTTGTATCAGAGTAACCACAAGAAGTCTGCTCTTCTTGAGCTAATATAGAAATAAATGCGGAAACATCGGATTGAAATCCGATCGTTATGTGTACTTCAAAAATTTAACCCTAGAGATTTCGATAGTGATGATGAAGTAAAGGCGAGGTAGGTTGGTTGAGAGACTGTAGAGGGGGGGACACGACGGTGGTGTTGGAGAGATCATAGAGGGGAGGACACGACGGTGGTGTCGGAGAGACTGTAGAGAAGAGGGAAACGCTGGTAGTGTTGAAGAGATCATGGAGGGGGAATATGAGGAAGGATGTTTGAGAGATGACAGTGAGGAAAAGATATGTGTCAATATTTTATGTTAATCTATGTTTCTACTTCAACTGTGTTGTAGACCCTAATTTACAAATTGATCCTTCTATTCAAAGAAAGTGCATATTATCTATGCTGACAAAGTGTCAGAATATGATGAGTTTTTCTGGCTTTGTGAGAAGTACCAGAAGGAGAAAATTTGGGAAAATTACATTTCGTCTCACTTCTTCATTTCGAACTTCCAGTAGAGAAAAAAAACAAGGATGTTCGTAATCAAAGTGTGAGGGTGTCCGGTTTCCCGAACATGGGTGTTCGTTGAGGGTGAGACGAAACGTAGTTTACCCGAAAATTTTCTACTATGTTTTGATATCATACGATACCCCATGAAGAGTTCTATCTAGTGGGAGAAACTCGTATCGATTCCATGAGAAAAATGTGCAATTTACTCCGATATTATGTCTAAATTTACGAATTTTTGGTAGTATTGAAAATGTGTTGTACGGAAGAAATTTTCGTCATTATAGATCTATCTATACTATTTAGTATGATTTTGTAGCGCATTAAATTCTCTATCGAACGGTGTATAATAGTATGAGTTTTGTCGCAGCTATGAGAAAATATTAGCTTAGAGAAAACTATCAATTACCAGAATCTCCATCAAATCAGGGGGGAAAAGTGATGGTTTGAGCGATAAATTAGGAAATCTTTGATGGATCGGGCCCATCTTCGAACTCGACCGAGATATTTATGCGATTAAACTCTGCAGAAAATTTCAGGTCGATCGGAGTCTCCTTTCGGAAATTATCGTGTAAACGGCCGGACGGACGGACGGACGGGCACACTGACCGATTCTATAGTGTACTCAACACTTCTTTTTGAGCACACAAAAATATTTAATATATACCAAAAATTAATGGCGTCAACTCTGAAATATTTCACAGTTGCCTTTCGAATATCTGTTCTCTTGACATATTTTGACATTCTGAGTCTATCTATGGATTCGTCTCATTTATCTGCTTTTATCACTTTTCAAAGAATACATCTTATTGAAAAGAAAGTAAAATCAGTGTTATATATGCGAAAACCATTTCTTCGGCAAATTTTCTTATGCTTGGAAAATTTACGAGTAACGTTAGGTACTTGGCATATCTCTGCGATATGCAACAAATGAGAAAAAACAATTGTATACAATTATGTCGTACTGAACCGTTGCTATCACTATTCTGGATTCAATAAAGATCATCATTATACAGGGTGCTACAGAAAAGACCTACCAAAAGTATTTTCGAACATCTTCGCTATTCTACATAGGTTAGTTAATAAGTTTTAGCACTCGCAATTTATTTATCGATAGAAAAAAAAGAAATACGATTTTTTTACATGATATGTTGAAGGATAGTGTTCTTTATGTTTACGGCAAAGTTTCGTCCTTTCGGTCTATTTCGTAGATCTTTTTCGGCACTCATCAACGAACATCGACCTTAGCTCGCTGACTAAGGGTCTCTTCGGACGTTCAGGGTTTGAATACGAAGTCGTATTAGGTTTCAACGAACTAGAAACCCATAAATCTGAAAGCGCAAGATCCAGTGAACCAGACGGATGATCGAATATTTAATCGCCATGAGTTATTTTCGATTTTCTGTTAGTTTTCAAAGCAAATTTCAAAATTTTGTAGTTTTTGTGCTTCAGTCAGTTCATAAGAAATTCATCTTGAGGATATTAGAATAGCCCAAGATATGAGAAAGAAACGAATAAGAATCAAATTTAATCTTGTTGTTGCTAGAACTTATTGAGTACTTTATGTGCATAAGTTTATCTATAATTTTTTTTTTAATTCTAGGTAATTATTTCGATTACTTCTAGTTGTATTTCGTGGATTTTGCCTAAAAAACAATTCGAATACATTGAAGTTGTGCATTGTTGTAGAACTTAAGAAGCCCTACCTAACTGTATGCAAATATCTTGATAAAATACCCTTATTCTATTTGAAATTGTTCGTATCATATAGAAAGGCAAAGTTTTTGTATTTTGACCAAAACATATAGTTTCGTACGACGATATGAAAAATCCTCTAGATAGAAAAAAAACTATAGATAAACTTATGTAGAATAGCAAAGATATTCGAAAATGGGTTTGGCTGGTCCTTTCTGGGATACCCTGTACATGCTTTAAAATGACGGAGAGAAACAGCAATATGTCATCTTTTTAATAGTTCCAGAAGAATAGGTACTCGTATTTCCCCCTTGTTTAAAAGATTTTCTTTTATTTAAATGTTCTATTTAGATATAGTAAAATTCATAGAAGTAGATTTAACATGACCGAAGAAACAAAGATTGATTCAGTTGAATATTGGAACGATTTCTATAAGTACAAAGAAGCTACAATTCCTCATGAGCCATCTTCTTTTGCAAGAAGGTATCACTTGACAATACTTGAATTTTATATAATATTAATTTATCAATTAGTGTTCTCACTTTTTTGACAAATCAACGCTATCAACCCGTCATTGAATTGGGAGTTGGTAATGGACGTGATGCCCTTTTTTTTCATCACTTTGATGTCAATATTGTTGGTGTTGATCTTAGTACATCAGCTGTTGAAGTAAATCAACATATGTATCAGTACTATAATTAAAATATACATTTATTTCGTAGAAATTGCAAGAACAATCTGCTTCAAAAGAAAACTTGCGCTTTATCGCGTGTGATTTTTCAACTCTTCCAACACCATTCTGCGTTCCGTATGTATTTTTTATGATAGTTTTCCTAAATCATCCTTGAAACAGCTAACAAGTATTTGTATAGAAAATTCTAGCATAATTAAATGAATCGCGAGTTTTTGGTTCGATTAATGTAAAAAAACTAAGAACAAGTCTCGATAGCTTTTGAGTACGAAATTTTTTTATATTAAAATACCTATAATATTCCAAAAAATGCTCTATTCATTTTGCTACATATTAACTGAGATATGGATTTTTCCACATGTTGATATTGCTGATCAGTAACTACCCACATTAAAAGTCTGAGACAAAAGCCTAGTTTATAAACAGAGAGAAAACCGCTCGATACAAGTTTTTTTTTCCTCGGCTTTGTTTTTAATCCGATAAACTTTGTTTTAAAAATCAACCGGACCGACTAGAGATGCAACGGTGACGGTCCACCGAATTACCGGTGATACGGTGGTTCATCGTCACCGTTGCATCTCTAGGACCGACCAAATCGTAATGAAAGAGAGTAAATTAACAAACTGACTAACCATACATGGTAAGATATTTGACGTGAATGGCCATAAAAGGACAAGAAAAAAATCTGAACGTTATATCATTCGAAAGAGCATTTCGTGCTAAATAGAATAGGTTATTCATCAATTTTTCTTCTTCCATCTTGTAGGCAAAAAATGCACTGTTCTTAGAAAGACTTCACACAAAGTCCCCATTTTTTCAAACAACTAAACCTTAACTTAGCACTAAGTTGAGTTCATTGGCAGTGAACAACTTATTGCCTTTAATTAGTTCGATGATCTAGTAAAGAGTTTTCTTTTATTCCTTTGGGAACATCACCTACATTGTGAGTTATTTAACTATTGTAAAGAAG
>Ga0209935_1003553_pt1 | contig 15843 bp, 15 predicted proteins | sample ThiBio_1000_plan_2_FD_183958 | JGI IMG/M metagenome (GOLD analysis project Ga0209935, IMG submission 183958) | Wastewater bioreactor microbial communities from Cape Town, South Africa - Thiocy_cont_1000_plan (SPAdes) | ecosystem: Engineered > Bioreactor > Thiocyanate-remediating >... | reverse complement strand
TACTACTACTACTACTACTACTACTACTACTACTACTACTACTACTACTACTACTACTACTACTACTACTACTACTACTACTACTACTACTACTACTACTACTACTACTACTACTACTACTACTTCTACTACTTCTTCTACTACTACTTCTTCTTTTTCCTGTTTCTTGTCAATAGAGCGACTCTCTCACTGATATTCGATTGATTGTGGTTTGTTTGAATTGATGATTGATTTGGATTGGCTCGTTCTCTTCTCATCTCATCATTTCCCTCTCCAGATCAATCAACTGTACCTTGTAAACCGACTTGCATCCCACCGCAACTATTACAGCAAGGAAATCAAGGAGATATTCTGGTTTGCACTGTTCTCGACATTCGTACAACCAATGATCTCGAAGGCTCAACAACAACAACCTCACGATACAATCAACAAATCATCATCGATCTTTGAATCTCGTGAGTACTCGTTCTTCCAACCCCTTCTATCTCTCGTGATGATGATATTCATTTCTTGATTGATATTGGTTGTCATTTCAATGACCTTCACTGATTGATTTGGGTGTTTGGATTTGTTGATTGATATTTGATTCAGTGTCACACATCGAGAAATCACTGCTCATCGAGTCTTACTCTTCTCTCTCGAGCATCGCAGCCTCACGAAGCGATGAGCAATGGATTTCACTTCTCTCAGGCAGTGCCATTCATCGATATCGCTTCAATGATGGCACCAATCATCCATTGATATCGATATCACCCTTTGGCAGCCTTGATGATCTTCTTGATCGAGCAATCGAGCAAGATATCAACATCTCATCGACTGAAATGGCTCTTGGCATTCAAGTATTGATTGATACAACGCTGAGCGGGCAGTACGGATCCGAAGAGTTGAAAGAACGAATATCAAGATACGTCACAGGTACTTGATGATTGATGTTAATCGTGAAGCGCATATTTGAGAACGATTGATGCACATATCGATGTCTCTTGATGCTGACGAATGAGAAATACGATTGATTGGATTGATTTCTCACAGATCGATTGATTCCTCGATTACTCGAGTCTCCTGAGCTTCAATTGTGTCTGTCATTTCGAGACCTCGACCTTGATCACATTCCCCAATCACTCTCTCAACTTCGATTCCTCAAACACCTCGATCTCTCCAAGAATCATCGAATATTCTCACATGATCAACGAGGAATCGATCAACATCCACTTGATGTTTTGGAAGGATCATTGATGTGTTTGGAACATCTTGTTCTCACCAAGAATGATCTCTCATCGATTCCTGATTGGATCTTTCACCTTCCATCTCTCAACACTCTCTTCATCAACAACAATCGATTGAATGGATTGTGGCGAGACTCACCAACATGCTTCAACCTCAATATGTTGAATGCTTCCAACAACCAACTCACTCACTTGCCATCATCGATTCGATTCTTGACCAACCTCAATTCATTGAATGTTTCCAACAACCAACTCACTGACTTGCCATCATCGATTGGATCCTTGATCAACCTCAATTCATTGCATATTTCCTCCAACCAACTCACTGACTTGCCATCATCGATTGGATCCTTGACCAACCTCAATTGGTTGAATGTTTCCAACAACCAACTCACTCACTTGCCATCATCGATTGGATCCTTGACCAACCTCGATACTTTCACCATCGCCAACAACAAGTTCGATGCAAGACTCCAAGAACCAGACCTCATCGACTCGTTCCAACCCACTCAATACATCATTGATGGGAGTGAGTATTTTGGTAACGGACAAGAGATAGTGGCATACGCTCAAGAATGGAACAACGGACGAGCTCGACTCGATCGATTCAAGGTGGCTCTCGTTGGTGATGGTGCTGCTGGCAAGACCTCCTTGAAGATTCGCCTCATCAACTCCTCTCTTTCTTCCTCGTCCTCTTCCTTATCAACTCCCACTCGACGAACGACATCGATTCAACGACATGGATGGCATCCTCGACGACCTTCTGATGCTCCTTCATCATCATCATCAGAACGAATCGATGACCTTTCTTCATTTTCATCAACAACGAGATCATCATTGACAGAATGGCAATTCGATGTGTGGGACTTTCCAGGACAAGCGCAACACTATGCCACTCACAACTTGTTCTTGTCCGACTGGCAATGTGTGTTCGTGATCGTGTGCGATGTGTCTCTCTCGAACTGGGAGTCTCGACTCGAGTACTGGATGTCGCTTCTTCGATGCAAGAGCTCTCTCGTCATTGATCGATATCATCCTCATCACTTCGATCACTCTTCCTCTTCCTCTTCATCATCGAGCATCAATCGCAACAATCATCATCAATCAGAACGAGATCATCAACCAGGAATCACCGATGATGATGACAATCGAATTGTGTTCACAGCGATATTGATTGGAACACACATCGACCAAGTTGGATCACGATCATCATCATCAACCAACATCTCACAACAACGAATGAGCCATCGATTCTCGACCAAGATTCAAGAACTCGAACGAAGACAAGAACATAGACACATCAAGCTCATCAATGGAGGACTGCTCGATCTCTCTCATCAATCATCATCAACCGATCTACAGCATCAAGAACGAGGAGGATCAGAATTATCATCATCATGGAGAGACGTTGGAAGACTTGTCTCGAGACTGATATCGATTGGAGATTCGATGTACTCGTCATCCCGCAGCTTGGTTCCATCATCGTACAAACTCGTGTTCGATTGGATCCAACGACATCGATGCTCGATCATCGAGAACCACAACAACAACAACTCTCGATCGATGATTGATGATGATGATGATGAATGCTCGATCACATCGACATCCACATCATCGAGTGATCGATGTCTTGATGTTGGTGTTTCTCGATCAACAGCAACAAGTCGATCAGCACCAATGATGACGATTGGACGATTGATGATCGAGCTTTCGATTGATCAACAACCTCATGATGATGGATCTTTGCAACACCAAGAACCACGACGAACAACATCATCATTGGAAGGAGAGAAGAAGAAGATCGACAAACAACGATTGGTTTGGATCTTGAGACAACTTCATGGATTCGGCGAAGTGATGTTCATGCCTCCTCGTCCTCGTCCTCAATATCCTCTTGATGATGATGAAAGCAGTATCGATGACGATGATGATGGATATGGATCATCTCGATATCATCACCATCACGATGATCGACAACCAATGGCTCATCATCATCGATTGTCATCAACAAATCAACAAGAACAAGAAGAGGAAGTATCAGATTCAGAACCAGTTGTGTTGTCGTTCAACTGGCTTCTTTGTCGAATCGGCGAGATGTTCGATGAGCCCGATCTTCTTGATGATGATGATCGATCACGAGATCGACTTCCAACCGATCAACATCATCAACAACGACAAGAATGGATCGATCATGCTCGATCTCTCAAACATCGAACTCAAGGCATTTGGAGCACGACAGATCTTGCTGAACTTTGGAACCTCTCGCCATTCGATCCAATCGATCACGATGATCAACAATCAACAGACCGAGAAACAACAAGTCTCACGATGGTTGAATCGTTGGCGATGATTCTCGAGAGAATGATGATGTGCTATCGATTGGATGCTCCTCGTTCATCATCATCAACATCGTTTGTGTTTCCATTGCTTCTTCCAATGATCGATGATGATCAACGACGATCATTGATGCTGCAAGTCAAACAGCAAGGAAGAGAAGTGATGATGACTCGATGGATTCGATCACGACGAGCAGCAGGAGCACTTCCTCCAGGAGCATTCGGCACATTCCAAGTTTATTGGATCAATCTCCTTCGAGATGCTCGAGATCTCTCGTCGAATGCAACATCATCATCTCGCCATCATTTGCATCATTATCAAGTGGATGATGATCACCAACTCGATCAAGATCGTGATGATGAGATTGATTGGCGAGAAGTGGAGCTCTCGATGTATCTCAACGAGGTTCACATGCTCTTGAATGGAGAACTCGTGATGATTGCATCGTTCCACAATCCATCTCTCACTGTCGATCGAGATCCGCTGCACATCAACACGACATCAACAACAGGACCACTTGACTCGATGATCAATGTGATGTTCATCTCCAACACCAACATCGGATCAACAACAACAAGATCAATCAACAAGTATCGACAAGTCGTTCGATCAGTGATCGAGAGCATCGATCAAGCACTCGTCGATTGTCAATCTCAATCTTCATATCGATCATCGTCATCATCGAACAAGAACAAGAAATCGAACAACAACAAGATGAAGATGATTGAAGAAGAGATTCCATGCATCGAGTGTGTTCGATCTCAATGGTCATCGAGCTCTCGAATATCAGTGTGCGAGATCTTCACTCTCGATGATTGTCGATCATCGAACGAGAGTCGAGCCTATCGATGCTCACGAACCAATCAACTTGTGAATCTTCGATCATTGATTGGCATCGACATCGACATTGGAATCGACCGCGCCAATCGATTGATGGCATCATTCGAGTCATTCTCGTCAACTCTCAAATCGAATCTCTCATCATCATTGAATCAATGGCATCAGCAACATCAATCGATCAATACTCATCCATTCGATATCAACATCGAATCGATCCTCATCGAGCCTCATCTCAGCTCGACAAGTTCGACCTCCAACTCGATGTCGACAACTGCCATCAACACCAATCAACGAGTGAAAGCTCTTGTTTGCCTCAACCACAACCATCCAGTTGAATGGAATGCATCAACATTCGAAGCATCAAGCTCTCGATCATCAACAGATCGACACCAATCAACCACCAACTCCGATTCCTCCAACATCACTCGATTCTCTTCTTCAAGCCTTCGATCTTGCCATCGATCAAACATTGTCGATGTTCTCCCACACCTCATTCATTCAACGATCGATTGGAACGAGAGACTACATCATCTCAATGTCACTGATTGATGGACGAGGAAGAGGATATCGAGTCGAGATGCAAGTGATTCCAGTGCTGCAATCGAGAGGACCAGATCTTCAACTTTGTGATCAAGGACTCCTTGAACCACTCGACACGATCATCGCTCCGTCATCAATGAGCTCTCGAACTCGATCACGAGAATATGATGACCGAACCCGAATGAGTCGCGCAGATGCTGGATCAATAGCCCAACAAGCGCAATCTCGAGCAACGGCAGCCGAGGCTCGAGCAACTGCTGCAGAGATTCAAGCAAGAGAGGCCCAAGCGCGAGCAACGGCACGCGAGGCTCGAGCAATTGCTGCAGAGACTCAAGCAAGAGAGGCTCAAGCGCGAGCAACGGCAGCCGAGGCTCGAGCGAGTGAAGTGTTTGCTCGAGAAGCAGCATCGATTCAACTCCAAGATGCACTCGATCGAGCAACGGAAGCCGAGGCGAGACTTGCCACTGAACAAACTCGCTATCGTGCCCTCGAAGAGCAACTCCATGCTTCCGAGCATCGAGCAAGAGACGAGATTCACGAGCAACGATTCATGTCCGCTGCTTGTCGACGATCCGACGAGTTCCAAGTGTCTCGAGTGCTCGGATCAGGATCGTTCGGCATGGTTGCTCTCGTGACTTGCACGACAGCAGGCTTCCAGTGGCTCGACAAGCAGTACGCTCTCAAAGTGTGCTTCAACTTTGATTACAGCTCGTCTCAAGCTCGGCGGCAGTTCGTCGACGAGTTCTTGGAGCTCGCCAAGCTTCCATCACATCCAAACATCATTCGGTTCTTGTGCGAGTTCGTCGACGAGATCCACGACAACATTCGGCGTCATCTTCCCGAGTTTGCTCGAGGAGCATCATCGTACGGCACACCAGGTCGTCAAACCAATCGCAAGACTCAGTTTCTCGTGATGGAGCTCCACGAAATGAGTCTCGATCGATTGGTGGCAGAGAGGTTCTCACCACCATCGATCGTTCCTCATCGAATGGTGGCGACGATCATCTCTCAAGTTGGATCAGGTCTCCGACACCTTGATCGTCATCGATTGGCTCATCGAGACATCAAGAGCAACAACATCATGGTCGACACTCGAATCAACTCATCAACGAACGAGATCGAGATCGCTCGATGTGTTTTGATCGACTTTGGCACGAGCTGCCGGTTGAGTGAGGAGATGAAGGATGTTGTGGCAGTGAGCGAGCGAGGCAGGCTTCTTGGAGCATCGTGGGGCAATGCCGAGCACATTGCACCAGAGCTCCACTCAGCTCTTGGATCGGCCACACGAGCCAGGAGAGAGGTGAGAGTGGAGCTGGATTACTCTCGACAATCAGTGTTCGAGCTTGGAGTTCTTGCATTCGAGGTAATCAACCATGGCAGTCATCCAATCGAAGGCTATCCAGGCAGTGTCACATCTCGATCAACAGGAATGATCGAGTATGGCGATGATGACATTGCTCGTATCTCGGCAGATCGACTTGGATCGGAACAAGCATCGATGTTGAGGAGGGCAGTGTCATGTGATGCATCTCGTCGACCATCTCTCGATGAGTTGATTCGATGTTTCGATCCAGAAGGAGACCTTGGTGCCGTCAACATCGATTGATCTCTCTCTCTCTCTCTCTCTCTCTCTCTCGATATCACTCTCACGATTTGTAACAGTATTCGTCGTCAGCAGTAGTAGCAGTCTTGTTTGTAACCCCAACCAATAGACATCAACATCAAACAACAAGTTTCGAATCTATCGGTGGCCGTGTATGACCACCTCAACGTCCCCCTCGCTGGACGATGATGGGTTGCCGCAAACGCAGGCGCGTAGATCTTGGCCAGGGTGCACCACTGCTCTCGACGGGCGCTCGAAGAGTCGATGTGCGCTCGCTGCGGTCCGAGAGTTCGAGTGAGAGTGTGTTGATGTGGCGATGTTGCGATGGAGTTTGGAGCACGAGTCTCGGGACAATCGACCAGGCGTGTGGGCCTCGATGCTGTCGATCATGGTGTATCTTCAGGAGCTGCGTGGTCTTTGAAGTGCGGCAAATGCCACAAGTGAGAGTGCGAACTGGTGCCGCACGTCTCTATGGGCTATGTTGCCCCCTCTGTGGAGTGCATCGAGCAACGACAAGCAGCAGACGCAAGCAGGTGCGAGCATGTGAACGAATGACGCAAGAGCGAAGGCAAGAACAGAGGCGCTCGAAGCATTGATAGAGCAATGGCGAGCGTCACATTTTCGTCACAATCCTGTGTGCAAGAGGCTGTGGAGGGGAAGCGCAACAACAAGCTCCCCACGAAGCAGCCAGCACCCCCTCGCACAGTGCTCAGGTATCGTGGCCACGTCCGCCTTGGGTGCCGCTCTTTCTCTCGCTCGCCCAATGGCACTCTCGAAACAAAGGCAATTCCCACTTATCCTCAATCGTGTATGAATTCTGCCAAGTGTCCTTCACTTTTACTCAGCGATTATGAACAGCAGGCGGATCAAACAATGTTGTCGACACCAAGGTCTCCTTCCGGATCGAAACATCGAATCAACTCATCGAGAGATGGTCGACGAGATGCATCACATGACACTGCCCTCCTCAACATCGATGCTTGTTCCGATCCAAGTCGATCTGCCGAGATACGAGCAATGTCATCATCGCCATACTCGATCCTTCCTGTTGATTGAGAGAGGATACTGCCTGAATACTCCTCGATTGGATGACAGCCATTGACGATCTCGAATGCAAGAACTCCAAGCTCGAACACTGATTGTCGAGAGTAATCCAGCTCCACTCTTGTCTCCTTCTTGGCTCTCATTGCTGTTACAGTAGCTGATCCAACGGCTGAACGGAGCTCTGGTGCAATGTGAGGTTGATTGCCCCATAAAAACCCGAGCAACTTGCCCGTGTCGCTCACCAAGATCGAGTCTTGCATTTGATCGTTCAATCGACAGCTCGTTCCAAAGTCGATCAAAACACATCGAGTGATCTCGATCTCGTTCGTTGATGAGTTGATTCGAGTCTCGACCATGATGTTGTCGGGTTTGACGTCTCGATGAGCCAATCGATGACGATCAAGGTGTCGGAGACCTGATCCAACTTGAGAAATGATCGTCGCCACCATTCGATGAGGAACGATCGATGGTGGTGAGAACCTCGACTCCAAAAGTTGCTTGAGACTCATTTCGACGTGCTCCAACACGAAGAACTGAGTCTTTCTGTTGGTTTGAGTGCCGTCTCGTTGTGTGATGATGGCTCTCTCGCGAGCAAAGTCGGGAAGATGAGGTCGAATGTTGTCGTGGATCTCGTCGACGAACTCGCACAAGAATCGAACGATGTTTGGATGTGACGGAAGCTTCACGAGCTCGATGAACTCGTTGATGTATGCGCCGCGAGCTTGGCTCGTGTTGAGATCAAAGTTGAAGCACACTTTGAGAGCGTACTGCTTGGTGGGCCACATGAAGCCAGGTGTCGTGCAAGTCACGAGAGCGACCATGCCTTGGTCGCCATATCCGAGCCGTCTAGACACTTGGAACTCGTCTGCGCGTCGACAAGCAGCAGACATGAATCGTTGCTCGTGGATCTCGTCTCTTGCTCGGATCAGAGATTCTTCGATTCGATTGAGTCGCTGTTCGAGCTCGGTTCGTGCTGTTACAGGTTGAGGGATTTGAGATACGTTGGTCAGTCGTGGGTGAGAGTGTTTACCCGTGAACGGGGTAGATGTACCTTGGGTTTGGAGAGTAAGTTGAGACTGGGTATCTCGAGCTTCAGCTTCAGCACTTCGAGCTCGGAGATCAGCATCAAGATAACGAGTTCGTTCAGTGGCAAGCATCGCCTCGGCTTCTCTTGCTCGAGTCTCACTCGTTGAAGCGCGATCGAGTGCATCTTGGAGTTGAATCGATGCTGCTTCTCGAGCAAACACTTGTCTGGCAAGAACCTCAGCATCATTGGCTCTCAATTCAGCGTCTCGAGCTCGTTTCTTTGCTTGCTGGGTTGTTTCTGACCGTCCCACAACGTCATCAGTGGTATCAGTAGTGTAGGCTCCAAATCTAATGGAAAAACATTGCCAACAAACCTTGATCGTCAAGCCAAATGAGCGAGAGATCTTTGATTCCAAACGATGCAAGTTTTTCGTGTGGCCTTGCAGTGAGCACATGCTCGTTGAACTCGAGAAATTGTTGGTCTGCTTTGATGCCAAGCTTGTCGGTGATTGACGATTGGAGATCTCTCACTGTCGATCGAGGTGACACTCGCAATCGGATGTCAGGCCCTGATTGTCGAGCTCTAGATCGATCGACAACCAACTCGACCATTGGCTCTGAGTCGATGTCAAGCATTTCGTTTGGTAGTGAGTATTAGGGGGCTAGCAAGCGGAGCTCGTGCTGAGGGTCGAGGAGGGAACGCAAGCTCGAACCTCGATGAAGAATCGTATCTCGTATCTCTTGATCTCGAGCGACATCCAGTGCTGTCTTGCCTCTGACGCCGAGAAATTTTCTCTGGATCACCGCCATTTCATCGTCATTCTCGTATCATCAATGTAGTCAGAGGTAATAAATCGTACGTGAGAGCGAGCATCCTTCGATGCTCCAAAGTCGATTAAGATCGATACAATTTCTCGATGGCCATTCTGTGATGCAACGAATAGTGGCGTTTGGTCGTTCTCGTCGAGTGCGTCAAAGTCCACTGGTGCTTCACGCATGGCGAGCTCTCGGACTTGTTGGACATCTCCTTGTTTACAGGCCAAGTACAGTCTTCGACTTGCATCCTCCATCTCCTCGGGACCAATCCTCGCTCCCGGTGGGAGCTGGCAACCTGACCGACCGTCTGATCATCCAATCAAACGAGCAGACTCGCAGTGAGATCACTCGAGTAAAAAACATGCGCACAGCACCCGGAAGACAGTACCTTGAACAGTGACGAAGAGCGACGACCGATCAGTGATTCCGATCACATTGAGGGTTTGCTCGTCATTCTCGAGCGGCTCGTACTTGCTGTTGTGCAGCAGTATGCGCAAGGACAGAGGGATGGCGCATTGGCGATGGATTGCTTGCTTGAGACCGCCAACACTTGCTCCTGGAAAGATAGCAAACTGCGTTCGGCCTCCACCAAGGGAGAGAGACCGATCGATCAGCACAGTAATCGTGGGGGTCTCTATCGTCGTGATTGTCAGTTGCATTGCAAGAGAGGTCGCGAGTGGGATTAATCGAGGCACGGTACGCACCAAGTAAGTCTTTGAGCAACTGAGTTTTAGCAACGTCTGCGGCTCGCCCGCGAACGCTTGGAGCAATCTGTAGAATAGCAGGGAGTCAGTCGTGTGCATAAAGGCACGATATCAAGAATGGCGTACTCACGCACCGACTCAATTGTGGTATCAGCTCCTCGATCAAGAAGCAGTCGAACAATTGAAAGGTGCCCTGTCGATGCAGCAAAGTACAATGGTGTGCACTTGCACCTGTTGCCAGCATTGATGGAAGCTCCACGCTCGAGCAGCATTCGAACGACCGATTCGTGCCCTTGCCACGCGGCAACATGCAGTGGAGTCCACACACTCCTGTCGGCAGAGTCGATGGAGGCTCCCATGTCGAGAAGCAGTCGAGCAGTTGATTCGTGACCATGGTACGCAGCAATGTGCAATGGCGTCCTGAGCATATCGTTGGGGTTGCGCCAGTTGACATCAGCACCTTGGTCCAGAGCGGCGACAGCTTGCTTCTGATCTCCACGCGAAGCGGCATCATATAATATCTTTCCAAACCGATCAAGGTCTTGCTTTGAGGCTGTGACCGACACCCGAACACTCGTGAGAAGGCTACAGCGACATTTCAAGTATCGTAGCATCACGATAGATCACGATAGATCACGGTAGATCACGATAGATCACGATAGATAGATAGATCACGATAGATCACGATAGATCACGATAGATCACGATAGATAGATAGATAGATAGATAGATCACGATAGATAGATCACGATAGATAGATCACGATAGATAGATAGATTGATAGATAGATAGATAGATAGATAGATAGATAGATCACGATAGATAGATAGATAGATAGATAGATAGATAGATAGATAGATAGATAGATAGATAGATAGATAGCGAGCTCACGAACCATGTTCTTGAAACAATAGCTTCACTGATGGTGTCACGGCGACATCTGCTGCGGTTCTAGGAGCCCAAGGATCAACCTGTCTCAAGGAGCGAGGATATGAGTGGGTTTGGTGGCGATAGTGGCGACCTCAACGATGGACGACGTACTGATTCGATCGTAGTGTCGGCTCCTCGATCGAGCAGCAATCGAACGACCGCCTCGTGATCTGCCTTGGCTGCCATGTACAATGGTGTCCAGTTGATCGTGTCCGAAGCATTGATGGATGCTCCTCGATCGAGAAGCAATCGAGCGACTGAATCGTGACCTTCCCTCGCAGCCATATGCAATGGCGTATCGCGGTAGGCATCTGCAGCATCGACGTCGGCTCCTCGATCAACAAGCAACCCGACAACTGACTCGTGGCCATTCCAAGCAGCCACATGCAATGGTCTCCGACGATCCACGTCGGCAGCATCGATGTCGGCTCCTCGATCAACAAGCAATCCGACAATTGATTCGTGGTCATTCCAAGCAGCCACATGCAATGGCGTCCTGTCCTGTTTGAAGGGGTTGTGCCAATCGATGTCGGCGCCTTGATCGAGAGCGTACACGACTTGATCGAGATCGCCTCGCGATGCTGCTGCCCATAGCAGTTTCTCGAAGCGACCAACATGCGGGTGTGAGGTCGTCATCATCGTCGGTGCGGTTCAGAGTGCTTGTTGGCCAAGGACGACATCTCGACGACAAGCAGCAGAGCCGCGTATCTCGCACTGTGCGGGCATCAGTGCTCTTGTTTTGGCTGCGCCAGTCGATAGCAGACGCAGCTCTTCACTCCCTGCCCCACTCTCTCGCCAATGGCTCGCCACACTCGAGCGCTCTCGTTGGCGTGGTTGGTATTGTTGCTCCTTGTCGTCTCGTCTCGTTGGGGAGCATATTCTTCAGCTCCCACTGCTTCGGAACAAGACGCTGAGCGTCTCGGAAGGCAGCTGTACGATGCTGCCGAGCGAGGAGACTATGAACAAGTGACTCTCGCTCTCGACCAAGGCGCCGACATCAACTGGCGCAACCCCAACTACAACCGAACGGCACTCCACATTGCTACTCTCCACAGTCGCGAAGCCGCTGTTAAACGCCTCCTCGATCGAGGAGCCTCAGTCACTGCCGTCGATAAGAACACCGACACAGCCTTGCACGTTGCCGCGTGTGCCGGTCATGCGTCCATCTCTCGATTGCTCCTCGACCGAGGAGCTTCGATCGAGGCAACAGCCAACGACAGCAGGAGCGCTCTGCACTACGCTTCTGAGCATGGCCACGAATCGATTGTTCAGTTACTTCTCGATCGAGGAGCGAATGTCGATTCGGCTGACAACAACAATCGGGCCTCATTGCATATGGCTGCCAAGAACGGCCACGAGTCTATTGCACGATTGCTCCTCGATCGAGGAGCTTCCATCGATAAGCTGGCTACGGATAACCGTACTGCGCTGTACTTCGCCGCCAAGAACGGCCACGAATCGATTGTTCGATTGCTTCTCGATCGAGGTGCCGACACTACAATCAGAGCGGTACGCCATTACCTCTTACCTGTTGTTGATTGATGTCGCGCTTACTCCTTCGGCAGCACCATCACCGCTTTAGAGGAACAGCAGCGGAGCTAGCCAAGACGCCAGCGATCGCAAAGTTGATCCGTGATCGAGGTAAGAGTCATCATCGTATTCTATCCGGTCATCCAGCTCACGTTGAACATACAGACGCTCAGCGGCTTGGAAAGCAGCTGCACGATGCAGCTGAGCGCGGAGACTACGAGCAAGTTGCGCTCGCTCTCCGTCAAGGCGCCGACATCAACTGGCGTAACGTCAACTCATTCAACACTACGGCACTGTTCATCGCTTGCGCGAATGGCCACGAAGCAGTCGTTCAATTTCTCCTCGAGAGCGGAGCGGCCATTCATGTCCTCGGCAGGAAGGACCAGACACCATTGCATTTGGCTGCCAAGAACGGACACCAGTCGATTGCTCGATTGCTTATTGATCGAGGAGCCTCCGTCAATGCGGTAACCAAATTCAACAGGACGCCGCTGCATTACGCCTCGCAGAAAGGCCACGAATCAGTTGCTCGATTGCTTCTCGAGAGAGGAGCGTCCATCAATCCTGTCGATTCGCATAACTGTACACCATTGTACCTTGCTGTTATGAATGGCCACGAATCAATTGTTCGATTGCTTCTCGATCGAGGAGCCGACACCTCGATTGTATCGGTACGCCAATTATCCTTGAAGCTGCCCTCGTCGACTTTGACTCACTCCTCAAATCACTGCTACTCAGGCCTATTTTCAGCCATCTGCTAGCACCGTTGCTCTTGCTATCTGTGGTTGTGCTATTGCGTATTTGGTCAAACGACTTCTAGCCCTCCAAGTGCAGCTACGGGCGTCCGAGACCCGTGCAACCTGCAATCAGAGTGCCAGTGGTGCACAGCATGCCCAATCTCGACCAACTGAAGCACCGCCTGCCCTCCCTCAACGTACATCTCGCTCTCTCTCTCTCTCTCTCTCTCTCTCTCTCTCTCTCGCTCAACCACTCGTTTATTACTTATCAATGTCCCCCGCTGATATCGTGTATCTCGAATCCCTCAACCTGCAACAGCACGAACCGAGCTTGAACATCGACTCTCTCGAGTGGAACAATCATTGAGCCGAGCAAGAGACGAGATGTTCGAGCAACGATTCATGTCTGCTGCTTGCCGACGATCCGACGAGTTCCAAGTGTCTCGAGTGCTCGGATCAGGAGACAATGGCATGGTCGCTCAAGTGATGTGCACGACACCGAGCTTCAAGTGGCCCACCAAGCAGTACGCTCTCAAAGTGTGCTTCAACTTTGAGCACAACTCGTCTCAAGCTCGGCGGCAGTTCGTCGACGAGTTCATCGAGCTCGCCAAGCTTCCATCACATCCAAACATCATTCGGTTCTTGTGCGAGTTCGTCGACGAGATCCACGACAACATCCGACCTCATCTTCCCGACTTTGCTCGAGGAGCAGCATCGTACGGCACACCAGGTCGTCAAACCAATCGCAAGACTCAGTTTCTCGTGATGGAGCTCCACGAAATGAGTCTCGATCGATTGTTGGAGTCTCGGTTCGCACCACCATCGATCGTTCCTCATCGAATGGTGGCGACGATCATCTCTCAAGTTGGATCAGGTCTCCGACACCTTGATCGTCATCGATTGGCTCATCGAGACGTCAAACCCGACAACATCATGGTCGACACTCGAATCGTTGACGAGATGACGAACGAGATCGAGATCACTCGATGTGTTTTGATCGACTTTGGCACGAGCTGTCGATTGAATGATGAGATGAAGGATGTTGTGGCCGTGAGCGAGCGAGGCAGGCTTCTTGGAGCATCGTGGGGCAATGCCGAGCACATTGCACCAGAGCTCCACTCAGCCGTTGGATCAGCCACGCGAGCCAGGAGGGAGGTGAGAGTGGAGCTGGATTACTCTCGACAATCAGTGTTCGAGCTTGGAGTTCTTGCATTCGAGATCGTCAATGGCTGTCATCCAGTCGAAGGCTATCCAGGCAGTGTCACATCTCGATCAACAGGAATGATCGAGTATGGCGATGATGACATTGCTCGTATCTCGGCAGATCGACTTGGATCGGAACAAGCATCGATGTTGAGGAGGGCAGTGTCGTGTGATGCATCTCGTCGACCATCTCTCGATGAGTTGATTCGATGTTTCGATCCGGAAGGAGACCTTGGTGCCGTCAACATCGATTGATCTCTCTCTCTCTCTCTCTCTCACGATTTGTAACAGTATTCGCCGTCAGTAGAAGTAGTCTTGTTTGTAACCCAACCAATAGACATCAACATCAAACAACAAGTTTCGAATCTATCGGTGGCGTGTATGATCACCTCAACGTCCCGCTCGCTGGTCGATGTGTTGTATGCGAGGAGTGTTACAGGCGGCTACCAGACCTCATGCCCGGGACGTTCTCACCATGGCCTGACGAGCACAAAGATCTCGAACAAGAGCTCGTTCGGAAGCTGCGACAGAGGCGACTCACCGACCAACGATCGAATCATCGTCATGGTCTCGACCACTTGCTTGATTGACTCAGGAGCTTCGTGATGCCGATCAGGTCTCCAAATGAACTCTTGAGTGGAGGCAAAACACGATTAGTTAACAATGCAGCATCAGATAGATAGATAAATAGATAGATAGATAGATAGATCGCGATAGATAGATTGATAGATAGATAGATAGATAGATAGATAGATCACGATAGATCACGATAGATAGATAGATAGATAGATAGATAGATAGATAGACAGATTGATAGATAGACAGACAGATTGATAGATAGATAGATAGATAGATAGATAGATAGATAGATAGATAGATAGATAGATAGATAGATAGATAGATAGATAGATCGCGATAGATAGAGTGATAGATAGATAGATAGATAGATAGATAGATCACGATAGATCACGATAGATAGATAGATAGATAGATAGATAGATAGACAGACAGATTGATAGATAGATAGATAGATAGATAGATAGATAGATAGATAGATAGATAGATAGATAGATAGATCACGATAGATAGATGGATAGATAGATAGATAGATAGATAGATAGATTGATAGATCACGATAGATAGATAGATAGATAGATAGATAGATAGATAGATAGATCACGATAGATAGATAGATAGATAGATAGATAGATCACGATAGATAGATAGATAGATAGATAGATAGATAGATAGATAGATAGATAGATAGATAGATAGATAGATAGATAGATAGATAGATAGATAGATAG
>Ga0209935_1003552_pt1 | contig 15844 bp, 22 predicted proteins | sample ThiBio_1000_plan_2_FD_183958 | JGI IMG/M metagenome (GOLD analysis project Ga0209935, IMG submission 183958) | Wastewater bioreactor microbial communities from Cape Town, South Africa - Thiocy_cont_1000_plan (SPAdes) | ecosystem: Engineered > Bioreactor > Thiocyanate-remediating >... | reverse complement strand
GCTTTTCCCCCCCCCCCCTCCCGATCCTCTTCAACATCATAGGAAAAGCAGATTATAGATTTTGTAACACGGTCGAGTCGAATGTGGTCACACCACGCGGCACCATCATGGCATTGTGCTTTGGTGCACAGGCTGGCAATTACTATGCACTGATCGACATTCAAACCGGGGCGCTGATGCCTTTTCATGCCTTTTATCTCGGCTTTCAGAGCTCTCCTGGTCCATTGTTTTCTTCGTAGATCATATGTGAAGAGAGTTCACAATTCAGAGGCTTGTTTTTTTTTTTTTTTTTGAGTACCAACAACCTACGAGTCACAATCTTAGGCCACGATTACAAGGATAAACCTACCAACACAAATGGATCCCCTTCAACCCAGTACTACTCCTCGTTTTTCGCACAATGTATTGGTCACTAGTTACCATAGTTTGAATCTCGACATGGGGGATAGCATTCACATGCCGCAGTTCCACACGAAACTAACTTATCCACAGCAAGCACCGATAGGCCTGCTGCGACATATCCTGTGGGGAGTGTAAGGTATGCAAGAATTCCTTCCGCGGCTCCAATACCAATGCAAGACACCACACGGGGCCAACAAAGTGGCACTGAAGAACAGGATGGAAGGTAAGTCACCATTGTATCCTTGTTTTCTGTACGCACCCCTCTTTACGCTGTGCAGGGCATCTCTTGCTCGAAGAAGAATCGGAGTGACCCAACTAAGGTCATCGTTTAGCGGTGTCCCTGCTAGCAGGACATAGCTTCCCCCAGAAATGGTACCCAGAAAAGAAAGCCCCTTGTAACCACACAAGATACTTTGGCCAATAGGGGCAGTTAAGTTTCCTCCATAATCGTAGATCACATCCTTATCATATTGATGTCGCAGAGGGATGAACCAGAACGAACGGTCCCCAGCAAAATCATAAACAGTCGTCCGAACAGCACCAGGCACAAAGCTATATGCGGAGTTGTCTAGAATGGAACAAGGTTCAAAAGGCTTTGGGTGCAGAACCGTACTTAAGTATCTATCTACTTACTTGCAGGTATTGCTCCCATATCAGTGACAAAAGTGAATTGAGCTCTGGCAGACACGGTGCTGGCAAGCGTGTCCTGGGAATAATTTGTCACTAATTCGTGTGGATTTTCCTGAAAGGATACCATGAGGTCGACCTGAATCCCTATCTCGTGGCCATCAGGGTCTAGCAGTGTCGTTACAACAGCGTTTTCATTTCGTTCCTCTTCGCGTTCTCCATATTCCACCTTGACGGGATAAACGAAATCCTGGCTCGCTGACCTTGGTTGCCGATAAGTTTCTTGAAGTCTCTTTCTGGAGACCTGTTCTTGGTCTAGCGGAACCGGTTCAAGAGAAATCTTAGTTGCGTATATTAGCTGAGTGGAAAGTGCGAGCATAGGTTTACTTGGCTGATCGTTTCATCGTGGATAGCGAAGTCATAATCATGTCCGGAAGCGCTCTTCACGCGAAAGGTGGTAAAATTCAGTGATTGCAACAGGCCAGGTGCTGATGCGTATGGCAAAATGTATAACTGAAAAGCAGATGTACTGAGGGAGCAAGCAGTCATGGCTTTTTCAAAAGTCAATACTCTAAACGAGGAAAAGAAAAGGGGTCAACCTTCCCATCCACTTCCACTCCATAGGGTCAAGAAAGCTATCAGAGTGCCATTGTCGGCTTCGATTTGGTTGTGAAACTTGAAGTAATCATCTCCGTAAGCACGGAAGTAGCTCTCTTCGGAAACATTATTATAGCCCGCTCCGATCAGGAAGAACGAGTCATAATTATCAGCACCGAATATGCCCACCCCCACCGAGATCACGGCACACAAGTTGTTTTGTAAAATATCTTGTTGTCGCCTTGATAGTTAGCTAACTGCTATGCTCGTTCTTGTTGACCTACCATAATACATTAAGAGTTGAGCCTTGTTGTTGATAGTCAGCACGGGGTTGTTTGTTTGGCACGACACTCCTTTCACGGGATCACTCCGGACTCTGCACTGGAAGAATTCGTCGATAGGAACAAACCCAGAAAATGCTGAGAGCTCAAATTCCTTGCCATCAAACACTCCAAGCCATTTCTGGCCGCGAATCGCTGGGCATTAATGAAACAGGGAAGGAGACCAAACAAAATGTTTGTCAGATCAGGCACAAGTATCATTTGGGTAACAGAATTCGTACCCTCTATCTGAACCTCCACCGTCCCGTCTCGGCCGGCGTTGTTGCTGAGCACTGTCACGTATGAAGGGAGCACCACCTCTATGTCCACTCCTTCGTCGCAACCGCTTCCTCCCTGTGCCAGATGATGCAAACCGAGCAATGAAGCACAGCATATGATCAGCAGGTTCCAGAAGATGGAAGTCGTGCCCTTCTTCCCGGCCATGGCTAGAAAGAAAAGAAGAAATCCGAGGACCTGCGGACCAGTGGCAAGTGTTCTCAGGCTCCCTGCTGAAGAACGTGCTGCGGCGCTCTATGTAATACAAATACTTAACCAACAAAAAGAAAAAGAAAAGGAAGCGAGGTGCTCACAACAGAGATGTCGATAGCGGAACGGTCGTTGCTTTGAGCGACCACCAACGAAAAGGATCGCAAGCCTGCAACCGCTTCCCCTTTGGCGATAGTGTTAACGACAATGTCCTTCGTGTTGATCTGGCTTGATGCAAGGAAACGTATTTTGCCCTGTCAAAGCACATTAACAACCCCAAGGAAAATTGGAGAGGGGGGGGGAGAATAAACTGACTAGAGGATTGGTAACGTGCAACACTGAGACGTCTGTTGCGTCTAGGGTGATGGTATCCGTAACCCTTTCAACGCACGATCCCAGAGTCCAAGCTTGTAAACAGCCAAGGGCCAAAAGCAAGCACAACATATCTAGGTGCCAGACCATTTTTTTTCGTTATCCGTTGTTGTTAATTTAAGTAATGGATTATGTATGCAATTAACTTTGGTTTACCGGCCGGGGGGGGGAAAAAAAAAAAAAAGGCAATGCAAGTTCTTTTCATGCTTCTGTGGCTACTTAGCCTGTGCACCCCATGTCACTTTCTGCCAATGCGATGTAGGTAGCTTGCTTCTCTTTTCTCATAAACAATACTTAAAGAAAGAGGAAGGCGAAGCCAACATTGCTAGCAATTCACCCCAACCTGTGAGGGTGGCGACAGCTTTTGCTGCTTGTGGAGCTACTCTAAAGCTAAACAACACAAATCTCTTCTGGACCTTGGGTGATGGAGGAAGTGTCTTAACAAGTGCAACAAACCTCCTTCACACATACGAATCTGCTGGAGCTTATGCTGTCTCGCTCACAGTCACCAGTCGAAGTGATGGTGCGATCGTCTTCACCTCCACCGCACAGATTCTGGTGTATGGTACGCCTTCCCCTCTGAGCTCAACCAAAAAAATAGAACAAATGTGAACATGGACAGATTGTCAGGGCCAACAAAGTGATGCTATTTTGGTCGATGCTAATCCCGCAGGCTCGCTCTCGTTCCTAACGGCATGTGTTCCTTTCAAGGTTGAGAGAATTTGTCTTTTTACAAAAAAAAAAAAAAAAAACAAAAAAGGCCTTATAATTTTGTCAGGGAAGCACTTTGACATTTCAATGGGACTTTGGCGATGGCTCGATTTCTCTTCCTGCAGATCCCACACTCGTTGCGGTGCAGCATGCTTTTGCATCTAAAGGAACCTACCTGGTTAAGGTAGTTGCCTCCAAAGTGGGCCAAAAGGAGCTTGTATCCATGATTACCACCAACGTTGTCATTGTTGATGATGGTATATGTCCCCATTCTTTACATTCCTATTCGCGCAATAATTAAAGAGAGGGGGGGGGGAAGCATCTTCAAATAGGAATGACCTGAGTGATGCCACAATAACAGGAATAGTGTTGGGTTCTGTGGCTGGCGGCTTGCTCTTGTTGTTTGCCATTATTGTTGCTGCAATGGTTTGGGTTTTTTACTTCCGCAGAAGAACAACTCCAGTGGGGGCTTATGAGCTCATGGGGGCACCCAAAACCAACCAAAATGAAGCTTTGTGAATGGATGGGCAAGTCACTAAATGAGAGAAACTGACTAACGGAATTCTTTTGGACGTCATTGTACCTCCCTTCTCTGCTCGTTTTGTTGAGCAAGAATTCTTGGTTAACAATTTCCCAATGAGGAATTTACAAAGTCCAGCAAAAGGGAGCAAATTATTTGCTGCGATTTTTTTGCTCCATGCCACTTTGCCCCCAAAGAATTTGCCCCAAAAAAGCGTTACAAAGTTGGGGCAAATATATATTGCAAGCACACCCACCAACAAGCATTCAGGGATGAGCTACAAGGAACCAGTCTCCCCTTGCTGCTTCAATCGGTTTTCTGCCACCGAAGGGGGAAAAAAAAAAAGAATTCTCACATCCTTTCCACCCAATCAGCAAAGAAGCGCAAATATATAAGGGCTCGTTTGTGGGACCTGTTGAGGCAAACCAAGTTGCCCCATCTTTGTAACTTTTCTGGGTCAAATTATATGAGGCAAATATTTTGTCCTGCCTGGGGGCCTCTTTGTAAATTCCCCATTTCAGAAACAGTGGTGAAGATGATAAATTGGGGGGGGGTCGTGGGTGTGAGGAGATTTTTTTACCCTTTTTTTTTCCAAAACAAGTGAGGAGGCACCTTAGCAAAGAAGGTGCTATTGCACAGAAGCTTTATTTGAAGCTTCAACATTTTAGGGAGTTTTTAAAACATGCTTTCATGATGTCACACAATTCTTGCTGTTGATTGTTATTCAGACAAAGAACACAAATTGCTTCGCTATCTGTAACACAAGTGAATCCAGCTGCTGTTTTTTTTCCCAATCGGAGTGTTGGCGGAGTTACGGAGTCACTCCCTCCAATCCTCACTTCTCTCTGCATTCCGGTTCTCTGGACCACTATATGTAAGAGTCAGTACTCAATACATTCATTGTTGTTCTCACACACATTGTTATCCTGCCACTCACGGCTCTACAGTCTCCAGTGCATTCCCCACTGCCACACACACACTCTGTCTCTCTACACGGAGAGGGTTGGCGAGCCAGATAGCGCTTCATAGCCAGCTGTGCAGCATCACAATTTGCTTTGAAGAGTTCAAAGTTTGCATTCTGACGGCGGCGGAACTCAATGCCTTCTTCGGTTTTGAGCCACTGATGCATCTTCTCCTTCATTAAGCGGTTCGAAGGCCAAAACACGTCCAGCAATCATTATCCATCCGTTCCCGCCCAGGTAGTGATTCAAAATGCTCTTTAGAGAAAGAGAGCAGTCCATTTGCAAGCCACTCGCACAGAAAAATGGCTGTCGATTTTCATTTCCAAAGGGTGTCACGAGATTTTGAGCGCTAATTCCGGTGCTTGCAACATGATCCAAATTCTCTATGGGAGCACTAAACTGACTTCCAGCTGAGTTTCTTTGATTGCTCATTGGTGTTGGACAGAATAAGCAACGAGCCCTATTGATCTATGAATCCAACAACGATCCATCGGTGGGGGAGATTCCATCATCCTAAGATGACTTCCAGCTCTTTGTTTTCAAGTCACAACCCTTCGACTTCTAACCTGGTTCACATTGGGGAATCCTTTCGTACCCGCAGATTTTTCGCAAGCCTCTAATCTTCTCGCTGACTGATCTCCTCAACCCGCCATCGTCTCACGCTTCGTGGTTGAAACTCATTGATTCTTAAACAGCAGTTGAGCCTACTGGAAGTGTCTCAGTCCAGGTGAGGACCGCATCAAAGTGAAGATGTGGCGACGGTGGCCACAGTGTGCAGCCAGAAAGGGGCTAACAACAGGAATAATAAAACCTTTTACTGAAGTCAGGTGATCAGGAATCACAAAGCATTGTCTTCATCCCCGTGAACCCGCCGGGAAAGGGTGACGTTACCGGTCATGCCTTTTCGAGTGGCCCGCAGGAGGTGGCGTCTGCGTGCCCACACAAGGAATGCTATGATGATTGCAACACTCAAAAGAGCCGTCGGAAAAATCAGCAACACGAGCAACGACAACAAGGGCAACAAGTTGTCGGTGGTAGGAGAAGAAGAAGAAGAATCCTGTTGTTGTTGCTGGTTCGACAAGATCACCGAGAAGTCGGGGTCATATCGGAAATAGGAGTCGAAGTGAGGGATCTCCAACGCCAGGGCCAGCAGACCGGGGTCGCTTTGATTCTGAGCAAGGGAGAAAGAAATCGGAACATCGATTCCATCGGCCGTACCATAGCCAAGCATGCGGATCGTTGTGGCCATCGTTTTGTTCGATGAAAGGAGCGTGAAGGTGGTGATGTAGGTGTTGGCGCTATTGTTTTGTAAGATCGAGGTCACATCTGGGGTCACGTTGAGCACGAGGTGCAGGCGCAAGGTGTTGGAAGGCTGTGCGAAGGGCCATCCCGATAGCGCCATCTCGAACTTCAGATCCGAGGGCTTGGTGTCGAAAGATACTCCGCTGCTGTTCAAAGTCTGGCCCACAGCGAAAAGGGAATATCGGATCGACAGCTTGGGAAGGGAGCGTGAGTGTGGGGGTAGCCACAATATACAAAAAATACCTGAGCACCTCCAGGAAGCTCAGGTGCAGAGAATGTGAATTGCTGGTTGTTGGATGCATCGACAGTTGTGGAGACGGTGTAATTGAGCAAAGAAAGAGTGCTCGTGGATAACACGGTCTTGTTGCTGTTCTCCAATTCTTCGATGACTTGAGGTTGGATGAGCAACTGTCTTTGTCCGGGATAGATGTTGGCCGTCACGGGATCTATTTTATGGGTTAGGGGATTTTCCAAAAGGGGTCTCCCTTCAACAAAACCTTTTGGATAAACAAACACACTGGGCTGCTGCCCTTGAAATGTGATGACCACACCAAGGGAGGTAAGGCCTTGCACCCGCACAACGAAATTCTCGAAGCTCAGGACCCGACTGTTGAAGGTGTCGACCACCCAGAGGGTGTTGGCCACGCTGTCGTAAGCCACATCCCAAGGCAAGGACATCCGATCCAGAGCGGAACCGGAGGCTTGTGATGTGAAATCCGGTTGACCCAAGACCCGGATGGCTGCGATGCCGTCGCTCGCAGGCGGTCCGGGAGGAAAGACCATGACGCGGTTATCGTTGGCCGAACAAACGACGACCATCCCATCGGCGATCGCCAGACCGACGCTATAATTCAATGAGGTCGCCGAGATCTGTTCGGGTGTCTCGGAGTAGAGATCCGCTTGACCATAAACATGGGAGGCAACGGCGCCCATGGATTTCAACGTCTCTGTCTGAGGGATGAACACCTTTTGAAGAGAAGGAGTCGGTCACGCACATCATATATACATAAAAGAAAACACAAACCACTCGATCGGCAAGGGTGTCCGATGCATAGAGATTCCCTGCGGCATCGAAACCAAGATGGGTTGGACCGGTGAAATCCACATAAGGGGGACCTACGAATCCACTCGGAAGTGCTCCCAAAACAACGGGAGAGGAATATTTGAATATCATCCTGAAGATTGAGTTTTAAAAAAAAAACCCGGGAATGGGGTACCTTTTGCCGCCGGCTATCCACAAGGTACCGTCCGGACCGGTCACCACACCCGTGGGGACGAAAAGGTAATCGGGACCCGTCGTGAAGTTGGTCCACGAGGATTGGCCGACGTAACCGGTGGCGAGACTGCCGTTGCCGAGTGTGTGCGCGTTGGCCCACCACACCACCCGGCTGTTCTGCGAATCGGCCACCCACAGCGTCGATGCCGAGTCCACCCACAGACCGAAGGGAAAAAAGAGGGAACCTTGCGAGGGGGTCGGTTGACCCTGGTTGGCAAAGTGTCCAGAGAAATCGAGTTGACCCAGAACCGCCGTGGGTGAGGTGGTGGCCGAGATGGTGTCGATCGAATCATAGCGCAGCACCCTGCTGTTCACGGTGTCCGCCACGTAGAGCGCCCTGTTCACTTCATCCACGGCCACGCCTCGAGGCTGATCCAAGAGGTTCGTGAGGGCAAAATCTGCCGCGACCCCCTGTGCGTCCGAGGTACCCGCAGCATTCAACGTCAAGACAACAACAACGAGCAAAACATATCGGTTTGACATCTTTTAGGACACCGATTTCGTTCAGGATCACCAGAAAGGCGGGGGGGGGGGATGTTCCTCTCTACAAAAACGATTTGGAGATCAATCAATTTGACAAAAATCTCAATAAAAATTATTCCACCCACCTTGAGAGCTGAGAAAGTCAGCCGAGAGAAGCGTTCCTTTGTAGCGATCACACACAGAGGGGGTCTTATGGTCACAAAGCAAAGTGTATTTTTTTATATTTTCTAAAATGAAAAAGTTAAATTTTTGTGTTGCGCAAAAAATTGATAAATAATACCGACTTCCCCCCCCCCCTTTTTGCGGATATGTTGCTCGTGGAGGGTTTGTTTTCGCAGCGGCAAACAAGCACATTCGGAAAGGTATTCAACAACAACAAAGCGACAGAGCCGGACCATCTGCTCGATCGATCCACACAAAACCGTTTTCGTGGAAACGTCATCGTGGCCGTTGTATGTGTTTCAGGCGAGATTAATTTTGGAGGGGCTTCCTGGCGATCATCGCGCGATGGCATGAAGATCTTGATCTTGCGTGGGAAGCCAAAGACCACCTTCTTGCTGAACAACCTGGCCTAACACAAACGAGAGGATATTTGGTACAAATTAGATTCGATAGATATTAAAAGGCGAGCTTAGGCAAGGGCAGGCTCCTATCCTTGCACATTTCGTGCTTGTACACAAACTTTAGGGGAGGGATTCACTTCTGGTTGCCTGCAACATGTCCACACTTTTGCGTGAACACAGTTGTCATGGTGGTGGCGTGTCTCTCTGGGATTGTGCCAACCAGGGCAACCACCGGTAGTACATCTGAGCGTTCCATGATGACTCCCGTAGCTGCTCTGCTGTGTCCAATTCACTCGACATCTCTCGCACCATGCCTGCGTCGGCTTCGGCTCGGAGTTATTCAGCGGCTGACTCTCCTTGTCCTTCGTATCCTTATCCCCCACGATGCCTTCTTTGGAGTCCTTCTCCAGTACCACAGTGTAAAACTCTTGCCCTGTTTCCTTTTCCTTTTCTTTATCTATTCCAGCAAGTTGAGCTGCTAAGTCTCGGTCCAGAACCTCGTTCGGTGGCCAGTGAGGATCATCATTGGACATGTTTCCCAAACCACTTGGTTTCTTTTCTGAAGGTCTCTGAATGACATACACACCTACAAGGGAGTGATTTACTTGGGGCATTCATATGAATTAATTATGATACCTTCCCTATTGGGTTTCTTTTCATCTGGCATGAGAAGATTACACATATCTATTTTGAGATGGGCTGTTATAAAAGTCTTAAATTGCAATGAGAGACCTTCCAACATGGCAAGAGCTTGTTCGGAGGTTGGTCGATCGGAAGGTTCCCAAGCACAACATTTGCGAATGAATTCATCCATTTGTGGCCATGGAGTTTGTTTTCCTTCTGGAGGAATGCGGAATGGTTTCTTCCCTCCAATTGCAAATGCCATTCCTGCAGCTTTTGTTGTATTTTTGGAGAGAAATGAGAAGGAGGGAGGAGGGGAAAACCACGTACAATTGTTGAGGAGTTTGGGATATGGATGTTGACCAAAAACCATCTCGAATAAAACAAAGCCGAAACTGAAGATGTCTACTTTGTCATCATATCTTGCTCCTTCATCTGGATCAACATTCACAACCTCTGGTGCCATATCTTTAAAAAAAAAAAAAGGTTATGGTTGGTGGCTTTACATATTTGGTTGAGCGGGAAAGAGCAGTACATGCAATGGTTCCTTGTTGTCCAGTCATGGTGGAATGATCCGAAATGATTCGTGATGTGCCAAAATCTGCATAAATACATTCAGCTCGATGAACTGAATATTCAGAGGAGTACCAGCAATTCTTGCACAGGGATTATCGAGGCCTCCAGCAATCAAAATATTCCCCGGTTTGAGGTCCCGATGAACTTGGTGTCGTGCATGAAGATAAACCAATCCTTTCAAAGTGGTGCTGGCGATGAGGAAGATCTGTTTTCCTGAAAGAGGTGCCTTGTCCATGATGGCCTTCAAACTTCCGAGGGGATGATATTCGGTGACAAGGAGCAATCTCCCTCTGTGCGTTGTGGACGCCAACAATTGTAGCTTTTACACATTGAATGAAATCAGTCAGCAACAGTGTAACAGATTACAATGTGCATATACAATGTATGGAGAACGCAGATCAGCCATCAAGCTGAGTTCTCCTCGTAATCCTTCTTCCTTTTTCTCATCTCCTTCAGTGGTGAGAGCTTTGACAGCCACCCAATCTCCCCTCCATTTTACCTTGTACACTACATCGTAGGAGAATTCGGTGACCGGGAAAAAAAAAAGTTGATCGTTACATAGCTCGGTTACCTGTACCAAACCCTCCGGTGCCAATCGTAGGAGTGTCTGGTCCAATCACAATCTCTCCTGGAGGTAATTCTTCCCATCCTCCTCTGTGTTGAGACCTGTCAGTAAGCAATAGGCGAGCATGTTGCCAACAAATGATGGCGGTGTTTAAAGTACCTGCCAACAGCAGCAGGAGCTGGCGTCTTTGGAGATTGGGGCGCAAACAGCAACCCAGGATCATTCAGTGCATCCAAGACTTGCTCCGCCGTTGGACGGTCAGATGGTTCCTGCGCCCAGCAGGACTCGATGAGGTTTCTTAATCCTTTGGGTATTGTTTCAGGGATCCCTGGCCTTTCGCCATTCACGATAGTAGTAGCCAGTTTTGTCACTGAACCAAATACAAAAAGGGGAGGAGTGTAAGAGAAGGGAGTCGTCTCTTTGGAGAGTACGTGGAAAGAGCTTTCGGAAAGGATTTAGCCCAACCACAAGATCGTATAAAAGCATCCCAAAGCTGTAGATGTCAGCGCTTTTATCGTAGGTGTCCGTGCCTCGAAGGATTTCTGGGGCCATATCTGCTTGGGTGGTCAAAGATTGCCTTAACTAACGTGAGGGGCAAGAGTGGAAAGGTGGACGTACATAATGGGGTGCCCACTTCGATGGTGACAGTTGCATCTGTAGAGCGTGCAGTGCCAAAATCTTTGTGTGCAGGAGGAGCTTGTTAGGTATGTGCCATATGTAAAATAGTTCGTGGTTACCCGTTATTTTCGCAGCAAGTCTCCTTGTTTGAGTCAGAAGAGTATTCTCGGGCTTTATATCGCGATGCATAATGTTTTGGGCATGCATGTACAGGATGCCCATCATGACATCTGTCGCCAGCTCGACTGCTCGTTTGAGAGGCACACCCTTCGGATGCTGCTTTTCAATGAAATCCCGCAAATTGCCTCCCTCCATGTACTCCATCAGCAGGTAAGTCGAATGTCCATCTGATCCGGCCGCATATAGCTGTACCTAAAAGAAGAAAGGGGAGAGAGGAGAGAATTGGCTGAGTGATCTTTGAAGGGGATCCTTAATCGAAATAAAATAAAGTAAATACCAGGTAAGGGCTTCGAAGAGCCGCTAAGTTTCGCAACTCCCTTAACGCGGATTCTCCTGTATGATACTGGAGAACTTTGACAGCCACCCCTAGCCGCCTCCAACTAATTTTGAACACTGCTCCCCCCCCCCCAAAATTCAAAGTGTTTGTATCTTGTATACAGCTAAAACAATACCTACCCTCCCCAAAAGCCCCCTTCCCTATAAGCGTTCCACTGTTGATCTGGTTTTTTATCTCCTCGATGTCCACCTCCTCCACTGCATGTGGCGCTGATGCTGCTGGTTGTTTCTGTTGAGCTCTTTGATTTTTTTTCTCCGCTTGATCCCTCTCAGCTTTGATCCTCTTGTTACGCTCTATAATCACTCCACATTCGCTCTGAAAACCATCGATCAGGGTCAAGCAGTAGTTGTCTGCAAACATTTTAGCCATCGCCTGCTTTGCTTCCTTGCCAATTCGATTGTTCCCCAAATAAAATAGCTGGAGGGTGGTGTTGGTACGAAGAGCGGCTGCGAGGGCCTTGCCACCTTCATCGCCGATACGATTCCCACCCAAGGATATGTCCTTGAGGTGGGTGTTTGAAGCAAGCACAGCAGCAAGGGCTTTGGCCCCGTCATCCCCGATCCCGGTGTTCCACAGATACAACCTCTCGAGGGAGGTGTTGGTTCGAAGAGCATCAGCAAGGACCTTGGCTCCTTCATCTCCAATGTGTTTGTTATTTAAGTCCAAGCCGTCGGGGCTGCCGTGAAGATGGAGGTTGTACCGTTCTGCAACCTGCATTGGGAAGGGGGTTTTTTTTTTTTTTTTTTTTTTTTGGGTTTTAGGGACAAAAAAAACTCTTAGCAACACAAAATGATGAGTATTTTGCTTTTTGAAAAGCAAGGTATTCCTCCTGGAGGCAAAGGTTCTACTCCAGAGTTTGGGAGGGGATCAAAATCCAAAGAAGATAGAGCCGGCAAAGAAATTAGAATGATGTAGTTGTTTTGTCGTCCCAATTGATCGCTTTGCCGGTCCCTCTCCTTCGCCAGAAGTTCAACCCAACAACAACCCCAGCCGCGACAAGGCCTCCGAGCACAACGATGACCAACAGTCCACCCACAAGACCGACGGTGAGACCAATGATCAAGGGTTCGTCATTTCCACCATCCCCTCCACCATCAGATTGTACCAGGAGGGCAAGAGTGGGGTCCAAGAAGAGTTCTCTCTGAAAGAAAGGCAAGAAGATCTGAAGCTGATTCCCTGAAAGCATGGGCTCCCTCACCGCGGTACTAAGATTGCCATCGACGGTGACCTCATCGAGAAGAGCAAGATAAACAGAGAACTCGCCGCCATCTTGCACCGTCAGCAGCTGTCCTTCTCCGTTAGGAAGGGATGTGAAGAAAAGGTTTTGGTTTCCACCACCACCACCGGATGATACGTTGACATCGAGGCGCAAGAAATTTGAGGATCAAGTGAATGGCCAGTCTCCTTGAATCTTCATGCTCCACTGCAAGAGATCTCGGCCAGAGAACTCTTCGCCCAACAATGAGGAGGTCTCATTATTTCCACCAAATGATCGGACAAAAGTGAACACCAATGAAGATGCAGTGGCGTTCCCAAATCCCGGGAACCGAGAGGAAAAAGATACGAGCGTGTTGTTGTCCTCAAGATGGCCAAGGAAGTTCAGCTGCTCGATAGCTAAGGATCGCACAACCGTTGCCGAGTCATCCAATTCCGAGATGGCGACGAAAGTGAATTCGACAACCGATTGAGAAACGGAGAGCGAAGGGGACACTCGATGGGTTGGAGATGCCGTCGGGAACTCCACTCCAAAATCCGGGAGTGAAAGATTTGTGATCGAAACGGACTCGTTGACAGAGAAGCCTCCAAATTCCACCAGATAACCTTGCTCCAAGAAATCGTGGGCATCATCATTCCATGGGAGAGATGTATTATAGCTTGCTTAATCCCCACCCCCCCCAAAGTAAGTTATCGGAATGGTGAGTGAGAAGGGTTTCGTACCATCATTCAAGATCAACGAAAGAGAATCTTCGATGCCTCCTTCGCCATTCGGTTCCGGACCGAGTCCCGGACGATATCCCCATGCGCAGTATGTCAGGCAACAACAATGATAGGTCAGGTTGCGAAAAGTCTGATGATAAAAAACGACGCCTTCTTCTGGTCCTTTTTGTGTGAAGTGTGAACGTTACGAGAGAAAGAGGAAAGGGAGAGGGAAGGTGGAAAACCATTTATCCAAAACCAATTCGTTGCATTGGGTGAAGTCTTTTGACTGCCAATAAACCAATACATGATCGAAGAGACGTTGCTGATGGTGGACCTGATGTAGTCATAGATGAAGGCCTGTTCGTTGGCACCGGTGATGGTAGCCAGATAGCCTTTGCCTGCTCCGGTCCAGTGATAGGATGACGCCCCCGACAACGCCTTGGCGAATGTTGTCGCGTCTTCTTCCACGAGCAAGTAGGCATGACCATTTCCTCCGACCCCAGTTTCCCACACAACAGGAAATGGATCTGGCGGCGTTTGTGGTTAAAAGGGATTCAAAGATCGAAATCGCTCAAAACCTTCAAGTCGAGAAGGGGGGGAGGGGGCGAGGGAAAAAACTCACCAGCACAAGTATTTGGCATGCGACAGCTTATTATCAGCAAAGCTGCTAAGATCAACATCATTCTTCTTATCATAACGATTTGCGACATGGTTATTGTTTGTGAGAATTACGTTTTTGTGGAAACGTAACGCTTTTTTTTTTTGTTATTATCGTAGAACCAATGAATGAATTTTGAAGGTTGAGGAACCCCCCCCCCAAAAAAATTCTTGGTTCTTTTTGGTTGGTTTTTTGTGCTTGCTTGCTGAAGATAAGGAGAGGGAGGGGGGAGTACTGTTACGCGACTCTCAAGGAAAGTCAACAATGACGAACAAACTGGCTGCCAGTTCAGATGCACACCACATCCCGAATTCGCATTCGTTCGTTCGCCTTTTGTTGTGTTTCCACACCAACCAAGAACGAGCATGTGATTATGCCCATTTGCATCCTCCCCCGCCTTACACACCCGCGGGGCTTTGTGGCCACGGAAAGGGGCCTCGTTTGCTTTGTTCGGGACCTTTCTTGGAATCGAATTGCATCGGTAACGGTGTTCAACAATCGCTTTTGGCGGGAAAGGGGGGTGAACGAAGGGGCGGACCCAGCAAACAATAAACCAGCGGCCCGCCAACTACTTCTCCTGCTTGTTATGCATAGGAGGGGGAAGGTAGGCATCTGTTCTCTGGCTGTGTTTGCCCCCTTCTGGATGGTTTCCTGCCCTCCAAAGTACCGTTTATTACCGTTAACAGTCCGTTACAACTTGCTCAAAAAATTCGACTTCCAGCCGAATTGGTACATCCAAAGTTTATTATTCACTGCGCTGGCGTCAAGGCAGCTCTCTGTGTTATTGTGTGGCTGTTGGGTTCTTTAAAAGTTCATCCGTTGACATAGGCTTTAGTGAATAGTAAGCCTTCAATTTTCCCCCCTCCTCCCCAAAGGATGATTGTGTGCAGTACCTCTCTTCCGACCACAAGCTCTCCCTTGGCACTAACCCCTTAGTTGTCTTCCTGGCGGTGTTGTGAGTTCTTTTCCTTGGCCTGGTCCTCATCCTTATCCCTCTCCTCATCCTCTTCCTCCTCCTCAAGGCTTATCGCAGTGGCAGTCGGTGGTGCGCTGTCATAATACGCTGGCGAGGAGAACGGCGAGTCGGGTGGTGTAGGTGGCGATGGCGGTTTTCGTTGGTGTTGTTGTTGTTGGTAATGCCCTTTTGTGTTCCTCTTCCCTTCGGGTGGCGGCTGTCTCGATGCAGCGGCACGCTCAGAACGTTTGGGTGCTGGTGGCGGTGATTGTGTTCCCCCGGAGGAGGAGAGTTTTTTTCTTGGTGGAGGCGTTGCTACATGGGAGTCGTCATCCTCATGGGCTCTGTGTGTCTGTTTGCGCTTCCGCGTTGTTGTTGTTGGGGGTGGTGGGGATTCGGTTGAAGTTTTCTCTTGGTGGTGGTCTGTTGGTCCTCCACCTTCATCATCCTCCTCGGGTGCGTGTTTCTCGTGGTTGTTGGGTTTCCTCTTCTTGTTGCCTTTGTTTCTCGGAGGGGGATCCTTTTGTTGCGGTGGTAGTTTTCTTTTCCCTTGGTGTTTCTTTTGTGGTAGTGGTGTCAAAGATGAAGCATCGAAAACAGGTAAGCCTCCCTCCTCATCTTCCTCAGCATCGCGAGAAACGACATAGACGCTTGCTTGAAGAACTCGGTCGGGATGTTGTTCTTTATATTCTCTCGCAAAGTTCGCAGCGGCTTCTTGATCGTATCGTTTCTCAAAGGTGATGGCCATCAAAAAGAATTTGTTGTCTTCAGCTTTTTCCTCCTCTTCTTCACT
>Ga0209935_1003550_pt1 | contig 15847 bp, 24 predicted proteins | sample ThiBio_1000_plan_2_FD_183958 | JGI IMG/M metagenome (GOLD analysis project Ga0209935, IMG submission 183958) | Wastewater bioreactor microbial communities from Cape Town, South Africa - Thiocy_cont_1000_plan (SPAdes) | ecosystem: Engineered > Bioreactor > Thiocyanate-remediating >... | reverse complement strand
AAGGGCGGCCGACATTCGGGGTCGCCCTGCCAGCAATCGGTCATGAGCTTGGCCCACTCGGCGCTGCAGTTCGGAGGGATGGGCGGACGCAAGTTCTCGTGCACCACCTGTAGTGTGGCGCCGTGTGTGAGTGCATGCTAACGAGCAAACGAACGAACGAGCAAACGAACGAACCTTGATGCCAATCTCACTGGCAAACTTGAGATGCGGATAGACAACCTTGCGCGAGATGATCTCGTACATGATGATGCCAAAGCTAAACACATCGGCGAGCTCGGAATAGAGGCCACTCTGAAAGACCTCGGGTGCCATCCAAGCGCACGTGCCCTGCAGACCAGTCATGTTGCGCGACTCGGCACGTACTCGCGCGACGCCGAAATCGCAAATCTTGAGACTCCAGTCCTCGGTCACCAAGATGTTGTGCGATTTCAGGTCTCGATGAATCAGCGGAGGATTGAACGAGTGCAGGTACAGCATGCCTCGTGCCGCATCGAGTGCGAAGCGGATCTTGAGTTTCATCGAGAGCGTGACCGAGGGATCGTGGAGAATGCTGTACAGGCTGCCTCGGGACACAAACTCGGTGACGATACACGGGCCTGCAAGGACGAGCAGCGTGTTGTCAGATTCGGCTCCAGCCAGCCAAGCGACCAAACGATGCAAGAGAGAGAGAGAGAGATACCTTTGTCGCCCATGTAGGCACCCAAGAACAACACGATATTGGGATGCCGCAGCGTACGGAGGATTTGGACCTCGGAGTAGAACGCCTTAACCTCCGCATTGTCCATCGACGTAAAGAGGCACTTGACAGCCACCGGGGTTCCCTACACGATTCGACGTCGTGATGAGAATGGTCGAGAGCAAAGAGAGAGTAGTACTACGATGATTGCTACCTTCCATTCAGCTCGATAGACAGCAGCAGCGGCACCACTGCCAAGTCGGTTCAACAAGATGATATCGGTCTTGTTGATCTGAATGTCCTGTGGCAGCACGTTGGTTTGCGCCCATCCATGTCGATATACGGGGCTAGTTTCCTTCAACACACTGTTGTCGGCAACGTTGCGCGTATGATGATGGTTCAGAGTGTCAGGGTGCGATCAGCAAGCGCGCCATTCGGATCAACGACAACGACGACAACGACAACGACAACGTACGTTAACATTCCTTCGACCCATTGTCGCGTGATAATCTCGTTGGTAGCACTAAAGATGTGCACCTTCTCGCCGGCGGTCGCCACCGTACACTCGATCACGAGGCAAAAGTCCGACGGCGGCGCCTTGAAGAACGTGACCTCCGAGTGCGGCCCGGAGCTCGAGGTCATGGCCGAGGAGCCGGACGCAGGCGGGTAGGTGCGAATGAAGACGTGCGAGGTCGGCGGGGCCTCGGTGTCGCGCGACACCAGGTACACGTCCTTGACGTTCTCGAGGCGAATGATGCCGAGCGGCTTGTTGGCCGTGTGGTCGAGGAACCAGCCGAGCTTGCCTTGCTTGAGCAGCACGTAAAAGTACTCCCATCGGCCCTTGCTGAGGATCTGCGGCAGCCACGAGCTGGACGACGAGCCCGAGAAGGTGAAGCACGACGACGACGCGACCTTGGAGAGGTAGCCGCGCTTGTGCATGCCGCCGAGCGACTTGGTGTCGTAGCCCGAGCGGTTGATGGCGGCCAGCTGCTCGTTGAGGCGCTGGTTCTCGATGCAGAGCACCATGTGCGAGACGACAAAGTTGAAGACCACCGGGTTCGAGAGGTGGTCGAAGACGCCCGGCGTCAGGCGGTTCTCGAGGTACAGCACGGCCAGCAGCTCGTGCTTGAGCTGAATCGGCAGACACAGCAGCGACTTGCACTGCGTGCGCGTAATGTACGGGTCGCCCTGGAACTGGTCGTCCTCGGCCACGTTGCGCAGAATCACCGGCTGCTTGGTGCGCGCCACGTAGTTGACGATCGCCGGCGAGAGCGTGGCATCGGTCGGCGCCTCCTCGTCGCTCTCGTCGTACATGGGCCGCGAGTGCAGCACCGTGATGGCGCTCGCCGACGACGCGAAGCCGCCGCCGGCCTCGCTGCTGCCGAGTTCCAGCCGGCCCTCGATCTCAATGTACATGCGTTGCTCGTGCTCGAGTAGCAGACAGCCGTGCTGCGCGCCGGCATATTGCAGCAGCAGTTGCATCGTGCTCTTGAGCATCGAGGCGATGGTCACCTCCTCCATGACGATGCGACCCACCTGCGCAATGAAGCCGCCCTCCTGCTGCTCGTCGCCGCCACCGAGGCCGCTGCTGAGACCGCCACTGCCGCCGCCGCCGAAACCACTGCTGAGACCACTGCCGCCGCCTCCGCCGCCGAGTGACAGCGGAATCGGGCTTTGCGACATGGACGAGCGGTGGTGGTGCTTGCTGGAGTCGCGCGGAACGCCAGGCATCAGGCTGTTGCTCGAGCCCTGCTTGCGAGTGCCACCGGGAAGCGCGCTGTCGAGGAGCGCTTGCTCTGGCCCTGTGCCTCCTGGCAAGGGGCTCGCGATGGTGGCACTCGAGGCCACGAGCGTTCGTGCCACCTTGGACCGTAGCAACGAAGGGTAGTGTCGAAGCAACGACCGAACCTTGGCCGATGCTCCCCATCGCTCATACAGTCGTCGTGCATCATTCATGTATGCCTTGGCCGCTGCCGATCGTTGGCGTTCGTCACAAAACTACCATCCAAAAACGATGAGTGAGCCAGACTGGACGAGGCGAGGCGAGGCAGGGGGGTACCTTGGCATAGAGCTCGTTGGAGAGTGCCTCCATGTGAACGAACCCGATCGCTCGCGTGTTGCGGATGGCCTCCTCGTACAAGCGTGCAGCTTCGGCGGCGTCGTTCTCCAAGCGACACAACTCGGCTCGCACGATCACCGACAGGTACCGAAAGTTCGCTGGGCTATCGGCACCCCACGTGCTGATGACGCCAAGATATCGGCGAAGTGTATCGAGCGGAGACTCTGCAACGATAGGTGCGCCATCGCTCATGCTGGAGATCAGCTCGCTCGGCGTCGCAATGGTGCTCCTCGGCGTCGTAACTGAAGGAGAGCTCGGCGGCGAGTTGACCGAGCTGGTGGATGAGATGCTGCTTGACTCTGAGGATTGATCCTCCGTCATTGTTGACGTAGCAGTGATGGTGGTGGTGGTGGTGGTGGTGCTAGAAGCAGTGACGGTCGTAGTGGTCGAGCTTGGTGACGCTGGTTGCTTGATAGTGGCAGCCAGAATCAAGGCTCCCCAAAAGTAAAAGTACACAAATGTACGATGTGCCATGTTGGATTGAATGTACTGCATTGTCGAGGGAGTGAGTGAGTGAGAGTGAGAGTGAGAGTGAGTGAGGTACAACATACCTTCTTAGCTTCCTCCAGTGCAGCGTGAGCCTCGTCGATCTGATCCAGCGTGTAGTGAAGCTGCATCAGTTGAGTGTAATGATTACACATGCCAACCTTGTGATTGTTGCGCTTATGAGCCAGCTGTTCGAACGATTCGCCGCTCTCCTCCTCGAGGTCCACGTCGCTCAACAAGCAAGCAATGCGGTGGACACCGGAGATGGAATGCTCGGCGCCGTGATTCTGTAGCTTCTTGGCGAACGTCAGGCAGCGGCGCGATTTCTTCTCGACGGCAGCGAGAGGCTCACCAAGGATCAGCGACAACGACGCGATGTGCGTGGCACAATAGCAAGCGTAGTTGATGTATCCCGATGCAATGCACATATGGAATGCTGTTGTCGTTGGTGAGAACGAGTGCAGGTTCACATCGAGAAGGCCAGCGCACAGAGTGTGGCACCTACCTTTGAATAGCAACTCGGTGCATTCTTGCAGCGGATTGCGCCAAAAGTGCAGCCACTCGCCGTACAAGAAGGTCGACAGTCCAATGTTGGTGATAAAGTGCTCTCGCATTTCGTAGCCAATCTGCATTCATTCGTTTGGCAGCCACAAGGCCATTAGCGATGCGCCGCAGGGATTCGAGAATCGCAAGAGAGAGAGAGAGAGAGAGACATACGCGACCAAGTTTGTAGCCCTCCTCGATACGACGAAAGCTGTTGACCTGCACGATGCCGTAAAAGATGTAGGCCAGAGGCGAGTAGGCGTTGTTGCCGTGTGCCAGCACTCGCAGAATCATCATGGCGGCAAGCACCATGAATGAGCGTGGCTCGGCAAAGTATGCTCCATCCATGGTCTGCGCATCACGGCGAGAACGCGTGAGCTCCTATCGGATAAGTGCCTCGCGCGCCGAGTCAAGCCGAGCCATCAAGCGTACCAATAGCAAGACCTCCATCACTGCCGCATGTTCAATGTCGTACTCGACGATGGGCAGCGAAGGGAGCTGCTCGAGTCCGATGGCTTCGATCGCCTGCTGCACTTGCATGTCGAACTCGCGCGCTACCTCGGCGCTCGGATTGCGCACGACGCCGACGTTGAAGATCTCTTCGAGGCACGTCAGGCCGCATTGGAGCGTCTCGGGGTGGCGTTGCTGCGTCGAGTACAGCTGCATCAGCAGGCACGTGACGGCGGCCGACTTGAGGCGCGAGTTCGTGTGTTGCCGCAGCGTCGAGATGTGCTCCTCGCACACGTCGTATTGGCCCATGAGGTACTCGCACTTGGCGGCTTCGAGGTGGAGCTCGTAGGCCAGCTCAAAGTGCGAGGTCCAGCCATCGGACGGCAACACCTCGATTCCTTTGACGAGGTACTTGAGCGCCAGGTCGTGCGAGGTCGATTCTTTGGCCTTCCTGCCGGCGACGAGATTGAGCTCCGACAGCAACTAGGTGGAGGAGAGATCAGCAACCTATGACGTTGAAGAGGTGTGTGTGGGTGGGTGGGTGGCTGCATACCAAGCGAAGTGCAGGCTCGGTCACGAGTTCGATGGCTTCGTTCAGTTGATTAACAATCTCGATGAGGTTCTCACCGACCTCGGCCGTGTTGGTGATACCCTGCAGAAGCAAGCAACCAATCTCGTGGTGCAGCAGCTTGCGCTCCTTCTCGGGGATCAACGAGTAGGCGGCGGCTTGTACTCGTGCATGGAGGAGCTTGTACGTGGTTGTCGAGGTTTGAATGATCAAGTTGCTACCATTTCACAACGAGAGAGCGAGCGAGCGAGCGATGAGTAACAATCGAATGGCGGGCTGAGTTGGAGTGTCGCGAACAGAATCGGTACCAATTCTCGAGGAAGCCAAGTTGCGCCTTGAGCTCGGGAGGATTGCGCATGATGCGAGCCAGCATGTTGATGTCGAACTCGATGCCAAAGCACGAAGCCGTGATGAGCAGGCGCTGATACTGCGTAGGCAGCTTCTGGATCGTGCGCACCAGGTACTCGATGACGTTCTCGGAGCACTCGGTGTCCTGCGCGATGCGCTCCATGTCCCACTGCCACCGATGCGTCTCAAAGTTGAACCACAGCAGCTTCTCCTGGTAGATGGTCTGCAGGAACTCCTCGACGAAGAACGGGTTGCCGGCCGTCTTGTACATGACCAGCTCGGCGAGCGGCGTCGCCTGCTCCTCCTTGCAGCCGATCGTGTCCGAGATGAGCTGCGTGATGACTGGCACCTCGAGCGGGCGCATTTGGAGGTCGATGATCGGACAGCTGGCTTCCTCCAACTGCGAGATGGTCAGCATCAACGGATGGCTGGATTTCATCTCGGTGTCACGGTATGCCAGAATCACCAACAAGTTTGCCGGTATCTTGCTCATGATGAAGCTGTGTACCACGAGAAGGAAGGAGTGAGTGAGAGTGAGTGAGAGAGAGAGAGAGAGAGAGCGAGTGGGCGCACACACTCGTTCGCTCGATACTGTACCTGAGCATTCGCAACGATGCGCCATCTGCCCATTGCACATCGTCAAGGAACAGTAGCAGCGACTGCTGAGAGCTGGCGAGCGTTTCGAGCAGGTTGGCCATGGCGACGTTGAGACGATGCGACGACTCGAGTGGCGGCAACGGTTGTACGGGAGGCAGGCGACCGACCAACTCCTGCAGCTCGGGAATGAGGTCCAGAACCACTTGGCCGTTGGAGCCGAGGGCCGAGAGCAGTCGTTGGCGCCAGCGCTCGACTTGGCTCTTGCTCTTGGAGAGGATCTTGCGCACGATGCCAGTGAACTGGAAGGCACTGAACGGCACCTTGGCGACTTGGTCGAACTTGCCCGAGAGAAAGAACAGCGAGTCGCCCTTGAGGAGTTGCGCCACTTCGCTGATCAACGCCGACTGTCATCATCATCATCATTGTAGGAGAGAGAGAGAGAGAGAGAGAGAGAGAGAGAGAGTGAGTGAGTGAGTGAGTGAGTTATCAGCAAGTGCTACACGAGCGACGCAACGCGTGGATACCTTGCCAATGCCGGAAGGACCGTGTACAGTGATGACTTCCTTGGCGCCGACGCGAACGCGATCGAATGCATCGAGAACGATCCTGATGTCTCGCTCGCGGTCGTAGAGCTTGGCCGGAATGCGGAAGGTGCCCGAGAGGTCGTTCTGGCCGATGGCGAACGACTCGATGCAGTCGTTGCCGAGGCTCGACTCATCGGCGCTCTCGAGGCGAGCGAGCGCATGGATACAGCGGTCGAGGTCGGCCGAGAGGCCATTGGCCGATTGGTAGCGGTCGGCAGGACTCTTGGCGAGCAGCTTGTCGATAATGTCAGCGACTACCGAAGGAACAGTGGGCTTCACCTCATCGGCACGCATCGGTTTTCGAGCAATATGCGCGTGAACTATTATTCATCGATTGATGAGTGCCGATAGTAGCGATGGAGAGCTCGTTGTCGCTCAGAGATACGTACTGATTTGACTTGGATGAGCGTCACTCTGTGCATCATCGTACGGCAGCATGGTAGTGAGCAGCTCGAACAACGTGGCACCGAGTGCATAGAGGTCCGAGCGGTAGTCGATGACGGCGTTGGCGAGCTTGCCAGTTTGCTCAGGCGAGCAGTAGTACAAGTTGTGCGGATATTCCGAGTCCGAGGCGCTGATACCGCTCGACGACGACTCGTCGGCCGAGGTGGCGCCGGCGGTCTTGGCGTGCGGCGAGGCGTCGGGATCGCACAGGATGGCGTGCGCAAAGTTGAGAATGTGCACCGTGCCGCCCTCAATGTCGTACCAGATGCTGCCCGGATGGATGTCGTTGTGAATGACGCCGGCAGCATGGATGCGGCCGAGCACCTCGGTGGTCTGTCGCGCGACCGTGAGGAAGTGGCGTAGGCCGAGCGGAATCAAGTCGACGAGCGGCACGCCAGGAATGAACTCCATCACCAAGGCTCGCGTTTCGGGTGTCAAGATGATATCGGATACACGAGGTACACCGGCGACATTGAGCTACACGCACGAATACAGGGTCAGTATCAGCCGCTACCCTAAATCGTTCTCGCTCTCTCTTGTGGGTACCTCATTCATGATCTCGTATTCGGTCAGCAGTGGGCCGGCATCTCCATCGCAGAGCTTGATGAACGAAGGCAAGCCAATGTGATTCTCGGCGCGACAGAAGCGAGAGCCCCTGCCGTCGTCGAGCATCTCGGAGAGAATGCGGTAGCCTTGTACCATGGGCACGTTGGTCTGTACGAGGCAGCCATCGTGTCACTCACTCACACTCACTCACGTCACGTGAAGCCAAGAAAGGACGGCCAGTTGCTACGAACCCGTGGGACTTGGTCTGATTGCGTGAGTGGGCTGACGAGCAACGAGGCCGAGGCTTGAATGTGCGGCGGCAAGGCCGAGTACATGAGCGATGACGCGGCCGCCAGGCTCGACGAGAGGTCGGCAGTGCTCTGGATGACGCGCGACGAGACCGAGATGGGCGACGAAGGGCGCGAGCCGACGAGGCGCTGCATGGCCGGGTGGTGCGGTGCGTCGTCTGCGTCGTGCTCGAGCAGTAGCGAGCGCGATCGGCCAGTTGGCGACAGCGGCGGCGAGACGTCCGACGGCTCGTCTCGCGCAGCGGCTGCGGGCGCCGGTGCAGAGATGCGCGTGCCGACGGCGGTCGCAGTGGCACCGACACCGATCGGCGTCACCGAGACGGCCGTGTAGGTCGAGCTCAAGTTGGCCATCAGCGAGCCCGAGACCTTGCCCTTGCTGGGCTTGCTGCTCATGATCGGAGAGCCGACCGGTTGGTCCGAGGAGGCGTTGATTCGCACCGAGGAGACGGCAGGGTTGATGTTGAAGCTCACGCCGCCGCTGCTGCTGCCCGTGAGAGCCGACGTGAGCAGCGACGAGGGACTAGATGCATTGGTGGTGCTGGTGCTGGTGGAGGTGCTGGACGCGAACTCGTAGAAGGATCCGACGTGCGAGCGTCCAGCATCGGCGTCGTCGTCGTCGTCGCCGGCAGACGAGACGTGCGGCGGAAGTGCGCCGTGCGTCGCTGCGTGCAGCTGCTGTGCCTGCGCCACCAATTGGCTGAGTGCTGCTCCGCTGAGCGTCTGTGCTACGACCTGCCGTTCTCGCGAGAGAGCTGTCGCCGGCGCAGCGATCGAGTGGTTCAGTGTGCGTGCGCACGATGCGAGTGCGTGCCACGATCGCGGGGGGCGTACCTTCGGCTCGTGGATCGTCGATCGACACCGGGCGGGTCGGAACTTCGGCACCCTGGACACCATCGTCGTCGTCGCTCAACGCACCCGAGCCACCGGCGATAGGGCTGCGAGCACTCCGGCGCTGTTGCTGTTGTTGCTGCTGCTGTTGTTGTTGTTGCAGTTGCTGCTGCTCGTCGGCGTTCTGGTTCAGCTGCAGGCCCAGAGGCCGCAACAAGTACGAGCGCTTGGCAATGTAGGGATTGGCCACGAGATCGCGTAGATACTGCTGCAACGCGCGGCGGCGATTGTTGACGAACAATGGATGGTGCGTGTTGAAGATGGCCTTGGGCGGCAGCGTCGGTAGCGTGCGCGCCTCGGCCTTGGGCAGCTTGGCCTTCAGCTGCTCGTCGAACGACACGAACGTGCTGAACCTCTGCGCTACCATCCACGATTCGCCATCGGTGCGTTCGACCTTGATCATGTAGGTCTAACTCGCCCGAGTTTCGGTTGCACCAACCAACCAACCAACCAAATTGCTGATCGTGAGTGCGAGTGCGAGAGAAGTCGAGCTCACGAACGGTGATGCGTACGACATATTCACGGTCGTTCTCGTTGCGCAACTCGGCGAACGGAATCGAGACCTTGATATCCATCGCGCAAGCGAGCGTACGACTTGGCGCAGAGAGCGCGGAGGTGGCACGCGCCTGGTAGCGCGCGCGAGAGCAGCTCCTGCGCTCGACCTCCTCGACCTCCTCGACCGCGATGCACCAAGTACTACGAGCCTCACGAGTCACTCACCTACACGGCCACGCCGCCTACGAATCCACCGGTGCAGCTCTGCCGCTGTTGTATGCACGGCCACCACTCACCGACCACGAAGCAAACGAGCGAGTGAGATGGAGAGATATCGAATAAATGAAGGAGAAAGCAATGGCGCGCTTAGTTGATTCAGCGATGCGAGCTTATGGAGATATCGCGATATCGCGTGAATCTCGCTGACGCTGCTGTTGTTGTTTGGTTGCCTTCTCTCTATCACACACATCCCACACACACACACACTATCACTCACACATCACACACACCATGAGCCTCGTGTCGAACCTCATCTGGTTCTTTGGCGTGGGCGGCGTGTCGGTCGCCGTGCTGGCGTACTACTTTCAGGACTATCTGCTGTACTTTCCGGGCATACCGCCTGGCGCGCGCACCATGTTCCTCGATCCGGCGGCCTTCATGCTCAAGAACTTTATGCGCGAGGTCATGCTGCCGACGCACGACGGCCAGCTGCTGCAGCTGTGGCTCTTCCTACGACCGCCCGAGGAGCCTGGTTCGCGCGACGCCGCCACGATCGTCTTCTTCCACGGCAATGCCGGCAGTACGCTGTCGCCCTCTCGCTCGCTCTCTCGCTCGCACGCTGTAACCCCTCGCTACTCCTGCAGATATCAGCCATCGCTTGGACTTTGCGCGTATCATGTTCCACATGCTGCGCGTGAACTTTGTGTTGGTCGAGTACCGCGGCTTCGGACGCAGCACGGGCTCGCCGGCCGAGAAGCCGATCCAGCACGACGCCAAGACCGTGCTCTCGTACCTGCGCTCGCTCGACGAGATCAACAACGACCGCCTGTACGTCATGGGTCGCTCGCTCGGCGGCGCCGTGGCGCTGCACGTGGCCGTCGAGATGGAGGCCATGCAGACACCGCTCGCAGGCGTCATCGTCGAGAACACCTTCACCTCGATACCGGCCATGATCCCGCACGTCATGCCGCTGCTGTCAGCCTTGCCCGAGTTCCTCATCACCAACAAGGTACACCGCACAAACAAGCACTCCCTCTCACTCTCACACTCTCTCTGAGCCTGGCAAGTGACACCACTCGTGCGCGATTGCAGTGGCGCAACGAGGACGTGGTGCGTCGGTTGCGGGCACCGTTGCTCGTGATCTCGGGCGCCCGCGACAGCATGGTGCCGCCCTACATGGCCAAGAGCATCGCCAACAACGCCATCAAGTCGCAGCGCTCGGTGATTCGCATCTTTCCGAACGGCGAGCACATGGACACGTGGCTGCAGCCCGGCTACATCCGCACCATCGCGCAGTGGATCAACGAGGTCGAGAACCCGTCTCTGTCATCGAGCGACCTCCAACCCACCGAGCTCGTCGTAACCGAGTAGCTCCAACCAACCAACCAATCCATCCACTAACCAACCTATCTCTCGCTCTCTCTTACGACGACGACGACGGCGACGACGAGAACGAGAATCCCTGCGGCACTGTAATGTACCATATCAATCAACTGACACGTCATCTCCCACGCTCCCACGCTCGTCGTATCCTGGCGACCGCCACCGTTTTGCGCAAATCTCTCTCGAATATACCCCCAATGCTCGACGCCAAGCTGCTTCACCGCTGGAACTGAATGGAAACGAATCGAGGACGCTGTTACGTCTGACGAGATAGATAGATGGATGCTGGAAGGATGACGAATGGATGGCTGGCTGGATGGCAGGATCACTTGCCTGGCATCCGCAACGAGCCATCCAAACGCACGACCTCGCCGTTGAGATATGTGTTCTCGATCATGTGTTGCACCAACATGGCGTACTCGTCTGCGAGCGTAGTGGGTGCGATCACGTGAGCGATGGCTGGCTCATCGAGCGCAATTACAGGTGGCAAGAGTGTTGGTACCTGGCTTGCCCATTCGCGCCGGGAACGGAACCAATTGGCCGAGCGTGTCCTGCGCCTTCTGCGGCAGGCCGGCCATCATCGGCGTGGCCATGATGCCTGGCGCGATCGTGTTGACGCGAATGCCTGTCGTTCGCGATGGATACAGCGAGCTCGCGAGCGAGCGAGCGAGTCAGAGATAGAATGACAGCAGGCGGCGGCTTGAGCTCGATCGAGCGACGAACCGTGAGCAGCGAGCTCGCGCGCGATCGGCAGCGTCATGGCCACGACGGCGCCCTTGGAGGCAGAGTACGCCGCTTGGCCGATCTGGCCGTCGAACGCAGCGACGCTGGCCGTGTTGACGATGGCGCCCCGCTCGCCGTTGCTGTCGGGCTCGGTGGCGGCCATGCGAGCCGATGCCAATCGAATGGTGTTGAAGGTGCCGGCCGTGTTGACCTGCAGCACCTTGAGGAAGAGCTCGAGTGCGTGCGGCCCGTTGCGGCCGAGCACCTTGGCTGGCGGCGCGATGCCGGCGCAGTTCACCAGCGTGTTGACCTCGCGACCGAAGCGGCTCTTGGCGACGTCGAGCGCCGCGTTGATCTACGCATACGATAGCCACTCATTCAGTCGTCGCTTCATTTGTTGCTGCAGACGAGCACGAGCACGAGCACGAGCACGAGCACGAGCGCCGCACCTCGGCCTCATTCGTGACATCGGCAGCAGCGAAGGCAGCGTTCTCAGCGTGGAGCTCCTGAGCCGCCTTGGCTCCTGCACTGGTCGGGAGATCGACCAACACCACACGGGCACCGAGACGTACGAAACGAGCTGCGACCGCGAGTCCGAGACCCGACGCAGCGCCAGTGATCAACGCGACACGCGACGCGAGAGCCATTGATGCGAGAGAGGAGAGAAACACAATTGCGCGAGTGCTGGCAGCACTGAGGCGAGTTTCGTACTCGAGTAGTGTTTCGGAGTTGAGCGGAGTAGAGGAGGTTGCACTGTTCGTTCATTCGTCGTTCATTCGTTGTTCATTCATTCGCTTGCTCGCGCTCTCTCGCTCGCACGTGCGTGTGTGGTCCGTGTCTTGCTGCAAACCACGCCACTTGCACGCTCCTGCGATCGACGCCATGTCGACTTCTGGAGGTACCACGCATCGTCGTCGACCGGCGCAAGCCGTATTGGCAGGCTCGCTCCAACAGCAGCAACAACAGCAATCATCAAACAAGGAGGGGCATCATGATGCATCGACGTCGACGTCGGCACCGCGAGGCAGCGTCGTTGGTCGCTTGGTGGCGTATCTCTTTGCCGAGGAGGATGCCGCATGGATCGGGTTCTATCGCATGTTCTGGGGAGCCATGTTGATGTGGGAGATCATTACGCACATTGTGTACGACTACGAGAAGGCGCACTACTGGTACCTGTCGTCGTTCAACTTCAAGTACGCCCAAGCTTCCTGCTCGACGCACGAACCACGACGACTCGATCAATCGATGGATGGATGTTGATCAGTCTCTCGGTCGATCGTTCAACACAGGTTCCCGTACTTTACGTTCGTCGAGCGCATACCGTTCGAGTACATGAAGCCGTTCCTGTGGTGTATGCTGGCACTCGCGTCGTCGATCACGCTCGGCTTCTTCTATCGTGCCGCGAGCATCCTGTTCGCCATCGGCTTCGGCTACATGTTCCTGCTCGAGCAGGCGCTCTACCTCAACCACTTCTACCTCATCTGGCTCATCTCGATCGTCATGATCTTCCTCCCGGCCAATGCCGTCTTCTCGATCGATGCGTTGTTGTGGCCAGCCAAGTACAAGCGAGACACATTGCCCAGGTTCGTCGAGCGAGCTCTCTCTCACTCTCTCACTCACTCATTCATACGTTGTTACATACCTCGTTCGTAGGATCTATCTCTTCACCTTGCGAACCTTCCAAGCCATCGTGTACTTTTACGCTGGCGTTGCCAAGATCAATGCCGATTGGCTTCGCGCTGAGCCATTGCGTCATTGGTTGCCCAAGCGACATGCCTACCCGTACCTCGGTTGGCTGCTGCGACGCGAATCGACCGCCTACATAATGAGCTACACCGGCTTGGTGTACGACCTTCTCGTGGGCTTCCTGCTCATGTGGCGCAAGACCTTCTGGCTCGGCCTCGCGACCACGCTCTTCTTCCACTCGTGCAACAAGTTCATCTTCAACATTGGCGTCTTCCCGCAGCTCATGATCGTCTCGACCACCATCTACTTTGACGCCGACTGGCCTCGCTGGCTGTTCCACTACATCTTCCATCCGCGAACGCCCTACAAGCCCTACCCCTCGGTGCCGTTCGCCAAGACCTCGGCGCGATCGCTGTCGCTGCGCGAGATCGTCATGCTGGTGATCGCCGTCTCATTCCTGCTGCACCAAACCTTGCTGCCGTTGCGCCATCACTTGCACGAGGGTGATGTCGAGTGGACCGAGGTATGACACGTGACCTCAGCCGCGTCTCTCTCTCTCTCTCGCGTTCGCTCACTTGGATACTCACTCGCACGCCACGAATGTCGTAGCTTGGCCATCGATACTCATGGCGCATGAAGTTACGCGACAAGCAGTGCGACATCTTTGTGTTCATGTTCACGCCCAAGACGCAGCAACTCGGCTGGATTCCGCTCGATCAGGTGCTGCACTACTACCAGATCAAGAAGATGGAATCGCGTCCCGATATGATAGCGCAGTTCACCAACTGGATCGCCGACTACATTCAAGGCATCGAAGGCGAGCGACCCGAGATCTACGTTCATGTACATGCTCCTCGCTTCTCCTCTCTCTCTCTCTCTCTCGATTATCGACTGCACACCAACTGGCTTCTCTCTTTGTCTCTCTCCCGTTGTAGAACGAATGCTCGCTCAACTTCCGAGCTCGATTCCCGGTCATCAACACTACGGTCGATATGGCGAATGTCGATCCATACGCCAACGAATTCCCGGTATGACTCTTGTGCACCAGAGGTGATATGAACGGCGCAAGAGCTGACACACACAGCGCGCGTGCTGCTGCTGTTCGCGCCACAGTGGGTGGTGCCCATGCCGCCACTGGGTCCAGAGTACGACTCGGAGTTCCCGTGGAACTTTGAGTGGAACTTCAACTGGCTCAAGGGCATCGATCGCGACACGCTGCCGATTCTCCTGCGCGACCAGCACGAGCACGAGGACAAGGACCGCCTCCTGAAGAAGCAATACGAGTGCGCCGACAAGACGCTACGACAGCTTGCGAACAAGTACTACGGCGGCGACTACGACGCCCTGGCTGCCAAGCAGACCTGGCGCAAGACTACAAAGTAGGCTGACCTTGTCGGCATCCACCCACATCCACCCGCTCGCTCGCTTGCGCGTGCCCACGCATCGTTTGTACTCTACAACCTCCTACTCCAATCATAATAACCTCACGAGAAACCAGCCCAACACAGTGTCGGAGGCGGCAGCGGCGGCGGTGGCGTTGTTGATGGTTGCTGTCGTGGGGACAAGGAGCCGCTCGTTCACATGTACCAATACCAGTAACCCACCAGGCACATCAAGATGGTCCAGAGCGTACACGGCAGCGTGGCCTGCAGGATGCTCGTACGCCTGCTGGTGTACGTATCGGCCTCGATGGCTTCGATCAGCACCTTGCGGACTTGAATCAGCAGCTCGTCGACCGTCATGCCAGCAGGGATGTCGATCGGTGGCAAGAAGGTGATCTGCTCCGCATCCATCGCAAAAGGCAGTGAGGACGACGAGGAAGACGCTGCTTGAGGAGGTAGCTGAGAGGATACAACGCTACCTTCATGGTACCGTAGTGCGGCCACATCATGTGCGGGCCCCAGACGTCATGCGAGCCCGAGATGCGCGCTGGAACGAGCGGAACACCAGCCTCCAAGGCCAGATGGAAGGCTCCCTTCTTGAACGATTGTAGCCGGCCTACGGAGAGAGCATTCACACGCGCACGTACGTACGCCTGCAGGTATCAGGAGCTTGCGTCGATCGTCGTCGTGGTAGTGGTGATACTCGAGCCAGCCATACCGTCCTTGGATCGAGTGCCCTCGGGGAAGATCGCAACGCAGACCTTGTTCTCTCGAATGGACTTGGCGGCTGCGTTGATGGAGGCGACGGCCTTCTCGTGGTTCGATCGCGAGATCGGAATGTGACCCGTGGCCCATGCCAAGCCAAACATGAACGGGTTCATGTACAGCAGCTCCTACACGACGAACCACCACGACCTTGCTGTGAGCCACTCGTTCGAGTGCTGGAGGCGGCACGAATCGAGCGAGCACATGAGCCAGCGCGCACGACTCACTTGCTTCATGATGAACTTGACCGATGCCGGCGTCGAGCCGATGGCCGCGATCGAGTCGATACCCGACGTGTGGTTGCACACCAAGATCGCTCCCTGCATCAACACCAACATCACGATCCTCCCACGGCCCAGTCAGCGCCTCACACCACAACAACGCCCTCGATGATGGCACGCCAACGTCCGCTGGCAGACCTTGCGGTGATCGAGATGGTGCTCGTTCTCAGTCTCGACGCGAATACCGCCCATCCAGATGGTGCTCCAAGCCCTATCGAATAACACACCGCAGAGTCAGCCGACCTACCTGCTCTCGCTACCCATTCGATACGATTCAAGAACAGTATATCGAGCGAGTGAGCGAGTGGCGTGATACCAGAAGGCAGTGAGGGCGTTCACCGGCAGGTATCGCGCAT
>Ga0209935_1003547_pt1 | contig 15852 bp, 13 predicted proteins | sample ThiBio_1000_plan_2_FD_183958 | JGI IMG/M metagenome (GOLD analysis project Ga0209935, IMG submission 183958) | Wastewater bioreactor microbial communities from Cape Town, South Africa - Thiocy_cont_1000_plan (SPAdes) | ecosystem: Engineered > Bioreactor > Thiocyanate-remediating >... | reverse complement strand
CACCATCCGAGAGTGGTGCAGCCCAACACGGTCGCCAAGACGCTCGACCAGAACGCGGTCACCGATCACCAGCCAGTGTATTACGCGGCGTTCTTGTGGAATCAGATCGTCGCCAACTCCAACGACAACTCCAACAACAACAAGAAGAAGCAGTAGCGGCAGGCAGGTCGTTGGGTGGGTCTCTTGGTTCGCTTCTCTCTTGTCGTTGTTGTGATGAAGAGCTCAACTCTCGAGTATTGATGTTGATGATGTTGATGATGCGGTCTCGAATGAGAGTCACTCACTGAGACTCGATGGCATCGATCAATACACACACGTGTCTCTCTCCTGTGTATCTCTTGCTGTCGATATATCCTTCCAATCGCCAACACACAGCAGCAGCCACAGCAACAATCCACAAGAAGCGGACAGCAAACGAGGAGCTTGAGCAGCAAAGCAGAGGAGCGCATCCCATTCGTTGTTGCCGCGCTGCCGCACGTATCTCTCTCGATATCTCGCCCTCCTGCGCGCGGTCCTTGCGGTTGTTGGCGTTCAGCACCCCTTGGCGGGCTTGCTCTTGCCCCCATCCATCTCTTGATATCAGATTCGTTGCTCCCTCTTTTGGTTGCTTTGCGAGAATGGCCACTGCCGCCACGACCATCACCGAAGAGAACCAGGCGCTGTGGGCCCGCGCTCAACAGCTCCAATCATCAACGCGACTCCTCCACAACCAACTCGCGAGTCTCTTCCCTGCATTGGCCTCCTCGATCAAAGATCGCCTTGGCGCCATCAGGACCGGAGGCATCACAATCGATTGGGAGTGCGAGGTTGCTCTCGGAGACAACCAGCCATCGGCGAGCACGTCGGACGTCGAAGTACTCGTGATCTTGAGTCCTCGTCGATCGGGATACTCGGTCGTCCTCGAGCTCGAGTCATCCAAGTGCTGGCTGATGCTCACACCCACCTCGCCGTCCTCATCGTCTTCCTCCTCATCGTTGTCCAAGACGATTCGAGTTCCAATCGGAGACAACAGTCTCTCGAAGATCTGGCAATCGTTCGAGTCATCGATCAAGGACTTCACCGAGCAACACAAGGACCTCCTCAACATCTCCGAGACTCGAGCACGACAGTGGGCGCAGCTCGAAGGCGATCCAACGCGAGCAATGAAGGCGTGGTTCTCAGTGGGATCCACATCAGTGGAGGCCCGTGCAGTGCTCCGCACGGACACCGATGAGCTCTTGGCGCTGCTTCGGAGCTGCAAGGACGACGGCTCGAATGTCGTCAAGAGGCTCTCGAATGCTGGAGCGAGAGGTCTTGAGTCTCTTCCCGACAAGGCGCACCAGCTCGTGTGTGCCCTGAAGCACGTCGTGAAGGAGGTCCATGGCATCAAGACACCAAGATGGCTGTTCGAGAGCGTTGTGGTGGAAGTGTTCGAGCAACGAGGCTGGATCGGAGATCTCGACGAGGTATCGTTGGCATCGATCAGGTTCATCGAGTCGTGGCGCGGTTGCTGGCGTCGCATCATGTCGTGGGAGCCGATCTCGTCTCTGTTGGAGGAGGGCGAGGAGGATCTTCTGTCGCACGTGGACAAGGCATCGATGAGTGCTGTGGGCGAGGCTCTCTCGTCGATGGATGAACGATCGCTGCTCGATGAATGCTTGAACGGCACTCGCGAATCACTGGCCTGCTTGCTCGAGGCGCACTTGGAGAAGGCCATTGTCACAACCAACAGCGAGGAAAGCTGGGCATCACTGCACTTTGCTGCATTGAATGGCTACCAGTCAGTTGTTGGATTGCTTCTCGAGAGAGGAGCCTCTATCGATGGCACAGACAAGGATGGAATGACGGCATTGCACTTTGCTGCTCAGAATGGCCACGAATCAGTTGTTGGATTGCTTCTCGACCGAGGAGCGTCCATCGATGCGTTGAACATGAACAACCAACCTCCATTGCAGGAGGCTGCTTGGAGTGGCCACGAATCAGTTGTTGGATTGCTTCTTGACCGAGGAGCGTCCATCAATGCCAAAGACAAGAATGGAATGACGGCATTTCACTTTGCAGCCCAGAGAGGCCATGATTCAGTTGTTGGATTTCTTCTCGACCGAGGAGCCTCTATCGATGGCACAGACAAGAATGGAATGATAGCATTGCACAAGGCTGCTTGGAATGGCCACCAACCGGTTGTTCGATTGCTTCTCGACCGAGGAGCCTCCGTCGATGCGTTGACCAACAACAACCAAACACCATTGCACATGGCTGCTTCGAATGGTCACGAATCAGTTGTTGGATTGCTTCTCGACCGAAGAGCCTCCATCGATGCGTTGACCAACAACAACCAAACGGCATTGCACATGGCTGCTTCGAATGGCCACGAATCAGTTGTTGGACTGCTTCTCGACCGAAGAGCCTCCGTCGATGCGTTGTCAAAGAACAACCAAACGCCATTACAAAAGGCTGCTTGGAATGGCCACGAATCAGTTGTTGGACTGCTTCTCGACCGAGGAGCCTTCATCAATGCCATGGACTCAAACTCTTTATCAATATTGCACTGCGCTGCCCACAATGGCCACGAATCAGTTGTTGGACTGCTTCTCGACCGAGGAGCCTCTATCGATATCCCAGACAAGAGCAATACGACACCATTGCACATGGCTGCTCGGCAAGGTCATGAATCAGTTGTTGGACTGCTCCTCGACCGAGGAGCCTCCATCGATGCCCCAGACAAGAGCAATGCGGCACCATTGCACATGGCTGCTCAGAGTGGTCATGAATCAGTTGTTGGACTGCTTCTCGACCGAGGAGCCTCCGTCAATGCCAAAGACAAGAACAGCCATACATCATTGCACCAAGCTGCTTGCTTTGGTCATGAATCCGTTGCTCGATTGCTTCTCGACCGAGGAGCCTCCATCGATGCCATAGACAACAACACCTTTACGCCATTGCACATGGCTGCTCGGCAAGGCCATGAGTCAATTGTTCGACTGCTTCTCGACCAAGGAGCCGACACCACAATCGTATCAGTGCGTTCATGTCTTCTTGTTGTTGCAGCCATTGTCACCACCGAATCACCATCACTGACTCCTTCCATTCAACAGACATGGTCGATAGCACGAGGAACAGCAGCACAAGTTGCCAAAACACCATCACTGAAGCGATTGATTGGTGCGTATTCCATTCTCTTGTTTGCATTCTTGACACGTCTCTCTTTTGTACGATGACTCACAACCACCAATACTCCATCTCATCCACCAACCACCACCAGAATCACCCAAGCTCACTCTTATGGTCGATCGATCTCTCTCCCTCGGAGGAGGCCGAACGCCAGTCAGTATCTTGCGATCATCAAGTGTCGGCAACCTGAAGCAAGCAATCCATCGCCAATGCGCCATTCCACCAACCACTCGCACACTCCTTCTCCTCAACAACAACCTCAAACCTCTCGACGTCGCTGGAATCACTGATCGCTCATCACTGTTCATCACTATTCAAAGTACTCTCTCCAAATCATTCTCTTTGTTCTTGTTTCTCTTCATCATCATTGCCACTATTGTTGCTGTTGATGTTGTATTGTTGGTATTCGATTGAATGATCTCGTTCCTGACTCTCTCTCTCTCTCTTTTGATGATTGATAATCGTACTGATTGATGATTGATGATTGTGGATGATCGTCAAGCAGATGAGGCATCAAGCATCGAGCAACAACGAGCAATGATTCCTCCCGAGGAGATGGACGATGCAGGTCCAAGATTGTACTTGGCCAGCAAACAAGGACACACCAATCAAGTCCGACAGCTCTTGATGAGTCGAGCACCAGTGGACTTTGTCTCACTCGATGAGAACGGTCAAACCCCACTGTTCGTTGCATCACAGCAAGGTCACCAAGAGATCGCATCGATCTTGATCGACTTTGGAGCATCGAAGGATGCTCGTTGTCAAGTACGCTCTCTCTCTCTCTCTCTCGCATTCTCTTGCATTATCTCGCAACATCTATTTGGTCTCACTCATTTTGATGATGATTCGACGAATTGATCGATCAGAAAGGGTTTCTTGGAGTCGGAGGCAAGACACCAATCGAAGTTGCTCGAGACCGAGAGACTCGAGACATGATTCTCCATCGAGGTTCGATCTCTCACTCACCAACAATGCAAATCTCGGTTTCTTTTGATGATCACCATCACTGACACTCGTTGATTCTTGAATCATTGCTTGACGATTCTTGTATGTGTCTGCCTGGGTATATGATCGCGGATCGATACAGAACCAATGATCGAGCTGATCGTTGATCGATCTCAAACACGACGATCAGGAGCTCATGTTCGATTGAGAGTACCATCTCGATCAACAGTGAGAGATCTCCAATCATCGATCAGCACCAAGATCGGCATCGAACCAGACCAACAATATCTCGAGTTCAACGATCAAGCTCTCACTGATCGACCCAACGAGAGACTATCATCGTTCGGCATCTCGAATCTCTCGTTGATATTGGTTGAAGATCGAGGTTCGTTTTGATTGGGACTTCATCTCATCAATTGCAGCACTTGCCATTCAACAAATCAATCTCATTGATCGAGATCGAGCGATGGCCGAGTATTGACCGATTTGAGACTGATTGGGATTGGGGTTTGAACAATTCAGAAACGATTCAACAAGCAAAGAAACGAGCTCGGCAGGCTCTCACTCAAGCTCGAGAGGCGCAAGAGGCCCGAGCTCAAGCGGTCGCTGCAGCAGCGCGAGCCAACTCGGCATTTGCTCGAGAAGCGAATGAAGCAAGAGCAAGAGATGCCGAGGAGAGACTTGCCGCTGAGCAAGCTCGATATCACGCTCTCGAGGAGCAGCTGCGTATTGCTGAGACTCGAGCAAGAGATGCCGAGGAGAGACTTGCCACTGAGCAAGCTCGATATCATGCTCTCGAGGAGCAGCTGCGTATTGCTGAGACTCGAGCAAGAGATGCTGAGTCCGACGCTCGAGATGCTCGCTCACAACTGGACCTCCAAACTCAAGGTACCCTGCTCATCCATCCATCCATTCATTCATTGGCTGACCAAGCAGCTCACCAACTCACGATTGATATTTGTGATGACTGTGCGATCGATATCAGTTGTCAATATCGTTTGATCTCGTTGAAGATGGCTGCTCGTATCTCACCGTTGATTCATCCACTCTTGATATCTCGAAGTTGACCTCGACAATCGCATCCCCAAACCCCCAAACAAATCATCAATCAACATACAAACTCATTTGGCAACCCACTCCCTCTCAGATACCAGCCAATCAAGCTGGCATGTTGCTTGCGGGCGAGAGAGAGAGAGACTGAGAGATGCAATGGCCCAAGCTTGTGCGCTGGCTCGAGCCATCGATCGCCGAGCCAGAAGCGACGAGTGTTTGTGTGCGGCCACAGCCTCGCCGCCGCCATGAGCACCGTGTTCAGTCGTCGAGCAGCGGCCGTGGTCAACGCAGTGTGCACGTTCGGCTGCCCGCGATGCGGCGACATGCAGTGGGCCGACTCGTTCCCTCTCTCGAGCGTGTTCCGCCTCGTGCACAACCTCGACATCGTGACGCACGCTCCGGCGTGCGTGAGGCCGGCATTCCCTTGCAAGCACGTCGGCGAGATGATGCTCATCGACTCGCTCGGACAGGTGCACGAAGGCAGCGCGGCGCACGAAGGCGCGCAGGCCGTGTTCGACACGTTCTTGACGGCGCTCCACCATCCGAGAGTGGTGCAGCCCAACACGGTCGTCAAGACGCTCGACCAGAACGCGGTCACTGATCACCAGCCAGTGTATTACGCGGCGTTCTTGTGGAATCAGATCGTCGCCAACTCCAACGACAACTCCAACAACAACAACAAGAAGCAGTAGCGGCAGGCACGAAGGTCGTTGGGTGGATATGTTGGTTCGGTTCGGTTCTCTCTTGTCATCGTTTGCGATGAAGAGCTCAACTCTCGAGTGTTGATGATGATATCGCACAAGAGACACACAAGAGAGACACGTGTGTGTATCGATCAAAATACACACACGTGGCCGGCCATCGATCGATATCCTTCCAATCGCCAACACACAGAGCAGCAACAATCCACAAGAGGCAGACAGCAAACGAGGAGCTTGAGCAGCAAAGCAGAGGAGCTCAAGGAGTTTTGCTGTCGTCCTTGCCTGCAAATCGCCACCAAATCGTCCACCAATCACCAGCAGCAGCGACGACGACCACGAGCACCACGAGCTCCTTCTCGTGTTGTTGCTTCTTCTCGTTCTTCGTCGCGAGAGCCTCCTCCTCTTCGTGTCTATGCGCGCGCCTCTCCATCAAGTGTTTCGTCGCTCCTTGTGGTGCTGGAGGTGTCTGTCCCACGCACATCGACATCGCGCTCCTTCTCCCAATCACCCAAACCCCTCTTTGTGTTGGTCTTGATACGTTGAGCTTGTTTGCGTCGAGCAGTCTCGAGTTGTTGAGCGTTGATGTTGGCCATATCTGATCCTGCGCTTTGGGGTTCGGCCAAGCGCCTCCAAGCCTCGACCGCCCTTGCTCGAAGCGAGTTCTTTCGCGCTGGGATCAATGGATTGTGTGGAAGCTTTGCTCAACGTCTCAACGGTCTCCATTGGTTTGGCCTCAACTTGACGTGGTCGTGTGAGTTCTTCTTTGGAGGCAGCGCTGGCAACAACGTCGCTGCGGCTCAACCAGAAGGCGAGTTCAACGACCTCGATCTCCTTCTCGTCATGACTCCCACTTCCACGGACCCAAACACCAAGGTTTCAGTTGGTCTCCAACGAGGATTGGGATCCAAGTTCACCAAGTGTTGTTTGGAAGAGACGTCGTTCGGCGCCCTCACATCCCACAGCCTCGATGATACCGCTCTTGAAGATGTGTGGGAGGCCTTCCATGGAGCAGTGAGCGAGTTCATCAATGGTCATGGATTCGCTGAGAAGAACATTGAGCTCAAGGACGATGGAACAGCAAGGCAGATGCGATGCTCGTTCACGATCAACGACATTCCCATCGATGTTCTGCCTGCCCTCAAGACCAGCAGCGACATCCACTTGATTCTTCGTCGCAAGGTCGATGTCGATGGCTCGAACATTGTTCGCTCGTTCGGTATCATGACAGCGAAGCAGATTGGCGGTCTCCATCCCAAGGCTGCATGGATGATCTGTGCATTGAAGCACATTGCCAAGATCGTCCATCGCATTGATGCTCCAGGATGTTTGTTCGAGGCCGTTGTTCTCGAGATCTTTGGCAGGAACCGGATCAAAGGACATCCTGATGCAGCGATCAGGTTCTCACAAGCTTGGCGTGATTGTTGGGAGATGATTGAAAGTGCAGAGTCGATCTCGCCTCCAGGAGCAGCAGCGGACGAAGGAGAGAATCTCTTCTCTCGAATGGGAGACAAAGAACATCGATTGCGAGATCTTGCTCACAAGGTAGCATCTCTCGAGCTGGAGGACCTGAGTGCCGCTTTACAGGGCAACCTCATCGTATCACCGAGTTCAGAGACCCACACAACAAGCACATCAACCAGCTCATCAGCATCTCAAGGGGTGTCCGGAGCAACGCCGCACGTGGCTTCTCGTTCCACATCTTCAACGTCAGATCCCTCTTTTACCGCAGCCGAGGCATCAAAGGTCCAAATACTGTGCTGTGAAACGGATCAATGGCTCGCCGACCAGTTGCATGCGCAACAACTTATACATCAATCTCCACCAGACTGGCAACAACTTGCACGAGATCTCAATCACCTGGATGACAAAATTCAAACGTTGATCTACGCAGATCATGCTCCCGACCAAACAGGAACCAATGTCGCGACCGTTCTACAGATCCTATCATCGACTCCTGCCATACTGATTCTTGCCTTCCCAAAATCAAATGATCTGCTTGCTGGCTTGGCGCTTACCCAGCTTCTTCATGGTCAGTCTCTTGTTGTGGCGTTCGGAGATGTTGCCTCCTGGCATGTTGAGCTCTGGCGATCAATGTTCCACTCTCTCTCGATATTGGATCGCAGTTTGCAAGAAAGAGTGCACTACGCAAGCTATTGGCTGAACTGGCTTGAGGGAGGCCGAGTAGTACTCTTCACTCGACGTACCCCGCTTAGCCCGATATATGTCCCTATCCCTGACTCGCGACGATCGCTCAACATTCTTTGGAGCCCACAAGCATTGGCGGTGCAGAGATTCTGTGAATTTGAGGCACTATTTGGCAGAGAGCATTTGGTGCGACTCTCCGTTCCAAGACGAGAGATTCGCGAACGAGCACGGAACACTCGCGCAGTTCAAGATTGGATCGAATTTTGCCAAGGCTTGCAGTGCGTGTGGTACTACTGCGCTGAGCTTCCGCTCACTCAAATCGGCGTCGTACAAGTACTCGGGGCACTACCATTTCCTGAGGCTCGAATCAAAGCGAAGGAGTTGCTTGAAGTGAAAGCAGAGCCCGCGCTTGTAACTGAACAAGTCGTTGGGCAGGACACCGAGAGCGCAATCGAAAGTACTCAAGGAACACATCCAGCACAATTTTCGGCATATTCTCGCGCAGATGAGCAATGTGCTCCTAAAGTGTCAGCCGGTATCGCAAAAGCTGCAAGTCAAGCCAACATCAACCTCATCAACGGTGAGGCGATCAGCGCTCGGTCCTTCTGGCTCCGCTTCACCCTGAAGGATGAGGAATCATTGTTGCATCTCCTGTCGAAGCCACCGATGTTCCTCGAAGCGCTGCGAGCATTCGGATTCACTGAGGCCTACATTGAGATTGGCTCCCAGCGATATCCATACTTGTTCCAGCGGACTTTCTCGACCGACTTGCGACTATTGCAACTCTCTAACTTGATGGGTGGGAGCCTGATGGACCGCCACTGGGCCGAGATTGGAATGGAACCAAATCGAATCAATTCGACCATTGTGACCACAACCGACGAGAACGAGGCGCTGTGGGCCCGCGCTCAACAGCTCCAATCATCAACGCGACTCCTCCACAACCAACTCACGAGCCTCCTCCCTGCATTGGCCTCCTCGATCAAAGATCGCCTTGGCGCCATCAGGACCGGAGGCATCACAATCGATTGGGAGTGCGAGGTCGCTCTCGGAGACAACCAGCCATCGGCGAGCACGTCGGACGTCGAAGTACTCGTGATCTTGAGTCCTCGTCGATCGGGATACTCGGTCGTCCTCGAGCTCGAGTCATCCAAGTGCTGGCTGATGCTCACACCCACCTCGTCGTCCTCGTCGTCTTCGTCGCAGAAGCCGATTCGAGTTCCAATCGGAGACAACAGTCTCTCGAAGATCTGGCAATCGTTCGAGTCATCGATCAAGGACTTCACCGAGCAACACAAGGACCTCCTCAACATCTCCGAGACTCAAGCACGAGAATGGACGCAGCTCGAAGACGATCCAACTCGAGCAATGAAGGCGTGGTTCTCGGTGGGATCCACATCAGTGGAGGCTCGTGCAGTGCTCCGCACGAGCGCCGATGAGCTCTTGGCGCTGCTTCGGAGCTGCAAGGACGACGGCTCGAATGTCGTCAAGAGGCTCTCGAACGCTGGAGCGAGAGGTCTTGGGTCTCTTCCCGACAAGGCGCACCAGCTCGTGTGTGCGTTGAAGCACGTCGTGAACGAGGTCCATGGCATCAAGACACCAAGATGGCTGCTCGAGAGCGTTGTGGTGGAAGTGTTCGAGCAACGAGGCTGGATCGGAGATCTCGACGAGGTATCGTTGGCATCGATCAGGTTCATCGAGTCGTGGCGCAGTTGCTGGCGTCGCATCATGTCGTGGGAGCCGATCTCGTCTCTGTTGGAGGAGGGCGAGAAGGATCTTCTGTCGCACATGGACAAGGCATCGATGAGTGGTGTGGGCGAGGCTCTCTCGTCGATGGATGAACGATCGCTGCTCGATGAATGCTTGAACGGCACTCGCGAATCACTGGCCTGCTTGCTCGAAGCGCACTTGGAGAAGGCCATTGTCACAACCAACAGCGAGGAAAGCTGGGCATCACTGCACTTTGCTGCATTGAATGGCTACCAATCAGTTGTTGGATTGCTTCTCGAGAGAGGAGCCTCTATCGATGGCACAGACAAGGACGGAATGACGGCATTGCACTTTGCTGCTCAGAATGGCCACGAATCAGTTGTTGGATTGCTTCTCGACCGAGGAGCGTCCATCGATGCGTTGAACATGAACAACCAACCTCCATTGCAGGAGGCTGCTTGGAATGGCCACGAATCAATTGTTGGATTGCTTCTCGAGAGAGGAGCCTTCATCAATGCCAAAGACAAGGATGGAATGACGGCATTGCACTTTGCAGCCCAGAGAGGCCGTGAATCAGTTGTTGGATTTCTTCTCGAGAGAGGAGCGTGCATCAATGCCACCGACAAGAATGGAATGATAGCATTGCACAAGGCTGCTTGGAATGGCCACCAACCGGTTGTTCGATTGCTTCTCGACCGAAGAGCCCCCATCGATGCCACCGACAAGAATGGAACAATGGCATTGCACATGGCTGCTTGGAATGGCCGTGAATCAGTTGCTCGATTGCTTCTCGACCGAGGAGCCTCCATCGATGCGTTGACAAAGAACAACCAAACACCATTGCACATGGCTGCTTGGAATGGTCATGAATCAGTTGTTGGACTGCTTCTCGACCGAGGAGCGTCCATCAATGCCAAAGACAAGGATGGAATGACGGCATTTCACTTTGCAGCCCAGAGAGGCCATGAATCAGTTGTTGGATTGCTTCTCGACCGAGGAGCGTCCATCAATGGCACAGACAAGAATGGAATGATAGCATTGCACATGGCTGCTTGCTTTGGCCATGAATCAGTTGTTGGACTGCTCCTCGACCGAGGAGCGTCCATCGATGCTGTTGCCGAGAATCAGGACACAGCATTGCACATGGCTGCTTGGAATAGTCATGAATCAGTTGTTCGACTGCTCCTCGACCGAGGAGCGTCCATCGATGCTGTTGCCGAGAATCAGGAAACAGCATTACACTTTGCTGCTTGGAATGGTCATGAATCAGTTGTTGGATTGCTTCTCGACCGAGGAGCGTCCATCGATGCTGTTGCCGAGAATCAGGACACAGCATTGCACAAGGCTGCTTGGAATGGTCATGAATCAGTTGTTGGACTGCTTCTCGACCGAAGAGCCTCCGTCGATGCGTTGACCAACAACAACCAAACACCATTGCACAAGGCTGCTTGGAATGGTCATGAATCAGTTGTTGGACTGCTTCTCGACCGAGGAGCCTCCGTCGATGCTGTTGCCGAGAATAAGGAAACAGCATTGCACTTCGCTGCTTGGAATGGTCATGAATCAGTTGTTGGACTGCTCCTCGACCGAGGAGCCTCCATCAATGCCAAAGACAAGGATGGAATGACGGCATTGCACTTTGCAGCCCAGAGAGGCCATGAATCAATTGTTCGATTGCTTCTCGACCGAAGAGCCTCCATTGATGCTCCAGACAAGAACAACCAAACGCCATTGCACAAGGCTGCTTGGAATGGCCGTGAATCAGTTGTTCGATTGCTTCTCGACGGAAGAGCCTCCATCGATGCTGTTGCCGAGAATCAGGACACAGCATTGCACAAGGCTGCTTGGAATGGCCGTAAATCAGTTGTTGGACTGCTTCTCGACGGAAGAGCCTCCGTCGATGCTGTTGCCGAGAATAAGGAAACAGCATTGCGCATGGCTGCTCGGAGAGGTCATGGATCAGTTGTTGGACTGCTCCTCGACCGAGGAGCCTCCATCGATGCCCCAGACAAGAGCAGCGATACATCATTGCACCAAGCTGCTTGCTTTGGCCACGAATCAGTTGCTCGATTGCTTCTCGACCGAGGAGCCTCCATCAATGCCATAGACAACAACACCTTTACGCCATTGCACATGGCTGCTCGGCAAGGCCATGAATCAGTTGTTGGACTGCTCCTCGACCAAGGAGCCGACACCACAATCGTATCAGTGCGTCCATCTCTTCTTGTTGTTGCAGCCATTGTCACCACCGAGTCACCAGCACTGACTCCTTCCATTCTACAGACATGGTCGATAGCACCAGGAACAGCAGCACAAGTTGCCCAAACACCATCACTGAAGCGATTGAGAGCATGGAATGGTACGATATTGTTCGCTATGCTTCATGGTAAACGCAACACTTTGTCTCAAGCTAACTTAACTTGTTTCAGTAGCACCGTCCGGCCCCCGCAGTGTCCAGTGGTTTGGAGAGCTTCCTTCTCCAGTGCTAGATCAAAATCGGCAATCGCTCCTCGCGAAACTCGCCATCTCGAATCAATCTCGAATTGATCGATTGGAAGCATCTCTTGCACAGGAACATGCAGCCCGGAAGCAAGCTCTTGGTCAGATTGACCATCTCGAAGCAGAACGGCGAGCTCGTACGGATGCCGAACATCTAGCAGCTCAAGATCAATCACAAGCATGACGTCATCTCGGAGCTTCGTCCGCTCATCTCATCTTTCGAGTGCGATTGATTGATTGATTGATTGATTGATTGATTGATTGATTGATTGATTGATTGATTGATTGATTGATTGATTGATTGATTGATTGATTGATTGATTGATTGATTGATTGATTGATGTATTTCTTTGATTTGTGATTGATATTAGTGAGTAAAGCAAGAGATAGATGTTTTTGAGGTTCAGATTGACGATGATAGTTGACAACCCCAACTGCTTGAATACAACAAACCAAGAGAATGAGACATTGATTGCGACAAACCAAGAAGATATTGACCCTGTGTATTGACATCGAACGCGCTGCTGCCCAATCAACCAAACGGATATCCCATCAGCATCATGTCGCTCGCCCTCTCGTCTTCCGACTCGTCGTCGTCATCGTCTGAGAGCCCCGCCACGCCTCGCGATCCGAGAGCCATCTCGTGCTCGTCCTCGATCTCCTCGACGACATTCGAGCGAGGCCACATTGCCTCTCCCTCTTCGCTCGTCGAGCCGACAATGTGCTCGAGACTGCGTATGCGCGTCGTTGCTCGCAGCTCGCGATTCCAATCGTCCAAGTCCGACTCCGACTCTCCGCCAAGCGACTCATCGTCATCATCATCGTACTCGCCTGCATGGTGCCAGTCGGCTCCGAGACGACGGCGGCCGTCGTTGTTGGAATCGTCGGCAGTTCGTCGCCGATGAGTGGTGTCATGAAAGTAAATGTCATCGAGTGTGGCAGCGGCATGAGCGAGGAAGTGCTCGTTGTCGTCGTCGCCATCCGACTCATCATCTTCGCCATCATCGTCGTCGTCCGTGAAGTGATTGGGTCCTTCATCAAGCATCGTGCCGATGCCAGGGAAGAGAATGTAAGAGATGGCGCGAGTGATCGAGGCTCCGAGGCGAGGCGCGCTCTCGAATCGAAACACGAACGGCTTGCGGCCAAAGTTGACCTCGACGATCGCGCATGGATCATCGACTCCGATCGTCGGATACATTGGCTCGTCGATGTACTCGAGTGGAAGTGTCACGGCAATGTCTGTCGCCATCCCCCAAAACCCAAACAAATCATCAATCAACACACAAACTCACTTGCCAACCCGCTCCCCTCTCAGAGACCAACCAGCCAAGCAGGCCAGCATTGTGCGCGTGAGAGAGCGAGAGAGAATGAGCATACCAAGAGGCTCGCCGTTGCGAGTGTAAAACACTTGATGAGTCCAAAGATTGAACGCACACCCGATCGTGTCTCCTGCTCCAAACTCTGGTCCATACGGCGAGCTCACTGCCTGCCAACATCCAACAACACGAACGACACCGAGCAGTGAGCAATCATGCATCGCAACCCGCCTTGAGACTCGCGAGTGCAGTGGCTCTGATCCGATCGAACCGAACCTCACAAAAGAAGTGGCCGTCGTCGCCGTGATATCCGAAGCTCCCACGCCGCCATCCGACCTGCGACGAAGCGAGCGGGAACGATCCATCGGCGAGACCGACCGACACACACGGCGGCAGTCCGAACGGATGGAAGGTCGGAGGCAGCTCGGCGTCGGGTCGCCTCACGATCGACACCTCAAAGTACGCAATGAAGTCCCACTCGACTCGATACTTCCAGCTCGGCGTCTCGAGGCACGATGCCGAGCTCGTCGTGTGATGGCTGTGGCTGTGGAGCTCCTCGGCAGGAATGGCTCGAAGAAAGGCGAACGGCAGAGCGCGTCTCATTGCGAATGCAGGAGGCTCCCATGGTATCGAGGAGCGAGCAGCCACATCGTGCGACGTGCGACTCGTTGACGCGATCGTGAATGGCGACGACACCACTCGGATGCTCGCGTCGTGGATCAAGTACGATGGGAGAAGCACTGTGTCGATTGGTTTCAACGTGAGAGTGAGTGAGATTGCGTTCAGGAGGGAGCTGGCAGCGAGGCAGTCGAGAGCATCCACACGCACCCATGTCTCGAAAGACACCGCGCCATGTCGCTTGAAAGAAGTTGGTTGGTTGATGCACTCGAGGAGTTGATGTCGAGCACGTCTTGCCATGATCGCCAGCACCAACGAGATCGTCGTCTTCCTCGTGATGTTGGAGGCGGCGCTCTTGGTCGTGGTGTTGGAGATGATGATGGCGAGCTCTCGGTGGTCGATCGGTCGCGGTGCCATCGACATTCAAGCGAGAGGCGTCGCGCGAGTTGGGAGAGAGTCTCGTGCCGAACGTGTGCTCGAACGACGAGTGCTCGTCGAGGTGTGGAGACAGATCGGTGAGCGACGAGAGAGCCTCGCGTCGACAGCGGAGTCGCTTGAAGACCTTGAGGTCGGTGGTTGCCGACGTGCACCTCGACAACGTGATCGTCATGTTGCCGCTCGCGTGTCGAGAGCCGCTCTCGTGTGATAGCAACTCGAGAGTCGGCTCATCCATCGAGTGAGGTGCATCATCTTCATCATCAGCATCGCCACGATTGTGGACTTGTTGGACATGAATGGTTGGCGATGAGGCAGTGGCGCCAGGGCTGCGAGCGAGCGATTGTCGCCGCAGTTGCTCGTGATGCACTGGCGCCAGCTCGTGCACCGGCACTCGCCATCGAGCCGCGCACAGTCTCTTCCATAGTGTGCCATCATTGGCGAGCGCATAGAAGCGCCTCGATACCAAACAGCACGCGAGTAACGTGCGCCATCCGACGAACGACAACACATGATGCCACAGCTCGGGCGCGAGCACCTGCTCGTACTCGAGCTCGTCCGTCGCGTGCCGCTGTTGTATCTCGCCCTCTCGCGAGAGCTCGACCCCGAGCTCCATCAAGCGAGCGAGCCTGTTTACCTGTTTGAGCGAGTGTGAGAGTGTGAGAGCGAGAGAGAAGGGTTTGGTGCGGATGGCTGAGAGAGTGGTTCACGCGAGCGAGCGACAACGACAATGACAATCAGCGAGATCGACACAACGCTCTCAACCTGACGAGCCAACAACACCGCTGATAATATCTCGCTGATCCGAGCCCATATCCAGTCATGTGAACTCGTATGGTCTTCTTCAGAAGTTGACAAGTTGTTGTTGTTGATGTCGAGAGTGAAGGCTTTACGTTGATTCGAGAGGGTCTGGAGTGATCACGAGCCTCCCACCCTCTCGACAAGTATCTCTCGACAATCATATCTATCGATCTAACTAACCAATCCAACGCAGTCTATACACAATCATCAGGAACTCCTTGGCTCCCTTGCTTGCTCTCAATCAGCAACCAATCAGCAACCATCGTCTTCCTCATCAGCAACAACAGCGGGGTTATCATCGTCATCATCGGGAGCCGCGGGTCCATCGCCAAAGGCAGGTGCGGAGCCGAAAAGGTCGTCGCTCGGGCGCGTCAGACCGAGCGGCTGCAGGCGATGCAGCAGACGCGCGACCTCCGGTATGCGAATCGAGCACATCTCGTACTCGATGCACTTGGCGAGCTCCTCTTGCGTGCCGTACT
>Ga0209935_1003543_pt1 | contig 15864 bp, 22 predicted proteins | sample ThiBio_1000_plan_2_FD_183958 | JGI IMG/M metagenome (GOLD analysis project Ga0209935, IMG submission 183958) | Wastewater bioreactor microbial communities from Cape Town, South Africa - Thiocy_cont_1000_plan (SPAdes) | ecosystem: Engineered > Bioreactor > Thiocyanate-remediating >... | reverse complement strand
AGGCATGTGCCCACGGCTCGGAGGGCAATAAGGTCCGAGTCAGCGAGTTCGGCTGGTGATAGATTGGCGACGAGCGCCAGACGGCTGCTCTTGGGTATCGGCAGCTGCGGTTTCTTCTGCTTCTCGCCCTTGTCGCGGCCTTCGTCGGTCTCTTCATGGTTCGAGTACGTGCTGGCCATGTGCAGCCACGCAGCTTCGGCCACAGTAGCGGCTTGTCGCGTCGCATCGCTGCCGACGTCGGTGAGCGACACTGGTACCAGGTGCGTGAAGGTGAAGCCACTCGAGAGCGGCTGACCACGCACGAGGAACGTAGCCGACGAGAAGGCTCGCGCGGCACGCTCGCGAACGGTCAATGACTCCCATGCACGGTTGGCAACCGCATCGTTCTCGTGCTCGTACCACAACGGTACAAAGCGATCCGAGGTCGTGACCAAGAGCGGCTGGAAATTCGAAAGGAGAGTTCCTGCCACGAGTGCCTTATCGTAGTAGCTATCACCGGCTTTGAACACTTTCTTGTGGTCTGCAGAGTGATTCGTCGTCGTCGTGGTCGATTCGAAAGCAAGTAAGGAGAACGAACGAGTCAAGGACTAGGCAGTCAAGGTACGTACAAAGCGACTCGAGATAGTCGTACTCTTGCAGCGCCGCCTGCATCAGGTTGTTTTGAAGGGAATGGTGGTCAATCGCTGGAAGTGCCACTCCATTCAAGAAGCCGATAGGTTGCACGGATGCCAGGCCCTTGGATCGCACGAACTCGGTCGATTCTGCGACAAAGGTATCGAGCGTCTGGATGTTACCGTCAGCCCAGATCGATTGCCACTTGATGGTGGCGGGAACGAGAGTCTTGACGGCTTGCAAGCTCAAGTGCTCTGGTCGTCCTCCAGTGCGATGTACGAGCTGATCGGATCGAACCGCAGGATCAGTAAAATGACGGTAAGAGAGAGAGAGAGAGAGAGAGAGAGAGAGAGATGCGCATTTGCCATCGTACTGAAGCAAGGAACTGGCTGGCAGTAACAGGACCAGCACGACGATAGAGATGGAAGAAGGTTGAGGCGATCACATGGCATAGCGGCTCGTCCTTGCCCTCGTGGCCCTTTGGTCGCGGCTTACCAGCGAACGGGTTCTCTTGTGGGCAGTAGAACAAATAACCGAAGCGCAGTGGTGCTCGGCCATTGAGGAACATGTGGACGCTCGAAGCGACGGTCATGCCGACTTCGGTCGTGGGATCGAGCGCCACCACGAAGGTCAGGAGGTTCTCACGAATGAACTGCAGTTGCTTCTGCTGGGCCTCCTCAGGCGTCTCCTGGTGCTTCTTGTTGAACTGTCAAGCGAGAGAGAGAGAGAGAGAGAGAGAGAGAGAGAGAGAGAATGGTGCGGTGAGTACACACTCGGAGTGGGCACTGCTACGAGCGAGCACTCGATATCAACGCACGATTTCAAGACCCGATGGCCAGTCGCGATAGCGTTGATCCTTCTCAATGTTGTTGAGGAACTTGACAAGTGGCGTTCGTAGGTCGATACGCAGCGCTCGAGCGCCATAAGAGTCTTGAGAGTCCGACGGCGAGTTGACGAAGGACTTGAGCCGCTCGACTGGCACATCGAGGTCGTTCAGCAGCGCCATGTGCTCGACCTCCTGCAGCAGTACATCGTAGAGCTTAAATGGGTCGACAGAAGCCGGATCGATCGATACTCCGTTCAAGAGCAGCACGCTGGTTCCGTCGCCAAAGGCCCTGTGAGCGACCTCGTGCTCCTTCTGCGCTCGAACGCAAACATCGTCAGTCATCAGTACGAGCACATGAGGTGACTGGATGGAACGTGAGCGACTCGCCAGCTGGCGTACACCAATCTGCGGCGATAGAGGCAGTCGAGCCAACGAGGTTGCGAGATTGGGAAAGTTCTGGCTGATCTCCGTGATGGCCTTGAGTGGGTTCGGTGCACGATTGACACGCTCGGCGGCTTGATAACCGAGCTCTGCAGCAGTAGAAGAACGTGAGAGTGTGAGGAAGCGGCGTTGGCGTTGCGGTAAATGGATTGGGTCGACCCGATCGCAGCATACCGCGGAGCTCCCAGCGCTTGAGCTGTCGGAAGCGAGCTTGCTCATCGTCGCCCGAGATCAACTGCTCTCGAAAGACCAGCAACTCGGTCTGCAGGTCGGGTCGGCGCTCGATCAGACGATGGAACAGCAGGCCCTCGATCTCTTCGCCCTTCTCGATGGCCTTACGCTCGTTGAGCTCCTCGTCCGTATCCTCTGCTCACGTCGCCACTCGTCGCATTGTGAGTCGAGTGTTGTTGATTGATGGCGATTGTGAGAGATCGCTCGTAGCTACAGCATTGGTGACGCACGCTTGGAGTTCGACTCCTCGTCGATGGCCTTGTACTCCATGTTCTTAAAGACCATCTCGGCGCCGTAGCCTTGCAACTGCAGCAGGCGCTCGGGGTCCTGTTCTTGGTAGGAGAAGAAGTGGCGCAGCACGTAGACGATGTCGTTGGTCGTGTTGACACGAGTGGCGAGCGCCTCGTGGAACGGCAGGAAGTGGCGCGTCGTAAAGTCCGAGAAGAGAACGACCTCGACGCGCTCGGCGCTCGTGGTGTCGTACGGGTACACGTGCTCGCGCTCGAGCTTGATATCGAGGTCTCCCAGGCTGTGTGTGTGTGTGAGAAGCAATGGAGCAACCGAGCATCGCGACGCGTGGATCTCGTACGTGAGGGCGTTGGCGTCGGGCGAGGCGGCTCGAGTGATGGCATCGTCGAGCTCGTGAGCGTGACACACGATCGTGTTGCGATTGACCAGTGCCCACGTGGTAGCGTCACATCGTGTCTCGCTGACCTCGCTCTCGACCACGCGGAGCATATCGAGACCCAGGCGGCTGTCGTTCGTTCGAGTGGCGTATCAGCGTCAGAGCGAGGTCGTCGCAGGATCACGTTGATGACGACGTACTTGTGCATCGAGACGGCGGGCGAGAAGTAACGCAAGCCGAGGCCGTACGATAGGAGCGCACGACGTGTAGGTTCAGCGAGTAGCGATTGCGAGAGCTGCAGGCTGGTCTCGTATTGATACTGCTCCGAGAGACCCGAGCTCGACGCCGTGGCAGCTTGCTTGGCGAACTCCTCGACAAAGCGCCAGAACAGGTGGTTATGCTGCGTCGCGAAGAACTCACTGCATCATCACATGGTGGTAGTAGTAGTGAGTTTGTGAGATGGTTGTGGTTGTGGTTGTGGTTGTGGTTGTGGTTGTGGTTGTGGTTGTGGTTGAGGCGCCAAACCTTGCTTCGAGAGCGAATGGTGTTGCGGTCCAGCTCGCCGTCATCTCAAGATTGACCTTTGAGCGTGCGGCAACGTGGCACGCCATCACGGTGGCACACACGATGAGCACCAAGGCCCATCGGTGGTTGGATGGCATTTGTTCTGAGAGTGAGAGAGAGAGAGAGAGAGAGCACGAGCGAGCAAGCGAGCGACGAAGGAATGAACAGCGATGCCACGTCGACACCAGAGAACACTGCTGCCTGCGATCGCGCCAGCCCCTTCTACTCAGTGTTCGAGTGGCGGCCGGCGAAGCCTTCGTACCTTGTGCATCTCGTACCTAGATCGCCTCGGTTCGGGCTTGCCGATGGAGGGGGAGGGCTGGCGTATCGAGAACACGAAGCAATACACCGACACCTTGCTCGTAGAGAGAATCGAGTAAGTTCCGGTACGCTTGTAGCAGGGTTGTGCGAGCGTGCGACGTCGGTTGGGGTTTTTTGAGGTCTCCTGAACCGACACCAAGCGAGTGGCGAACAACATTAACGGTACACACAGCAAGCAATCCCCAGGCTCCAGATCCCGCTCTCGACCAACCAGCCGAGCCATCGAGCCATATCCGCTTTTTGTGTGTGCACTTAATTTTGTGAGAGCGAGCGATAGAGAGCAAAGTGCTGTGCCCGCTGCTTAGAACTTCCTCTCAGCCGCCGTCTTCTCCGACAGCGCGAGAGAAGGAGAAGGAGAGGAGGAGCTTTCGGTCTTGTTCCTGTTGCCCCTAGCGCCCGCGCCGCCCTCCCTTGCCACGCCAGCACACGCGCGCCCTACTCGTCTGGCTCTCTCTCTCTCTCTTGGTCTGGCTCTTTCACTTGGCGGAAGTTTGTGTACGGCTTTATCGCGGTCGTTGTCGGTGCTGCACACGCTCCGTCGTCGCTCTCCGGCCACTCCGCCAACGCCACCACCATGGCGGCGGTGTCTTACTACCGCGGCGTGTGCGAGAAGATCGTACTGCTGTTGCTCCCCCAACGTACGTCCGAGCCGGCAAACCGACGCGCATTTGTGTTGGCGCGCGGGGAGGAGGAGAGGTAGAGTAGCGCGCCTTACACGGGCTCGAACGTACGCGTGTGTATGCGCGCAGGACTGGAGTATCAACCCATCGAGGCGCTAGATGCCTCGGTCGAAGCGAGTATCGCGCACGCTCTGGCGCAAGGCGAGGAGCGCGACCCACCTTCGGTCAGCGTGGCGTTAGCGCATCTGCAGGAGCTCACACCGAATGCGCTCGTATACGCGATGCTCGAGACGCTGGGCAAAGCGCCGTTGCTCAGTACCGACACCCTGATGGAGCTCTGCACTTGTTCGTGTAAGTATCTCGTGACGCCTCGCTACTGCTGCTGCCAGGCTTGTGAGGATCTCACCATACGTCTCTCCGCTGGGCCACAGATGACTCGCATAGTCCCATCAACGAAGCTCTCGATGCCACTGAGTCCGACGATCTGTCGCTGTTCCTCTCGGTCGTGACGATCCTCTCGCGCACCGTGCGCGGAGTGTCGGCAGTGGGGCTGCAGGACTTTGCGCGCCGCTTGGCCAAGTCTCAGTACCAGCTCGAATTCCGTGACGCCTCGATGGCCGCTCCGTTCGAGACCATGCTTCGTGACGCCGATAGCTTTGCGCTCAAGAAGCACTCGGGCGTCGAGTCAGCAGCTCCGGTGGAGCCTCTCGATAGGACGCCGTCGTCGACCACGATTGCCGCCGAATCGATGGCGCGCATGGTGTCTGTCGACCGATTGCGCCTCGTACGCATCTCCTCCAACCCGCTGCTACCGAATCGTGGTGTATCGGCGACCATTGTGGGTACTGCACCAGTTGGTGGCAGCGCACCCGAGACGGCGACAACGGCGACCGTACTGCCGTCCTCCTTGTCGTCGTCGGAATCGTCGCAGCAGACGTTGACCGATTCGAGCCTAGCACCATCACTATCACTACCGCCCCAGCAGCGCCGATCGATGACGCACAGTGGAAGTTCGCTCAGCTCCAAGCCTGCGCAAGCGACCCCCGCTGCGAGCATCGTGGCACAGCCGGAGATTCGCGACTGGCTCGAAGGTCTCGAGGTGCTACCTCAATCGGCACGGCGCAGTACAGGCGTTCAAGCCATGTCGTCGTTCGACGGTATGCTGCACCGCAAGGTCATGTGGGGCAAGTGGAAGCAATTCTACTACATAATCACGGCGACCACCAACGTCGAACCGCTATTGTGCGAGTTCCCGACCGAGGACTCGATGAAACCGACGCGCGTCGTCAAGTTGAGGAACAGCACCATTACGTGCTCGGATTTCTTACGTACGTATTGCATTGATAGCGTGATGATTTGGAAGAGGAGAGAGAGAGAGAGAGAGAGAGATGAATGAGAGATGGATGAGAGATGGATGAGAGATGGATGGGATGTGCACATGCAATTCATTGCACAATCTTGACTTACACACACTTACAACAAACAAACAAACAAACAACGAAATGTTGGTACAACCAATGCAGAAAAACGGCCACACTCCTTCATGGTGGTTCGACGCCACGCAGAATCCTTGGTGTTGGCTGCCGCAAATGAAGCCGAGAAAACTGCCTGGATACATGCACTTGCGGTACCGTACCGTTCAACTCTCCTTGTTGTCGACTGCGCATATGGACGTATCGGGTTCTGGTCTAATGAATTCATGGACATGTGTGCGTGTAATGTATAATTTGTGATACGTTGCCAACGGCACCAATAGTCGCACTCCAAGATCCCTCTCTTTTCGTTGGACATGAACATGTTCAACGTGATTGCAGTCGTGATCAATGAGTCGGGAAAGATCCTTGGCATGTCGGACGAGGCCATCTCGTTCTTTGGCTATCGACGAAACAAGATCATAGGACGCAACGTCAAGCGCCTGATGCCGGCCGAGATAGCTCGCGAGCACGATCGCTACTTGGCGCGCTACGTCAAGAGCGAGCAGCGTAAGCTGATCGGCAAGCCTCGGCGATTGCTGGCGACGATCAAGGGCGGCCGCGAGGTGCCGGTGCGAATGTGCATCGGCGAGTACTTTGACGAGGGAATGCGCAAGTTCATCGGCACGTTCGTGCTCGACAACGAGCCGGCCGTGATTCGCCGCAAAACCACGGCCAACAACACCAACACCGACTTGTCGAGCGACGAAATGAGCTCGCTGACCGGGCGCAAGACCGACAACACTGCGACCTCCGGCACCAACACGGCCACTAACACGGCCGCCAAGGACTGGCTCGCGAGCATGCTGCTCGAGGAGGAGGGCGACGATCTCGACGAGTTGGGCCGCGACGGCGACTCGGACGTGCATCTCGTCGGCATGCTGTCTCGCCGCAAGCTCTTTGGTCGCTGGAGCATGAGGCACTTTGTAATCGATGGCCCGGAGCTGCGCGAGTACCGCGATTCCGACAGTACGCGGCCACTGCACCGTTACGAGCTGCGAAACTGCACGGTGGTCGAGGCCGAAGGCTTGCTCAACAAGCCCAACACGTTTGCGCTCGCCCGTCGAGGTAAGGACTCGGTCTTCCTGCAAGCTCCGACGCCGCGCGAGTTTAAGCGCTGGACTTCTGCCATTGAGGTACGAGTGCGCGCGAGAGAGAGAGAGTGCGCGGGAGGCGCATCGAGGCTCTTATCATCGAGTGCGCCATTGGTGTGCACGCGTGTATCTACAGAAATTCAGTCTCATTCCCGCAATGAGTGTGCGGATCGAAATGCTCAACACCGTGTCGATCATTGCCAACGAAGCGGGCATCATACTTGGTCTGAGCCCCGCGGCCCTAGCATTCTTTGGCTATCGTCAGGAGGAGGTCGTCGGCAAGAACGTCAAGATCTTCATGACGGCTGACATTGCCAAGCACCATCAGAGCTACATCAACGCCTACCTACGCTCGAACAATCGCCATCTGATCGGAAGGCCTCGGCGGCTCGATGTCGTGATCAAGGACGGCTCGCACGTCCAGGCGTTGGTGTGTCTCGGCGAGTACTACGAGGACGGTAAGCGCCGCTTCTTGGTCAACATTCGAGCCGATAATCTCGACGACACGCTCACCACGACGATGCGTCAAACCGAGGACAAAACCGAGTCTGAGTCGGTCGACTGGAGCTCGGACGACGAGGAGGGTGGCGAGGATGCCGATCTGAACGATGGCGATGGCGATAACGCAGATCGCTTGGAACGCTCGAACAAGGCAAAGAATAAGCGGAAGAAGAAGAGCTCAACTGCCGCGACCACGACCACGACTACGACTACGACGAGCGCTGCCGATGGCGCACCAACCGATGCGTCTTCCAGTTCTGCCACCACCTTGTCTGCCGCAAAGGCAAGCACGTCGAAGACGCCAGCATCACAATCAAGCCCCACTGCTCAAAGCAACGATCTCCCTGCCGCCGGCGCCGCCGCCAATGGCGATGACGACGAGGATTCGATCGATTGGAGCGACGACGAGGCCGAAGAATCAAGCAAGTCCAAGAGTAGCCAGGCGACAACGACGACAAGGGCCACCGCTACTGCATCATCGTCGTCATCATCGCAAGTGGCAAGCAACAAACCGCCCAAGAAGCGCTCAGGGCTCAAGGGCCTCTTGGGATTGTAATTATTGATACTCGTTGCTAAGTTATTCTTCTTCTCCCTGTAGTAGATAGATAGATCGATCGATAGATAGATAGATAGAAAGATAGATAGATAGATATAGTTGTACTTGACGATATTCTCCCTTTCGGTTGTTGTTACGTACCAAAGTCGCTGATGAGTGTAGCATAGCGAATTGTATGCCATTCTCAATATACGATTTGTTCCGTTGCTGTTGTTCTTGCACATGGCGGCGTGCTTGTGTCGATATATGCGCGCCATATTATTGTATTCCGCTTTGGTGCGCCGGGCGTGGGTCCAAAGTGCTGCGATCCTTGGTGTACGCGAGCGAGATGGCAGATATGGCGTTGCGGTGGGAAGCAGGATGTGGTGTTGGAGTTGGAATGCAAGCTGGTCCAGGAGGCTGCGGGGAAGGAGCTTGCCAGCTGAGCGGGTACCTGGCGTCGGCGATTTGGAGGCGCGAGAAAGTTCGGCGAGGCCGCGCGCACAGCAGCTGGTAGCACACGCGCACCGCCACCGAACGTAGCGCCAAACTACTCCGATGCAGATCGCTGCCGCTGCCGCTGCCGCCGCCGCCGACACGTCCGCATCCGCCGGGCCAGCAGGAGTACGGCAGGTGGAGCGTGCGAAGCGTGGGTTCAAGGGCCTAACGGTGTCCGCTGGCAAGGGGGTTGAGGGAGCGGAGCAGGAGGGCGGAAGGAGAGGCCGGAGGGAGGGAGCGTTCCGCTGCCGCCGGCGCAGCCCGTTACAGTGCGGGCGGCCTACATAAGGAGATACCATAACACGCGCAGCGGCGGCGTCCTGCCAACCATCCCACCACCTCCACACTGCACTATCTCCCGCGCCGCGCGTGTGTACGTGGGGCTGTTGTTTTTCTCTGGCTCGCGCGCGCCTGCCTGCGTCTCGTGTCCGCGTACAACCGCTGCCCAGGACGGCAGATTTCCGCGCACAAGAGGGCGTGGCCGTGGTGGCATTGCAGTTTGCCGCGCGTGTGTGTTTGGTGTCTATCTCGGCGGAGGCACGGCTTGTGTGTGGTGCGCACTGCAGTGACCTCAGTTTTGTTGCGTCGTCGTCGTCGTTGTTGTCGTCTCGCGTGTAGCGTCTGTGTCGGTAGCGCGCCGTGTATCTCTGCCGCCTACACGCGTCTGAGACCCTGTGCGAGTCAAGCCTTTGGCTCCAGTTCCACTTGTTTGTGTACTGCTCGCGCACCTGCCATAGATACGCCCTTCTTCGTTCAACGTTGGCTTGAGATCTCCCTCCATACCATATCTGCCTACCTCTCTCTCTCCTTTCTCTCCCCTCTGATCTTAGCGAGCTTGCGTGTGCGCCGCTACCTCCCCTCCTTCTCCTTCTCGTTCGTGGCGTCGACCATGTGGCGTTGGTGCTAGCGTCTCATCACGAACCCCTCTCGAGAACGACACTTTCCAACGATGAACTCGGGCGGCTCGGCATCGCCTCCGCCGTCTCGCAGTGTCAGTAGCGGCAGCCTCGCCAAGGGTGCTGCCACGCCCGCGCGCGATCAGCGCTTGTTGTCGTCGTTCGAAGGCCTGTTGCAAGAGGAGGTCGACTACGTGCGCCACTTGAACTTTGTTTTAAAGGTACGCGTGCGTCCGTGTGTGCGCGTGTCCATGCGTAGGCGCGCAGCCTGTGATAGTATCTCCACCTATCTCGCGCGTCTTCTGATCTCACACGGTAATTTCGCTTGTCTCCGTGGCACCGTATCGCGTCGCCTTGGTGTCGCTCGGTCGGCGTGCGCAGTCCTACTGTCGACCACTTCACAAGGGCTCCAATGGCGCGCCCAAGCTCTCGCCCTCGGCGCTCCAGGGCATGTTCCAGAACCTGCCCGAAATCCGCGACCTCCACAAGGCCTTCGTCTCGAACCTCAAGCAACAACTGCCGCTCTTTCAAGACCCAGCCTCGTTGGTCTTTACCGACGCACTCGGGCAGCTGATAGCATCTTTTGTATGTAGATCGATGAGCGCCATCACACGCATACACCCACGCCCATACACTCACACGCGTCGCATCCTCTATTCGTTTCTAATTCACCATACGCGCGCTGCGCTCCCCACTACCAAACGTGCCAGACTCGCGCTATGGTGTCAGTCTACGCCGCGTACGTCAAGCGTCTCGCGACGGCAGTCGATCAAGTGCGCTTCTACGAGCGGAACAAGGAGACCTTCGGTAGCTTCCTCGCCAACGTGCCCGTCACCGAGGACGCGATCCTGTACTGTGGCAACGACTTTCGCGACCGACACTGCGCGACTGACTCGTCGGCGCGCTTGCTGCGCAAGTTCCTCGTGCATCCCATCCATCATCCGATGCGGCTATTCTCTCGCTTGACCGTATGTGCAACTGCCCGCTCACGCACGATCACGATCACGATCACGATCACGCAAGTGGCGAGAGATACACATGTATTGACCAAACGTATTTGGTTTGGTTGGTATTCGTAGCGCCTGATGCGTAGCGTTCCCCCTGAGACACCGGACTTCCACTCAAGTACGTTCGGTGTTTGGTGCTGTCCCTATCGCTATCACCGTGTGAGTTGTGGAGCACCCGACTACCTATCTCTGTCTCTGTCTCTCTCTCTCTCTCGCAGCCGAGTTCTGGCGACTTCAGGTCTTGAAGTTGGCGGGCGCTATATTTTCTTTGCGTTGCGCGTGTGTCGTTGTTCTCTGATTCTCCCCTCTGATTATCTCTTTTGGATTTCTCGCATTTTCGCCGGTCGGTGATTTTTCGCGCTGCGCCTCCCATCTCTTTCTCTCTTTGCCGCTGTCGTCGTACTCGGTGTACCGCTGCCTGCCACGCGTGTGCTTGTGCTTCTGACACTCACCGTTGCGACTTGCGCATACTCGCTCGTCGTCTCCATGCCATCAGTACTGGTCGCAGCCGGTGTGGCGTGGGAATTGGATTTCTATGTGACAACGAAATTTCGTCAAGGATACGATCAGCTTGCTCTGTACGAGCTATCGGTCATGTTGGCCGATAACCACGTACGTGAACATCTCCTGCATCGACGCACGCACACAACAGCACCCCACTTCTCTCCTTTGACTTTGATCAAGTTCGCTCGCTGCTGTTGGTGTGATGCGTTTCGTTACTAACGAGTCGGATGAGGCAAATCCAATGTCTCGATGATGATGATCATGATTACTCTGAACTGCAGCAGTTCCTCTCACCTGATCCCAATCGTACCTTCATTCGCCGCGGTGTCGCCATGATCGCGCGTGTCAAGTCTACCTCTCGGCTTTGGGACTCGATCCGCTCCTTTGGTCGACGCAAGCGAGCCGTATCGATCGATAGCTTCTCGAGCCCGGCGTCCGCTCGCTCGGCTGCCGATCTTTCTGGAAGTCTCGAGGCGCCCAGCCACCTGTCGGCGCTCGACCCTTCGTCACTCGACGCCCGTCCGATCAAAGTTCCTCCCTACGCCAAGTTCAAGCTGCTCTCGCTGTATCTCTTGTCGGACTTGGTTGCTCTTCTCGATGCCGAGACCAACAGTGGCTCCGCCATACTCAAGGGCTACATCCCCTTTCAAGATGCCGTCTACTGCCCACTCTCTCATGATTTCGGTTCGTTTCTTTCGCTCACGCAAAGCACCATGCATCATCACTCAGGACTAACCCACGCTTGGTGCACCCACGGCTTCTCTCTCTCTCTCCTACAGGAGCTCCGATTGGTGTCCAAACTGTGCTGTACATTCAGCCCCCAACGGGGCCCGTCTATTTTGTTACCAACGACCCATCTCGACCAAAGTCGTTTTTACGAGAGCTCTTTCGACAGATTCATTTCGAGAACAATCGAGGTATGAAACCCCACGCACACACACTCTCCCCTCCTCTACCTAACCTGTCAACGTGCTTGTACGTGTGTGAGTAGTATTTAATGTACCGCTAGCCAAAATTATGCCAAACTCGAGTGGCTTTGTACTCCCTTCGATTGCTGCACAAGCTTCAACCTCCTTCCGCTTCGACCCAACCAACTTTACCACCGACAGCTCCTCATTTTCAGCAAGCTCCGAACACGACCTCTCCGAAGCACCTTCGTTGAGTGAATCCAATCCAGCCTCCTCATCTTCCACTTCGACACCCTCCTCGTCGTCCTCCTCCTCCTCCAAGCACTCGAAACACAAAAAGACCAAATCCAAACGAAAGCGCTCATCAAAGCATCAACTCGACGAAGCTCAAGCACATACAAGCTCGACCTCGACCTCGACCTCGACCTCGACCGGAGCACCAACGACAGTCTTTGCATCGAGTGCCACAAGTGCCACGACAACTGCAACCAACAACTTGAACTTACCCGTTCTAGTGTCGGAGATCACGTCGCATTTGGTCTCTTGTGCTCGAACTAGCCTGGTTGAAGGCCTATTTACCGGTGTCGTCGACCATGCTTCGATTGATTCGCTTCGGCATCGATTTGACAAACGAGGTGTGTTATCTTGACTATCCTACACATGCATACCCCCCTCCCCGGACCATTGATTTACAACATAATGATAATGATTCGTGGGATGATTCTCATGATTGATTGGTAATGATGATTCTGTGATACAGCGTTGGACATTCAAGACATCAACACACGAAGCCCGTTAGCACTGATGATGTTGCTATGCAACTACCTTCATCTACTGCCCGAGCCGCTGTTGGTATTCGAGGAGCGCTTCGCTACGCGATCTCCATTCGAGACCTTGCTGAAATGCAATCGTGCAAGCACCTCGAGCCCATGTCGCCTGCAGCTACTCGAGTACATTGTGTACTTTTTGATGGATCTCGTCATGGTGTCGTCGCTTCCCGAGGCCACGAGCAAGTCGCTCTTGGTCGCGTACTTTGCGACGTCGATCATTCGGCCCGTGGTCATGAAGGACGAGGCGTACTTTGTACACCTGCCGCACATACTCAAGGCCATGACGGCGCTGCTCGAGAACACGAGCGAGTTCTTCAACGCCGCCCGTGGCGCACGCCGCACGTCGCTGATGCCGCCGGTCTCGTCCTCCGAGTCGGCCGAGACCGAGTTGCTCGCCTTCATGACCGAGCCCGATGGCCACGACGACCGCTGGCGCAGCGTGCTGCTCGATGACGCGAACCTCATGGTGCAATTCCGCCGACCCGACATGTTCGAGCAACTCGTCGCGACCGTACTACGGCCGTTCCAGCACGAGCACGCCTTCGAGTGCTCCCGCCGTGCGGCGCTCATTCTATGCCGTCCGTCGATGATCGACCACATTGCGACACATCCCGAGCTGATCGATCGCCTGTTCGTCGCGTGCTTCGGCGGCACGCCAGACGCCGTCGTCAATCGTGTCGTGTCACGTATCCCGACCGAGGTCGACCTGCGCTGGTGGGTCGAGATCATGACCGCCGTGCTCAAGGGCCGCACCAACGACCTGCTCAACTTCTTTCTCCACTACGACACTGGCCGACAGTGGTGTGGCGTCCTGGTCGACAATGCTGGCTCCTCCAACATTCAACGCTTCTTGCATTGCCTCATCGAACAACAAGCCATCTTCCAATCGGCCGACCTGGCCTTCATCATCGATCTCGCCGCTTCCAACGCTCTTCGTCACTTGATCGATTGTGCCAAGCTACATTCCGTGTCGGCCACCACAACTTCCACCTCAGCCTCATCATCATCATCATCGCCACTCCCACTTCCTCCTCCATCGTCGTCGTCGTCGACCTCGTCCTCCTTGCGCCTCGCTGTAGACGAGCTGCCGGCTGCTTCGCCGGCGACACTCTCACCGAAACCCAATCCCAACATGGCGCGAACTCACTACGAATGCAATACGCTCGATAACCTGGTGCAGTTTGTAACTCACCTCCTCGACACGCTCTCCGAGTGGTGGACGATCGATCAAGACTCACAGTTTTGCCTCCTGCTCCTCAACCCGACAACAATCTCACTCTTTTGCCGTGCACCCTTCTCTTGTACAATGTACGTTGCTTCGTTACTTACTTGCTGTTCTCTCTCTCTCTCGGTCGACTTGAGATTTCTCATACGCTAACCCTGATTTCGTTCAACCTTGTTCGGGAGTGTAGGCCACAACCATATCCACAGCTCTTTGCGGTATTGCTATGTAGCATGCTTCAACACTCGGTGCGCGTCAACTGTGCAACCCTCCGTGGGCGCACCGATATGCTCTACTCGCCACTCTTGGTGCACTTGTTGTCGGACGAGATCTCGGCCTTGATCTGCAACGTCTTGCTACCCGACGACCACAACCCGCTCGAGACCGGTTTCTCGACCGCCATTCCTCGCCTTGGCCTCTTTCGCATGGAGCTCTGCCGACTGGCAGCCACTGCTTGCATGGCGGTGCTCGATCTATGGAAGGAGGGCTTCACGCTCGAGGCCGTGTTCCCCAACGAGCACCAGGCCCTCCTCGCTGGCCTGCACTCGCTCACGGCCGCGTGCTTCTGCCTCTGCTTCCGCTACCCGAATCACAGCATCCTGCATGCTGCCATGCTGGCCTTCTTCCGTGCGATCCTCGAGTGCCACCAATCGCTCTTGCGCCTGCCTCATTCGCCGTCGCACTCGTCGCCGCACTCGTCGTTATCGTCATCTCCGTCGCCATCGCCGACTCCCAACTCGGACTTGATCTCGGCGCAGCACCGCACCATCGCCTCACTCGCGCCACCCGCGTTGCTGCATCATCAATACGCCACCACCTCCACAAGCACGCTGTCGACCTCGAGCCTTCTGCTGCACCAGTGCGCCGACCTCCTCGTACACGTGCTGAACTCGGTGCAACTCATCGAGAAGCTGGTCGCCGGAGTCTCGGACCCTTCCGAGGCCCACAACGCCTTTTGCACGCTGCTCGTGTACGAGATCGACAACCGGCCAGCAACCTCCAAGGTCATTGAGGAAAAGATGCCACCCGTGCTCGCAGAACAATGGGCGCGAGCGTGTGACGAAGCTATCTCGCGCGTCGATCTCTCCAAGGCGGAAGACGATGGTGATCTGCTGTCGATTCCCAACACGACCAAGCGAACTCCGTGGTGGTTCTCACTTCGTGGTTAGTTATCATCATCATCATCATCATCATCATCATCGTCATCATCATTATCGTTGTGATCTGCTGTTGTTGCGGCCATGTGAAAGTGTCTGTCTATCTATCTATTCGTCGTCATTCATGGATCACGATGCGTCACGACCACCTTGTTCTCGTTTCTGTACTCTACCAACATGAAGAGAAGTATACTTTTGATATACCCCACGCGACTCACAACTCACACCGTAGCATTCGATCACTAACTATCACTGAGCACCACCATCGCTACACCGTTACTTGCATTGCGGCTCGAACCTGCCATCCGACACGATTTAATCGCAACTGCCGCCGCTTCACGTTCGGCAGGTTGTGCAGGCCCACTCCAAGAGATACGAGTACGAGTAAATCAGCACTCAATGGAGATATTATAACTCGCGTCGCAATCTTTCTCGTTCTAGTTTTCATGATGTAGAGCCAGGGTGGAGAGCTGAGACAGAAAGAGGGAGGGCCTGAGATAGATTTCGAGGTAGATGGCGCCAGTCGGAGGGATCTTGTGGTGTAGAGCGAGAGAGCTCAAGTCATTCGGCTGTTGTCCCTCCATCTCGCGCACCTCCACAACCACAACCACACCTACAACTAGATACCTAGTGTTATCATTGGGGCTCTTCGCCCTGCCATCATCATAACCGTCACCATATAGCTCTCTTGAGTTGGTGTGCTCGTACACGATCAAGATGCCGAAGCATGTGGTCACGGGAAGAGATGACTTTCAGATCTTGTCGTTGGCTGGCAAGGGTGCTTTCGGCAAGGTACGCGAAGCGAAGCGATCACGAGAGCGAGAGAGAGAGAGAGAGCGCGAGAGCCCACCGGATGTGGCCGATACCAACGATATCCTATCAACGATGAGACAGGTGTGGCGTGTACTACACAAGCCTTCGGGCAACATCTATGCCATGAAGTGCATGCGCAAGGTCGATGTGCTCAAGCACGGCTTCATCGATCACGCGAACGTCGAGT
>Ga0209935_1003540_pt1 | contig 15892 bp, 19 predicted proteins | sample ThiBio_1000_plan_2_FD_183958 | JGI IMG/M metagenome (GOLD analysis project Ga0209935, IMG submission 183958) | Wastewater bioreactor microbial communities from Cape Town, South Africa - Thiocy_cont_1000_plan (SPAdes) | ecosystem: Engineered > Bioreactor > Thiocyanate-remediating >... | reverse complement strand
CTTGAAGGTGCCGTAGAAGGCGGCAAACTTCCACCACGCCAGCGGATCGGCGCCGATCGGGACGGTCGGACGCATGAACAAGCACTCGAGGATCGCGAACGCACATTGATGTCAGCCACCGCCCAGGGCGAGCACCAAAGTGCTGAAGATGATGATGATACCTGTTGCAAGCGTTTGTACGATGTGATACTACGCAGAATCTTGCGAAAGTCCTTGAACTGTCGTGCAGTGAGCAGGCATCGCACGTCGGGAAACAGGATCATGAGTTCGAACTTGGGATTAGCGATCGTGGGTTTGGTCTTGTTGATTTTCAGCTACATTAAGTGAATCAGTCAATCAATCAGTCAATCAATCAGTCAATCAACAATCAACCGATTGATCGATGAATCAATGAGAGAGTCGTCGTTCGAGTACGCCCTGGCGCGTACCTTGATATTCACATTGGCAGGCTTGAGGAGCCATGGATGATTGAGTGGATTGGTCGACGTATAGATCTGCTCGGCGATCGTTCGCACCCAACAGCGGCCACCCATCAACTCTCGTGGCAAACGACGAATCGAGATCGTGTGCGTGCGTTCGTGCGTGTACGTACACTATTATACAGGGCGTCGTTCATCTCCTTTACAGAGGAGGTCGCCAGCGAGGTTATGTTGTACTCCCAGAATGCAGCCATGTTTTGGATGCTTGCAACCTATCGGGCGGCATTAGCACCATACCATAAGGTCGTACCGGCAAGGCGAACAGCCCCACCAACGTGCCTTGAAGATGGTGCTCGGGTCGGAATAGAAGGCCTGCATCCACTTGGGGTCGGTGGTGAAGAGCGCCAGCTGGTCGAACGTGAAGCTGATTGCCATTGGCCTCTGCGAGCATCGTCGTCGGCACATCGATGAGTCGCGTGCCCTCGTGGTGCATTTGCTCTGCGCGCTCTCATTACGAGCGAGCGAGCCGTACCTCGTAGAGAAAGTCGTTCTCATAACGAATGTGGAGGTTCTTGATGCGCAGCTGCAGGTTGGCGATGATGCGGTTCATGATGTTGTCCATGAAGGCGCTCTCCTTCTTGATCTTGGCCGGGTTATCGAGATCGAATCCGATGATGGTGGCGCGCTTGAGTGCCTTGAGCTTCTTGCGCAGCAGGCGCTTCTGGTACGCAGCTTCGTCATGCTGCAGGAGCAGAGGCAGGAGCAGGTGAGGTGGTACTAACGCGTCAGTATCGCCTGCAACCTTGCCGTCGTCGTGCACGGGGCACACGTACGTCTGCATTGGTCCGACGACGCAACAGCAGAAAGAAGCCATCAATGTCACACTTGAAGGGCTGCGAGCCGAGGTTGTTCCAAGGGATCACGAGGTCGAGCTTCTCGATCGTGCCATTGACGAGCTTGATCGGGAACTTCATGCGATCGAACGGCTCCTGCTTGAGCGAGAGGTTGTTCATGCTGGCGTGTCCCTGTTGAGAGAAAGAAAGAGCGAGAGCCGTGTCAGTCGAGCGACTGCTAGCCACGATCAGATGCCGTCGCGAGTCTCGCAAGCGAGAGACCCGCGCGTGATACACGCAGGAGAGCGAGAGCGAGACCTTGCCAAGGGACATGCGGAAGTTCATCGCATCGAGGCCATCGAGATAGGCGCCGAGGAACTTGGTCAAGATCGCAGTGAGGATCGTATCGAACATGGCGTCGAGCTGGGCGTGGATCGAGGGCTCTCCTCCTCCTCCTGAGCAGTGACACGATGGTGACGATGAAGCAGATGCAGCACCTCGCTCGCACCTCACACTCGGCGACCGAGCAGCACGAGCACGACGAGCGAGCTGGTACGGCGGCGAGACCACCAACGAATGAACGAAGCTCTCGTGGGCTTGTTATCGAGGTGATGGTGAGGTCGTGTATCGAGGAGTGAGAGTACGCGAGTACGCGAGTACGCGTGTGGGGCCCGAGCGAGCGAGCGCGAGATGCGAAGCAACAACAACGACGCTGAAGCAGCAGCGGCTGCTGGCGGAGGCAATGTCGGATTAAGGCGTGGCACGAGCGCCCACGCGTTTATCGGCGGTTCTCTGTTGTTTCTCTGCCTCGGCTCGTCGTTGTTGCTTCGTTGCTGCTTCGTGTCGCGTCACGGTGGGTGCTGCTTGGCGAGAGAGACGGCTACAAGCGTCTCGGTTGCCGAGTTGTTGTTGTTGGGGGCTTGGGAGGTCTTTGAAGCTCGTGTTACACGTGAACTGCCTGCCTTGGAGTCCACGCACTCACCACGCACTCAGCACGCGATGGCGAGCCAGTTGCAACTCGAGCTCATCGAGCTGTTGCAGGTGAAGCTCTTCACGATCGGCACGCAGGCTCTCGATCTCCTCGTGGGCTTGAGCTCGATTGCCGAGCCGACACTGCCGAGTGGCATCGTTGTGTCGACCTTGGGTGCGTCCGCGGAGCGTTCACTCAATCAATGATCACGGTGGTGGCCGGTAGCTCACAGCGCGCTCTTGTCGATCTGATCAGGCCGCATGTTCGGCGAGCTGCCATCATGGCTCGGCGGCTCGATCGCGGCTGACGAGCTGCTCCAGATCTGTGCCAATCCGCCACACGACGCCGTGCACCTGCGGTTGCTGATGGCCTTCTACGAGCTGAGCCAGCTTCTCGCGACCGTGACGCACGAGCAGCTGCTCCACTTCCACCACTACCAGCCGCCGGGCCCGCTGGCGCAGCGGCTGGCCTTCTTCTCGCGTCTGCAGCAGGCCTTCGTGCGCCAGCAGACGCGCGAGAACGTCGAGCAGCTGCGTCTCGTCGTGCAGAGCACTCCCGAGGAGGTGCTGCCCGCCACGTTGTTCGCCATCGACCCGCTGCTGCAACAGCGCGACCTGCCGCTCTTCGTGTCGCTGCTGCACCTCTCGCCCGCCGAGCTCTCGTCGTTGCTTACGTGGTTCGCCGACATTCGCCTCGAGCGCCTCCAGCAGTTGGTGCAGCTGCTCGAGCTCGATCTGCCGATCCTCTTCGAACTCAAGACCATCTTCCAGACCACGCAGTTGGTCATGCCCGACACCGCCTCCGCCAACACCACTCCCACCCCGACTGCCACCAGCAGCACCTCTCACACGACAGCAGGCGAGCAGTTGCTGCACCAACATCTTCTGCAGCAACAGCAACAGCAGCACCAACAAATGACTCCATCCCTATCGCTCAGTGGCAGCGGTGGGCTGCCGGCGACACACGGCGTGCTCACCGAGTCGCAGATCATGAATCCTCTCGACGTCGACATTATCCTATCAGGCATCGCTGACGTCTCGGATCCGCTCAGCGCTGTGCACTCCTCCTCGACCGCCACATCAACCACCACCACCTCCACCTCCACCTCCACGTCGTCATCGTCGGTTCTCGCCCCACCGCTTCCGTCCACTCCGCAACACACGCCGCACACACCGGTCTTCTCGCCCGCCACTCCGGGTCTCTCGAGTTCGCGCTCGAGCTCGATGGATGTGTCGCGCCCTGCACCTACTGCCGTCAATAACAGTGGTAGCTTCGGAACGATCGACGATGGGTACGTGAGAGAATGAGAGCGAGAGAGAGAGACACGGCATCGATGTGACGTTTGTGGTGTTGGGGGGCTCACGCACCTGTTCGTATTCGACAGCACCACGTACAAACTACGCATCATTACGCAGCCACCGGCGCAGACCGTGTACCAGCGCATCGTGCGGCCGAACCCCAAGATCATGCTCGAGGAGGGCCAGGACCCGCACAACAACCTGTGGATCGAGACCGTGCTGATCCGCGCCGACTCGGACGTACCGATTCAGGGCAAGGTGCTCGACGGACCCAAGATGACGCGCATCTCGACCGGCCACGTCGCGATCCTCAGCCGCCTCAAGATCCTGTGTACCTCGCAGCAGCAAGGCACGCTGTTCCGTCTCAAGTTCGTGCTGCGCCGCTACGATGGCACCGACTTTACCGACATTGCTGGCGCCGTCGTGATCTCGAACCCGATCGAAGTCTTTTCGCACACGGTCTACATTCGTCGACCCAAGCGTACGTCACCTGCGCCACTCTCTCGCTCTCTCGCTCCGTGCTTCGTTGCGCTGACCGCCGTCGTACGCGCTCGACAGACGCCCCGCCGCCGCCGATTCTGCAAGGCATCTTCCCCGACACCGGCACCGCCAACACCGCCACGCGCATGTGCGCCATCGGGTGTAACTACGTCAACACGCCGGCGCTGGCTCTTAGATTCGGTGACCAGATCGTGTCGGCCACCTTCCACAGCACTGGCACCATTCTGTGTAACACGCCGCCGCTGCCACCCGGCACCTACCACGTCTCGGCCTCGAACGACGGCACCAACTTCTCCGAGCCCTCGCCGCAATACGTGTTCGTCGTTCGCTAGTACCACCGCGAGCGTGAGCTGGGCATCATGAGGAGAGTGAGTTGTGCTTGTAGTGAGACGAGAACGCGCCTGTGTGCGTGTGAGTGAGTGAGTGTGTGTGTTTGAGTAAGTTCGCGAGGTTTGAGCGTGTACATAGTTGATGTCGGTCGATACAATCCTGCCGTCCATCCAACAAGAAGAACAGAACAGCGCGCATTCGCTCGGCTGCTCGCTCGCTCACACACTCACATATGGACGACGCCGGCACCAAGGTACTGCGATCCTGATGCCACTGTGCGCCGCTTGCACTCGTGGCTGACTCGCTCGCTCGCTCGCTCCGATAGAAGCACAAGAGCAAGGGCGGTGGCGTCGGGCGCCATCTGCGGCGGCTGTCGCTGTCGCTCACCGGCAGCAAGGTGTCGGCGCTGCTCGAGGACGAGGCCGCCAAGGCCGCTGCCCCGGGCCCCGACGCCTCCTCGAGTGCCTCGCCGTCTTCGAGCAAGGGCCACAGCCGCCGACACAGCTACACAGCCTCGACCGTCGATGCCGAGCAGATTCGCAAGGACATCGCCGCGGCACAGAGCGAGGTGCTGCAGTCGCAGCCGTCGTCGACGCTGCAGCGCGCCAAGCATCGAGCCAAGACCACGGTCGTCATGTCGTTCGAGATCGTGCGCGTCACGTCGTTGGCAGCCGACGGTACTGCTCGTGTTGCCTCGATCGCTCGATTGATCGATCGATCGATTGATTGATTGATTGCTGCCGTCATTGTGCAGGTGCTGTTCATGTCGAGTGGAAGCAAGGCAGCAAGACCGAGAACGCCGGCCATTCAGCAGAGGTTCGAGCACCATCAGCACCATCAACACTTGGAGTACCGCTGCTGACTCGCGTTCTCGTCGTTGTTGTCGTCGTGGTGGTGGTGCTGGTGGCAGGCGAACGAGCAATCGGATGGAGCAGCAGCGTGGTCGCCGGCAGCAGCGCTCCAGCTGCGATGCTCGTTCAAGCGCGACGGCACGCAGCGCTACGAGTCCAAGACGCTCGCCCTCACGCTCAAGCAGCTCAAGCGCAAGAAGCACTCGACCATCGGCAAGGGTCTGCTCGAGCTATCGGAGCTCGTTGCCAATGATGGTTCGTTTGCGAGTGCAGACACACACACGAGCGAATGCTGCTCGATCTGGATGCTGATACCTTGCTCGCGTGTCGTGCCGCGTCGTGTCGTAGTCGCCGTGCCGAAGGAGATAGAGCTGCCATTGAGCAAGCAAGGCAAGCCGGGACCCGTGCTGCTGCTACGACTGCTATCGCTCGAACGACTCGACAGTGACGCGTCGCCTGCTCCGAGTCGCAAACGCAGCTCGTCGTCTGCGTCATCATCGTCGTCGTCCACATCAAGCGCCAGCTCTGCCAAGGCCGCGACGACCGTGCCGGTCAAGATCCTCCTCAAGATGCGACCGACTCGTGCACAGGACCTCGAGCCGCGCACCGACGACACGATGATCTCGATGGAGTTCGACCTCGGCTCCAAGGGCCTCGGGCGCTTCACCAAGAGCAAGAGCAAGAGCGCCGACGAGAGCAGCGGCTCGAAGGAGAGCGCCATGGCCATTTGCCGCAGCGGTGCCGTCATGTGGGAGCCGAACGATCCACCGGTCGAGCTCTCGTGCCACGTGCAGCTCGATCAGGCCACGAACACCGTGCAGCCGCGCTCGCTCAAGCTGCGCCTCAAGTCGTGCTCGTGGGCGTACGCCAAGACCTCGACGCTCGGTACGCTCAAGATCGACATGGCCGCGTACGCCACGCACGAATTCTCCGACCTCTGCGTCTTTCGCTTCAAGAACAAGGACCCGTCGCGCGCCGCCGAGGCCGCCGTCGAGCTCGAGATCTGGTGCCGCTGGGAGAAGCTCAACCACAAGCAGATCGTCGCCGTCAACTCGGCTGACTCGTCCGACGGCAAGCCCGACTTTGATCTCGCCACGTGTGACGACGACCTGAGCGAAGCCACCGCCGCTGGCGGAGGAGCCAGTGATTCGGATGAGGAGCTTGACGACTTGGAGTCCGATGCGCACACCACGACCACGACCTCATCGGAGGACGCCTCACACACTGAGCCATCATCAGGCACATCGCCTGCACGAACCGACGGCCACCAAGACTCTCGAACGAATGATCGAGAAGCGACCGATGCCACTGCCACCGCCACTGCCACTGCCACTTCCGCCGCCACAACACCGACGACGCCCAGCAGGAGCTCGCTGGCGTACTCTCGCGGTTCCATCCTGGAATCGACTCCCACTCGCACGACGACGCCACCTGCGACCGCCAGCTTCGAGGTCACCTCCAAGCTCCAGCGCCTCGAGTCGGAAAATACGTGGCTTCAATCGCAACTCGACCAACTGCAGGAGCAGCTCCAGAAGCAGGAGCACGAGCTCGAGCGTCTTCGAGAGCACGCACGCGAGGCCGAGCTGCTCAAGGCGCAGATTGCATCGCTGATGCAGGAAGTCGCCAATGCCAATGCCAATGCCAAGGCTTCCTCATCGTCATCGTCGTCATCCTCTTCCAAGCGCAAATCCAAGCAAATCGATTCGGTGCTCGAGGGTGTGACCAAACAGCGCCTGATGGCAGCCGAGAAACGCGTGCACGAGCTCGAGCGTCAGGTCGAGGATCTCGAGAAGGAGAAGCGATCGTCGGAACGAGCGAATGCCTCGGCCGCTGCTGCATCATCCGATGTGGCTGCACTGCAACGAGAGGTACGCCGTACGGCAGCAGTGCGAGCGACGCAACGCCACGCGGCCGCACACTAACGCGCTCACGTGGCCCCGCAGATCACCGAGCTCCAAGCACAGCTCCGACGCTACGCAACGTCGCAACCTGCCGACGCTCGTGCTGGCACACCGAGTGAAGACGAAGCGGCGCTCACTGGCCAGGAGTTGCGCGTCTTCGAAGCCATCTACCAGTCGGCGCTCGAGTACGCCGAGACGTCGGAAGGCGGCTTGCTGCCTGCACCGGTGGCAGCCGCACTGCCGATCCTCGTGCAGCGCGGAGTCGTCAAGATGCGCCCGTTCAATCGAGTGCTCGACGCCATCACGTCGTGCATCAAGGTCGCTGGCACCGACCGCAACTCGCTGTGTTACTGGCTCGGCACCAGTCTCGTCATGCTGCAGGAGATGCAGGCGGCCGACATTGGCTTCTCGGGCGACGTCGAGCTCAACGGCGTCATTCACCCGCCACCGGCTCCGCCTCCTGGCAGCGGTGCCACGAGCTGCGAGTACTTTCTGAACCAACTCATCCACCACGCGTACCAGACGTTGGTGAACGACGTGGCAAACGAGCTACAAGGCCTCCTGGAGCCAGCCGTCTTCGAGCAGGACATTGCCATCATGCAGTATGATCGACCGGTACGACATTCGCTCGCTCGCTCGTTCGCTCGCGTTCTCTAGTTCTCTCGATCCTGACGACGGTTCGGGTTGTGTGTATCGGTACAGCTGCCATTCCAACTCGGCTGGGTCACGATGGACCACATCACGCAACGCCTCTCGACGGTGCTCGAGCTCTTCCAGCGGCACCAGATACCGCACAAAGTGCGGCGGCAGTTCTTTCACCAGATCGCGCACTTCATCGTCGCCTACCTGCTGAACCAGGTGCTGCAGCGCAAGGCACTCTGCACGGCGCACATTGGCTTCCAGATCAAGATGAGCGTCTCGATCCTCGATGCGTGGTTCCTCGAGCACCGCCGGCTGATCGGCAACGCAAGCTACCACATGGAGACGCTGATTCAAGCCGCCAACGTTCTGACGCTCGCCACCAACGTCGAGATCTTCAAGACCACCGAGTCGATCGAGAGCACCTTCTCGCGGCTGAGTCCGGCGCAGATCAAGAAGATGATCGACCTCTACCATCCCGACGCTCTGGCGCCCGAGCCGCTGCCTCCGAGCGTGCGCTCGATGGTCACCAAGGTCGCGGCCTTTAGCAACGACACGCGCCTGCTGCTCGATAGCGTGCTGCCGCTGGTCGAGATCGACAACGTGCCACATATCGACGAGGAGGACTAGCACGATTGATGCCGCGCACTCGTGAGGTTTTGGTTATGGTTTTTTGGATTTCTGGTTTGGTATCACGATGCATCGTGGTGCCCGCCACACTGTTGAATGTACATGATAAAATTATACTAGCGCTACACGAGCAGCTGCTACACGTGAAGCAGCTGCGGCACGACGCTCACTCGCTAAAGAGCGACTCCTTCAGTACGTGATACGGACACGCCAAGGCGCTGAGCTGCGAGTGCTGCAGCTGTAGGTCGGCCTCTCGGAACGGTGCGCAGAAGATCAGAAAGATGTCGCGTGCATTGCTGCTCTGCATGATGGCTCGGCGCTGTTGGATCAACTGCTCGAGGAAGCCGCCCAGCAAGCGGCAGTACCGCATCAGCGCCGTGTCATTGATGTCCTTGGCCTTGACGATGTCATCCGGGAAGCCCGTGGCTGGGAAGCCGAACTTGAGCATCTACAATTCACACGGCATTCTCGGTGTGAGCGATCGATTCCAGCTGTGGAGGAATGTGGCGCAGCAGAATGCTGGCGGATGTCGACGACGACGACGATGACGACGTACCTTCTTGAACAGCAATCGAAAGTCGGCCGCTGTTCGAACCACCCACCACTCGGCGAGGCCCTTGAGCGCCGGCGAGAACATGGAGACCTTGCACTTGAAGTGCAGCATCTGCTTCTTGCTCCCGGGCTTGGTGACGGCGGCCTTAAAGACCTCGAGTGACATCGGCTGCGAGTTGACGAGCGCCTCGTCGGCCGGTGACGGGAACGCGACGCCCAGTGCCGGGTTGCGTATCTTGGCGAGCTTGCCGCGCGCCTCGACAATGTCGCGCGTGCGGAACAGGTCGGGACCGGCGGTGGTCCACTTGCCGACGGTCGGTGGCGCGGCGGCCGGAGCGGCACGCGGCACCTGCGACGCGAGGTCCTCGAACGGGCCTTCGGGCTCGTCTTCTTCGTCGTCTTCGTCGTCTTCCGGTGTCGCGTGCTTGGGCGAGGTCTTGGCTCGTTCGCGCAGAATCTCTTCGCGCCGCGACGGCGAGATGCCCTCGATCACGGCACTGCGGTCGTTCGGCTTCTCCTCCGGTCGCTTCTTCATCACCTCCTTCTTGCGCTCGGGCGTCATGCCGGCGACGGTCGCGGCTGTCGCGGCCGCCGCCGCTGCCGGAGCCGCTGCCTCCAACAGGCGCTTGCGCTCGGCCTCCTTCTCGGCCAACAGGCGTTGATGCTCGGCCTCCTTCTCGGCCAACAGGCGCTTGCGCTCGGCCTCCTTCTCCTCCAGCAGGCGCTTGCGCTCGGCCTCCTTCTCGGCGAGCGCCAGCCGGTGTGCGGCCTCCTTCTCCTCGAGCTTGAGCTTCTTCTCGAGCTCCTTCTCCTCGAGCGCCATGCGCTTGGCGGCGGCCTTCTCCTCGAGCGCCATGCGCTTGGCGGCAGCCTTCTCCTCGTCGCGTATTCGCTGCTCGGCCTCGCGCTGTTGCCGCTTGGCCTCGTCGCGCTGCAGCTTGGCAAGTCGTTCGGCTTCGTCGCGCTGCGCCTTGGCGGCACGCTCCATCTCGCGGCGCTGGTCGGCAGCCTGGCGCTCTTGGTCACGGAGAGCGGCAATGTGCTGGTCGCGCGCCGCCTGCTCTTGCTCCCATCGGCGCTTGTCGGCTTCGCGTCGGCGTCGATCCTCCTCGCTCTCGACCGCATAGCCTGCAACGGCACCGGCCGCCGCTCCGACCGCAGCACCGCCGACGGCAGCAGCTGCGAGCTTCTTCTTGTTGCGGGCAGCTTCCTTCTTACGGCGCTCGTCTTCTTGTTGTTGCTGTTGCTGCTGTTGTTGTTGCTGTTGCTGCTGTTGTTGTTGCTGTTGTTGCTGCTGTTGCTGTTGTTGGCGACGCTCCTCTTCGTGACGGCGATGGTCCTCCAACTCGCGCTCAGCAATGAATCCTGCTGCAGCGCCGACGGCGGCACCGCCTCCAGCAGCGGCGACGGTTGTGGCTGCACCTGGCGGGCGAGGTATCGGCTTTGCAGGAGGTTGCTGTTGCTGCTGCTGCTGTCCATACGGTGCCTGCTGTCCGTACGGTGCCTGCTGCTGTCCATACGGTGCTTGCTGTCCGTACGGTTGCTGCTGCGAGTAGGCAGGCTGTGGCGCGTACGCCGATTGTTGCGAGTAGGCTGACGATGGCAGTGGCTGCGACGACGAGAGGCCTGCGCCTGCCACGCCGCCCACTGCTCCACCGGCCAGTGCGCCACCTCCAGCTGCTGCAGCAGGAGATCCCGGCGCCGGTGGCATGGGCTTCTGGAGCTGCGCCTCGCTGGCAGTGCGGCCTGGAGGTCGCGGCATGCTGCGGTCCGAGTGCGAGTGCGAACGCGAGAGCATCTCGGCCGCCACGAAGCCCGCTCCAGCTCCTGCCGCTCCGGCGCCAATGCCCACGGCTGCCACGGCGGCAGGACGTGGGAGAGGCTTGTTGGGAGGCCCGGGGTCCTTGCCCGGAGGCTTGGGCAGCGGCTTCTTGCGCGAATCGATGGCATCGGGCTCGGTGATCGGCACAACGCCCGCAGCGACAATCGGCGCCCGAGTGTCGCGCGAGACGCTCTTGCGTTGTGACTCACTGTACGAGAGAGGTCGGCGCCGTCAATATGCGTGCCACATGGGGCATGGCACGAGCAGCGCCATCGCGAGCCCGTACCCGGGTATCGAGTGTGCCGGCGGTCGGGGCGGCAGTGCCACCGCCGCCATGCGCATGGTCTTGTGTCGATCGCGCGTCACCTCTGGCGGCTCGTCGGACGCGATACGCTCGACGAATGATGAAGCAAAGTATCCGGCCTGTATGGCACGCCATCGAGGTGAGTGAGCGAGTGAGCGAGCGAGCGAGCGAGTCGTACGTCGCAGCGCGGCGAGAGTGAGCGCGCGCATCGTGCTCGTGACAGCAGCTCACATCTCGGCTCGCTGCGATCGACGAGAGTGGCATACCTTGCGCGCATCGTTCGAATCGAGCGGCACCGAGTCCAGCAGGCCGTACCACCACTCGGAGTTCTCGCTCTCGAGCACTAGGATCGTATCGCCCTCAAAGAAGTTGAGCTCGCTCTCGCTCTGCCCCTGGAACGGGTACACAGCTGCGTTTGTGCGTGCGCGATTCGTGCCACGCTCGAGAGTCAGTCGCACGCACACCAACACATATGGTGGCGTAGAACATCTCGCGCGCTATCCATTCCAGGTGCTCCGACGTACCTACGGCCTTGAACGGCGCAGCGAACGAGCCGGCTTCGAAGAGCGAGATGTACGCTGGCGGCGCGTAGCCAGTCTTGCCATTGCACTCGACGAGCCACCACGTGCCACTACCCTGCACGCCCGCACTCGCTCGTGAGCGTCATAGAGCGAGGCACGCATAGCGCACAGCCAAGAGCCAAGCGAGCACCGACATGCCACCACCGACAAGACCTCCCCGAGACGCGACGCGACACGACACGACGGCAGCTGACGGAGGCGCCGCTCACCATACCTTGGACAACAAGTGCACGATACTGCCTTCGGTCAGATCGACCTCGCGGTCACTCTGTGCTGTGTAGGCATACAACACCTCGCCACGCATGCTTGCAAAGAGCGCGCGAGAGTGGCAGGCAGACGGGAAGAGAGAGAGAGAGGGAGAGCACACAACGACAGCAGCGACGACGGGAGACGACCAAGCGAAGAATGGCTGAGCGACGAGGACCAACGGCCCATCTCTCGTCTCCCCGACACGCCAAGCCCCTTCTGGCTACCCTCGCTGTGTGCCCTCAACTGCAACTTGTAGTCTCAATAACAATGGTAATCGCTAACCCCACCACCACCGCCACCGCCACCACCACCGCACACCAAGCTGGGCGTCGTCGTGGTGATGATGATTGATGGTGAGTGGTTGCGCGTTTTGTTGCTTCACAGTTCGTTGCCTCGCGGCTCGCACAAGAGGGAGTGGTGATGCAGTGCGTCGTCCGTGAGCACCACGAGGTTCGAGAGGAAGTTGTGCATCCACGGCACCTTCTCGTAGCCGTAAGCAACGGATTGGTGGTACTGTGGCGGCAACGTGCGCAAGTGTGAGCGCGCAACGAACGAACGAGCGAGCGGAATATCGGGCGCGATGGCGAGAGCGAGCACACGCGCACCTGAATGTCCATGATGACGGGCAATACCAGGTTCCAGGTATCGATGTTGATCATCGCGTCGTCGGTCACCACCGGGTTTCCGACGTGAATAAAAGTAATGTCTCGTAAAAATACACCAAAGTACGGCAGCGCCGGCAGATCGCAGTTCTTGAGCGCCGTGCGGTAGGCTTGGAAGTTGCGCCGGTGGTCCATTAGCCGCTCCATGCGCTGGAAGCTCTCGCGTGCCGCACTCGGCAGAGCCTGCACACACACACGCGCGCGCGCGTTAGACCACCCGAGACACAGGAATGCGGCGGCGGCTTGACGGGCACACGTACGCGCCACGTTCGTTTCAGTCTTTGTACAGGAGCCAGGTTCAAGCCTGCCAGCACCTCGAGCAGCGAGTTAAAGTTGTTGAGCGCCAGGAACTCCTCGGCCAGGCGAATGAAGCGGCGCATGATACTGATGCGCTGCCGATGATTCGGCGCCAACACGATCTCGGTCGCAACCCAGCGGCTGACGTTGTTGAAGCGATCGATCAGCGTCATGATCGGGCTCGACCATGAAGCGCCACTCCTCGGCGGCCGGATACAGTCATACGGATGGATCTGTGCGATATCATCGTCGTCATCATCAGTAACCGAGCCAGCCTTCTCTCTCGCTCTCTCACTCTCGACATACCACTTCAAACAACTCGAACTCGAGCACGCTCATTTGTTGCGCCACGTCGGTTGGCGAAAGCGTGTAGAACTCGATCTTCTTACGGCTGGGCGCATGCGAGATCAGTTGCGAGGTCGAGGTACTGGTCGATCTCAGCCGTTGTTGCTGTTCGCGGCCCCAAACGCGTGAGCACAATCACTCCCATCCACTCCATTCGACAACAAACGGCTTTCTGCTTCCTTCTCTTCGCAACGTACTGTCATTTGACTGTCGAGGATGATTTTACACTTGGGATGGGAAATAGATACTATTGTTGCACGATGAAACAACGCGTGGACGAATGAGAATGAGTGCAACACACGAGAGAGAGAGCGAGACCCGAGCGTACCAACTTGTAAGAAGCTCTCCAGCGTCGCCAATGTGGGCGATGAGGGTGGGAAATCGCGAATGTAGAAGCGAGAGAGCCAGCGTTCGAGAATAAATACAACGCTACCGAACACAACACAGCACAAGCCGCTCGTATGGCATTAGTATCCTGAGCGATGCAGGAATGTCGGCTGCGAGCGACATACCGGCGTTGCAACGCATGCAACTTCTTTTGCTCAGGAACAGCATGCCATCTAGCCGAGAAGTAATGCATCATCGCCCGCAATCAAGGTTAGCATTCAGTCCACATCGCATCGAAATCGCATCGACATCGCATCGCATCGCATCGCATCGCATCGCATCGCATCGCATCGCATCGCATCGCATCGCATCGCATCGCATCGCATCGCATCGTACTCTTCCAGCAATTCCGAGAGGAACGACTGAGTCGTCGTACACTCGGGTAGACCCAGTAGCACCGAATCGAGCGTCAAGAGGTCGGTGTTATTGCGTGCGAGCCAGCGTACGAGGTACTCGGGACTGCACGCTCGCAGCAGCTTCTCCGAGCAGCCAGAGGCCGTCTCAGCGACCGAACTGCTCGAGATCGCCTGCTCCCATACCAGCTTGCCCTCGAGTTGCTCGGCTGTCGGGCAGCTCTGGCCGAGTTCGGCACACCTGTGTACACGGCGGCGTGCAAGAAATCGTCAGTCGCTTGGCACGCTCGATTCGACGCCACTGTGCTACCACCACCACGACGACGACAACGACAACGACGTACATGCATGTCGAATACGCTCGCCCGAAGGAACTATCCGAGAGCGCGACCTCGGTCGAATCGAGCAGCCGAGGCGCCATGGAGCCGAGCGACGTGCGAATGGGAATCTCGGGCTTGCGCTCGCCCAAGCTGCCGTGGCGCCCTTTGGCCTGCAGCTGCGCTTCGTCGAGGCTTGTGGCCGTGATTCGGAGCTCGGCAAAGATCGACGTACCGAGGCCCATATCCCACGACGGTACGATCGGGTCGCTGACGCTACGCTGCCGCACGAGCTCCGGCTGGTCCACCAGGATCTGCTCCTCGTCCTCGGCCACCGACGAGCCCATGCTGCCGACGTGCACCGACATGGGCCGGCGCGACTGCGTCGCTTGTCGGAAGCGCCCGGCTCCGGCGGCGAGCAACTTGCTGCTCGAGCCGACCGATTGCGTCGATTTCATGATGCGCGCCGCCAGCATGCGGCTGGCGGGTGACTGTGGCGGCGACAACTCGCGCGAAGCCGCCGCACTCGTGCCACCGCCACCGCTGTGGTTCGAGAACATGTCGGCGTGCATCTCCATCGATGGCTCGGACTTGCTCGCCAACACGGCGCTCGCCGCAGTGGCGGCACGCAGCAGCCCGCTGGAGCGTGGCGGCGGCAACACGGTCGAGGGCGTGCGAGCCTGCGGACTGGGAGCGGTGGTGCTGAGGATCGGCGGCCGCGGGCGCAGCTGGAACGCGTCCTCGGTCTCGGAATCCGAGGTCTCCAGCAGATCCGAGATGGAGCGCGGCGAAGGAATCAGGTGGTGGCGCGTCGTGACGCCGCCGCTGCCACTCGATGACAGAGGCTGGTTGCCGCGCGGCGATACGATGGCAGCCACTTGCGTCGTCGCAGCTTTGTCGAGTGGCAGTGGCTTGAGAAGCGGCGACGGCGGGCTGGGAGTCGGACGCCGCGTACGAATGGCATTGCTAGCAGCATCGCTTCGACGAGCGACACTGTTCACGGGCGCCACCACGACACGGTGCGGCTGTGCGGCTGAGCTGCTACTGCTCGTCGTGCTGGTGCTTGTGGTGCTTGTGGTGCTGGTGGTGGTGCTGGTGCTTGTGCTTGTGCTCGTAGTCGCGTGAGTGTCGGAAGCGGTAGTTGGCAGTATGCTCGTTTGAAGTGTCGTCGATGACGACGACGACGATAGGGCGAGTTCTGCTGCATCTCGCGGCGAACGAGGCGAAACCACTCCGTCGCTCTCGAGCGGGCTGGTGTCTCCCTCGGACGACTCGCCGCTACTACGGTCGCTCGTTGTGCTGCTGGTAATGGTCGTGGCGGTCGACGGTGACGAGGCGGTCGGTGACGCCAGCGCACGGCTGCTGGACGCCAGCGAGAGCTCGGGCGGCGGCAGCAAGTCGTGTTGCTTGCCGAGCCGTCGCAGCGGCTGCAACTGTGCTCGCTGATGCGTGAGCTCGACCTCGATGCCCTGCAGCAGCTCAGCCAACGCCGCAGCGGCGTTGCTCGATTGCTTGGTGCGCGCCTGCTCGAGTAGCCGCTCCAGGTGCAAGATCGAACGCTCCTTGCCGCCGATCGCTTGCGTGATGCTGGCGCCAAAGATCGATACGCGTATCGAGAGCTGTTCGTTCGAAATCTTGAGCTCACTCACCT
>Ga0209935_1003539_pt1 | contig 15893 bp, 27 predicted proteins | sample ThiBio_1000_plan_2_FD_183958 | JGI IMG/M metagenome (GOLD analysis project Ga0209935, IMG submission 183958) | Wastewater bioreactor microbial communities from Cape Town, South Africa - Thiocy_cont_1000_plan (SPAdes) | ecosystem: Engineered > Bioreactor > Thiocyanate-remediating >... | reverse complement strand
CGCGGTAGCCGAGGTCCTTGATGTTCTGAGCAATGTCGGCGCACACCGACACGCGCGCAGACATGTTGCGAGGCAGCGACGACGGATGCTCCTTGTTGGGCTCGATCACTTGCAACGACAACAGTACTGCCTGCAGCACCATCTCGGACGAGAACTGGCGAATGCTACGAACATCCTCGTCGATGTCGCTGGAGTTCGATCGAAGAGAGATATCGATTGGAGATATCGATCGCGAGAGTGAGCTTGAGTCTATCCATCCATCCACATCTCTCTCGCTCGAGCGATGGGCGTGGGTGCTTGTATGCGTACCATCCGATACCGCGGAGCGAGTAGATGATGATCTGATCGACCTCCTCCATCGGCAATCGAGTACTTGCGCGCACGCTCTTGCTTTTGGTGAAGTTGTTGACGCAGCAGCGACACGAAGCGAATGATAGAGAGATCGAAGAGTAGGTAGCGTAATCGTGGGCTTACTGCGTACTTATCGGATAGAGTGGCACGTAGTTTACGGCGTTTCGGATCCAGTTGACTCTATGGTTCTTGCATTCGATGCAATCGCTCGCTCCATCGCTTGGTTGTATATCATTGTTTGTTGGCGGTGGCGGTGGACCAGGTGCTCGAGGCATTGGTGTGATGGCCCAGGCAGACGTCGAGCTATTGGTACATCTCCATCGGTTTCGTAGCATTCACTTGTTGCGAACAGGGTACGCTGCTGCCGTGATCGAATGGTGTTTGTTTGTTGGCGTGTTCGCGTGGCTGATGATGAATGCGAGCGGCGTGTGGATGTGTGGCGTCTATCGATGGCATCTGCTAGCTCGTACCGTATTGGAGTACGATTGGTGGGTGTCAAGAAGCAGGGCGGTCATGGCATCATCACTCCGCTGCCGTGCTTCGTGGTCGATCACTTTGCGATGCCTGCGCCAGGTACGCTGGCTCTCTGGTGATTTCTCGTGAGTGAATGTCGCTCCGTTCGCGGTCTCGGGGGACGCGATCATTCATGCGAGCGACTGAATTCCAAAGGTGCCATACAACACGAACGTCATTGTGTGATTCCTCGGCATGCGTTTGGACCGGCGTGGCGAGGTGAGGGCATTCGTGATCGACGCAACACGGCAGCAGCTCCTCCTCGTGTCGCTGCTCCTGCTGTTGGTGCTGCTGCCTCTGCTCGACCAGCAAACAGCTCGAGGACGGCAAGGACAGCAGATGGCGACAATGGCGTTGCTGCTGATCCTCCATCCCCAATGTCAATCTCTTGCGATGGTGAACCACGCTCGAACGGTGGAGTATTCTCGACCTCATGGACTCCCGATCACGATGAGCATGAGGATCTCGATGCTGCGGACTCCATCGCCGTGCCGAGGTCGACATCTGCATCGTCCACTTCATCGAGCACCCTTCGATCGACTCAAGCTCGCATTCGATCAGTATCGACAGGCTCTCGGTCTCCACACCACACTCCGCCTGCACCAGACTCTCCCATTGCATCCGCATCATCATCTTCATCATCATCGAATGACTCAGCCATGCCTGCGAGCCAGTTCATGAGCTCTCTCTTTGGCAGGCAACGCTCTCCGACTCATGCATCGCACTCCAACTCCACAACAAGCTCGCCATCGGCCTTTGTGACTTCGCTCTTCAAGCCACGATCGAGCTCCACGCATTCGAACTCGACTCCCATTCCATCATCATCTTCTTCTTCTGGCAGCACGGCATCGTGGCAAACGCCATCGCTCGAATCGACTCTGAACGAAGGCGAGGTCTTCTCGTCCAGGACCTTCAACATCAAGTATCCCGAGGAAGAGGTGCTGGTGCTCGATGCCGTGCGACTGCGTGTTCGATTGCCGATACGGCTGCTGTCGTCCACTTCCGCCGATGCTGCAGCAGCAGCAGCTTCCTCGACCACTGCAGCGTCATCGACAGGCAGCAATGGTGGCACATCGGGATTTGCATCGACTACCGACGCCTCAGGCACTCACACCGTCTCGTTCAAGCTCGATCCACTGACTGCAATCGCTCTCGAGTTGACACTCAACTTCTCGCCCAACTTTGAGTGAGTACCGCTTGCAGCCAGCTCATTCGTTCATTCGATCGCAAGCAATCACTCACCCGAAGGCAACCATGTCATCTGATTCACCGTAGAGTCGATAATGTGCATCTACTCGAGCCATTGAGTTCACAACGATTGGTTCTGTGGGGCTTGCTCGATGGCCTCGGCTGCTATCACGGTATCGAGTACCATCGCATTTGCCCCTCAATCGACACCTCCACTCACCCAACGATGCCCGTCTTGCCTGCGGCAGATTGCTTGTTCAAGGGCATCCACTTTGCGGGACTCGAGCTCGCTTTGTATTCATGCGTGGTGGCAATCTCGACTGGACACGACTGGTACTACTTCGATGCTTGCGCAATTGCTCGCATTGCTAACCTTCAATCATCTGCAGCGATGCACTGGCAAGCGCCCATCGATTGAACTTGTACGCCGCCATCGATGCTGCACAACGTGTGGCTCTTTATTGCTAACGCTGCTTGCGTGTAGAATGCTGCAATCGGCTCATCGTACTGAGCAGCACATCGAGCTCATCGACTCACATCTGCCACAATCGCTGAGGAACGAGACCACCACCATCACCACCATGCGCAGGATGGAGCCCAAGCCCGTGGCCAGCTCTGACAGTCCGCCACTCAAAGTACGCAGCCCGCTCTCGCTCGCTATTGTGCACTCACGATTGCAGTGAGTAACTCTCTCGATGCAGCGATCAATGTCTCTCGAAGCGACCATGCAACTACTGAAGCTCAACCAACTCCTGGAGGCGATCGGTAATGCACAAGACCATGTACAAGCAAGCTGGGAGCGCTTGATTGCTCGCTTCTTGGCAGCGGGATTTCGATTGGTTCGTATCAATGCGAGGTCGTTGTGCCAGGTCCTGCCGCTTGTTTAACGCCAGAGCCGTGACTGCACCTGCAGCTCGCTGGGCTCAAGACACTCTACGAGCACCATCAACTGCAGTTCTGGTCGCAGTGCGTCGTGGACGAAGAGCTCGTCTTGGATCCTCTGCAAGACTCGGGAAGACCGTTCCATGAGGCAGCCGAGCTGCTCCGAGCTTCCTATGTACGAGCCATCAACATTGATTGATTGGTTGGTTGATTGGGCGACTCATCAAGTACTTGCGTGGCCAGGAGTTCGTTCGTGGCTTTCGCAAGAAGCCTCCGATTCAAGACATTGGCACCACGTTCTCCGCCAAGCGGGTGCCCATCATGTTCAAGCAGCTCGTTCGCTTTGCAGCTCCGCCGAACGAAGAGCAGCAGCAGCACCCCGCGATATTGAAGCGCACTGGCTCTATTACTACCGTCATCTCGCCTCGTTCCAACCCGTTGGTGCGGCCACTCGCTCTCTCGCCCACGAGCGAAGCCACTTCGGCCACGAGTCCACGCACTGTCACGAGTCCGCGCATCGAGACCTCGGATCTGAGCGTGTTCGGCACGGTGGAGCGAACTGGAAGCGAAACGGCTCACTTGATAGTGTTGGTGCATGGCCTCGAAGGTGCGGTCCCAAATGCTTGCCTGCTCGATGCAATGTCGCTGTGGTGGTGTTGTTGCTCATCGGAGTCTCGTGATTGCAGCCGATTGGACGGGAATCATGATGATTCGCAACCATATTGCATCGGCGCTACCGGATGCCGAGTATCTGCTTGCCGAGTCGCTCGAGGGTCATACGCACGAGTGCATCTATTCACAAGGCGAGCTGCTGGCCAATGAGGTGCTGCAGTACATTCAACGCAACATCCTCGGTCAGGTCAAATTGAGGTATCTGCCCACTCGCAAGCTCGCTCGCTCTCTCTCTCTCTCTTGCATTCACTCACTGGATTGCTGCTTGTTTGATGGTTGGATAGCTTTGTGGCGCACTCGCTCGGCTGCTTGATCGTACGTGCAGCATTACTCACCAAGACCCTCAAGCCCTATCGCAAGAACCTCCATTCGTTCCTCTCGCTCTGTGGGCCACACCTCGGCATCGCCATCACCGACTCGGCCTTGCTGAGCAGCGCCATCTGGATCTACAAAAAGTGGAACAACTCGGTGGCACTCACGCAGTTGCAGATGCTCGATGCTCCGCGAGTCGAAGAGTCGCTCCTGATGCGCCTCGCTCGCTCGCCTGGTATGGATCTCTTCAAGAACGTACTGTTGTTCTCGTCCGAGCACGACAAGTACGCACCGCTGTACTCGGCGCTGCTGCTCAACCCGACAACACCAACCGCCTCCTCGCCATCATCTTCCTCATCATCGTCGTCCTCCTCCTCTACAACGAGTACCTCGGGAGCGACTGCCAGCGAGACGATGCGCAAGCATCTGCTGGATGCGCTCTGCAAGGCCTCCACGACGCTCGTTCGGACCGATGTGGAGTTCGTGCTGCCACGCAGCATCGAGCACGTCATCGGCCGAGCGGCGCATGTCAATATCCTAAGCGACGAGACCTTTGTGCGGATTCTCACGTGTTGCTTCATTCAGTACATGCGCTGAGGCCTCTCGCGTCGTCTCGTGTCGTCGTGCTGCTGTATCGTTGTACAGACTAAATACGTCCTCTGCAGGCTGCTTGTTGTATCTACATTCTCTCGTCTCAAACTATCGACACTCACAGAACAGGCGCACCGTATTGCATGGGCGTCACGGCTACGATGTTGTTCATGCCGCCAGTCGGATGGATGAACACTCGTCGTTCGCGAGACACGGCCACCAGCACCACCGGGTTGCGATGCAGCCGATGCAACGACTTGGTGGTCTGGCTGCCGGTCGTCGTGCTGGCGTTGATACAATCGAACTCGGGCAGGTCGGGTCGCGTTGCTCGCACGACGCGCAACCGAATGTCGCATCGATCTATCAGTGTGACATCGTCAGTACGGTCTCAAGGAAGGGCGCACACTCGGCCTCCAGTCTCGTACCGGTCCACGGCTTGAGATTGGCGGCATGAAGCGACACTCGAGTGTCGATATGGCGCACCAAGCTCGAGCTCGCTGCTGCATCGTCGCTCTGCGGCTGTGTCTGCGGCTTGTTCTCGTCCGGTGACGCCGGACCACCGCTCGTAGCCTCCATCAACAGCAGCAACGACGACGAAGTCATCTCGCTGTTGAGCGATTCGGCATCAGCCAAGCGACTGCTCGGCTTGAGCGGGAACAGTTGCGTGCTGTCGTCGGGATACACGACTTGGAGCATCAGCTCGTCGACCATCACGGCTGGACAGTGATGCAACGTCGCCGAGACCTTGAGCCAATGCGGCACCAAGCAGTTGAACGCGATCGGCCGCACTCCGTCGCCGCTGTTGTCGACCGGGCTCGTGATGACGGCTGTGCTATGAGCGAAAGCTGCGCTCGGTATCGCTGGTGGCTTGGCAAGCAGCACTCGTTTCTGCGTTCGGTCGAACAAACGAACGAACCACATGAGAGTCAGAAGCGCCACACAGCTCGAAACGAGATGCAATACTTACCGCTAGCTCGGTGAGGAGCGAGTTCAGAGCAATGGCCGAAGGGTACTGCGTCGAGTTTGGCGCGATCGAGTGCTTGATCTGATTGGTGATCTCGAGCACTTGTGGATGAATCTCGACGTGATGCGAGTTACAATACCTACACGCATTCATTCGTTCGCATGAGATCGATTCACAGTTCTCAACGTGAGAGAGGTTGGCACGTACGATTGGAAGATTTCGATCCTCTTGGCCAGGAGCATAGCTCCCGAAGGCTGGCCGGCACTCACATTCGTTGTGCTACCGATCGTAGGTGCCACGATTGCATGTGCAAAGAGTCGCGCCGCACGAAGGTACGCGCCAAGCTCGGGCGATGCCGATGCGCCGACGAACGTGTGCTCGACATAGTACGTATGCTCCAACAGTGCAATGCCGATTGCATCGACAGGCGCCGCTGCACGACGGTTTACCAGCTACACGCACGCACGCACAAGAGAGGTTTAGAGAACGAGATTGGAGATTGGCGCCACTCGATGGCGCAACGGCGTACGATGCGGAGAACGAGCGACAGGCACTTGTGCAGAGCAAGGTAGAGCTCCGACTTGGTACGAGTCTCAGGATCGATACGGCCCAATCGTTGAAGGTCCCTACTCGACGCAGCGATCAGCATCGAAGCAGGGGAGAACGATAACGAGCTTGAACGTACTGTGAGAAACGAGCAATCTCAAGCGAGAGTGCAGCATCTCGCAGTGATGACCCGAAGCGATTGCAGATGAGATGCCAGGTGTTGGTGAAGAACTGATCAATCTCGCTCGGCGTCTGCTGCGGCGTCTCGTTGGTATCCATCGAATCGAGAGCTTGTGTGGAGCCAGCGTGCTCGTGTGGCGTCGTGGTCGCTGTTGTGAGGTCGGTGGCATCGAAGAACATGGGGAATTTGTCCTGGAGATACTGGTAGTGGCGTTGCGTGTACTCGGGCAGCCGCGCTGAGATCTGCGGATTGTGCTTGGTGGCCGCTGTACCTCTCGTTTGTCAATACCTCGAGATACATGAACGGGGTGCCGTCTCGAACGTACCGAACAGCAAGATCAACACGGCGACATAGAATGAGTCATCGACCTGAGGCTCGGTGGGTGCAAAGCGACTATCACGAAGCACACAATGCTTGTAATCAGTCGCAGTGATTTGAGTGAATTGTGTGCCATGGAGCATTGAATGACGTACCGATCGAGTCGCAACAGATGATCCGAGAGGAACTCGATGTATGCCGTGTGTTGCGGATTGTCACCGAGACCCTTGATGCATTGGTAGATGGTAGGCTTGTCCATCGGGTATCGGTGCAAGTTGAACAACAACGCTTGAATCGACGCGTGCATACACTATCGCAACACACGCCAGAGCGAAAGATGAGTCGCCATTCGATCCCGCAAGTACGCAGCGGCATATGTGGTACCTGCAGGTTGCTCAACGTGATGGTTCCGAGCAACTTGTGCACCGCTGCTCGAACTGCAATCGAGGCAGCCTCCAAGGCTGACAGTGCGACGTGCAGTTGCTCCTCTCTGTGCGTACGTGTGGAGCCAGCTCACAATTCATCAGCAACAGAGGAACTCTCTCTCTCTCTCTCTCTCTCTCTCTCTCTCACCAGCCGACCCATACCTCAATTGAATCCAATCGCCGAGTCTCGACAAGCTGCAGATGGCGTTCAGTTGCACTTGTTCGATCTCGTCGTTGAACATATCGACCAAGAAGTCGATGGCTCGCTCGGCAAACAAGCGCGACTTGCTGCCGAGCTCGCACATGCTCTCGACGGCCGCCATTCGGACCTGCACCATCTCATCCTCGAGGCCGTGCACGAAGGCACCGGCGGAGCCACTATCGAGCAGATTGACATCGAGTTGCGACAGATCAAAGTCGCCGGCGGCCGACGTGGCGTCGGACTTGGAGCGCGACAGCTTCAGCCGACCGGTGCCAAGCACCTGCTTGCTGAGCGTCTGCATCAAGACGGCGGTCGTCACGGTGTTGAATCGACCGAGCAACTGGCACGAGGTAGTTCGTACGGCCCATGAGATGTCGGTCACCATGCCGCAAATCTTCATGAAACCTGCATCGCGCGAGAGAGAGGGGGAGAGAGCCAGTTAGGCTTGCTAATGAAGGCGTGTTGCGAGAGACGTACCGTCGTCCACCAATCGGCGACGCTCGCCGTAGGGTGAGAGCATCGAGTGATGCGGATGTTGTTGGCACAGGAAGCATACGAGGCGCAGTCCACCCAAGCGAACCTCGGGGAAGTCGTCCTTCAATGCCTCGCACGAGATGTCATACAACTGCAACAGCCGATTGGTGGACGATAGGAGATGTAGAGCGTGAGTAGGCGAGAAAGCACAAGTGTCCAAGGCACAGTCGGTACCTCCATGTCGACAACGGTATCGATGATGATGCCTTCGGCGCGACAAGACTGATGGAGCGCCAGCAACGACTCGAGTGCCGCCTATCGGATGGTAGCTAATCAGTAACGAAGCATCAAGCAAACGCACACGCCAAGCAGCTTCTCGTGTACCGTTCGAACGCGAGGGTCGGGATCCTTCGAGCCAACGTGTGATAATGCTCGAAACGATGAATGCACGATGGTAGATGCGAGCTCTTGCACCACATTCTCTTGTTCGTCGTCGGATTGCAACGAAGAAGACGACAACTTGGACGACGAAGGTCGTGACATGGTAGCCAGCAAGCGAGCAGCGCTCGCACGCAAGCTGGCACCCAACGAGACGCTCAAGTGCGTGGCACAGGTCTGCCGCAATTTGGCTGCGTGCTGTTGGAATAGCTGCGCATCTTCATGGACCTGCTGCATCGAAGGTTCACGTGAATAACCGCGATCATGCCGAGCAACTGGACGACGCCGCTTGAACGAAGCGGGAGTCGCGACAACTGCACCTGAAAGATCGAGTCGATCGCCCGCAATGCAGCGGCCTTGACCTTGTTGGCGTGCGATTCCGACGCAGCCAATCGATGGAGCATCTCGAGTATCTCACCGATGAGCGTCGAATCCGAGGTCTTGATCGCCACGCCGCGTACGATGCGAAGCAGCAACACCTGGTCGGGTAGCATGGCCAACCATGTGGCATACGAGGTATCAGCACTTCCACTTCGAAGATATGAATCCGTCGAGTGGTGCACAGCTGAATCGGTACCGTGGTTTCATCGGGGAGCATGGCAGGTTGAGATTGAGGTTGGTGTTGGTGGCTGATGAGCTGCAAGATCGTTCGAGCGACAGCGACGAGCTCGTCGGACGAGAGCGAGAGCTTGTGCTGCTCGGCCATGTCGAGCATCGAAACTAACGATAGCATGGCCTACATGATTGATTGATTGATTGACGCGAGGGTCGATCAATTGATGCATTGGCGATTGGTATGAAGGATCTCTCTCGCTCGATGGAGCATATGAGAGAGAGAGAGAGATCGTGTGTACCTCGGCCTTCGAAGGAAGAGCATGGAACGAAGGTCGATGCTGCGACGATGTTGATGATGATGCAGCTCGATCATCGGCTTGGAGAGCCTCGAGACACATGGTAACATCGAACGAGAAGTTCGGCGAGTGATTGGTAACTTCTGTGGTGTTGGATTCATCGAGCCGTGAGCGCTTGGCGGCAGGCAAGATCAACGATGACGACGGCGATGGTCGTTTGCTTCCTATCGACGATGACGACGATGATACTTCTTGAGCATCGTCGACGATCGTCTCGGTCTCAGAACCGCTAGATTCATCATTTTTGGATTCGGGTGGGATGTTGTGAGATGAGTTGATGGCATGAACGAATTGGAGAGAGTGAACGAGTGAGTGAGTGAGTCGCGGTATTTCGATTCGATCATATGTCGATCGATCGAATCGATATCAAGATATCTATCAATGCGATCGATTGGATGAATGACATACCGACCAGACGATGGTGTTCTAATCATTGAAGACCACAATCGTAGAGTAGATCAAATCGATATCGATATCGTTCTCGGTCTCCTTTACAGACGATGATGATGGTGATGATGATGATGTATCGGTAGCGAAGGCGAGAGACGAATGACACGCGATACAACAAACTCACCTGAAATACCTCGTTCTCATGTAAAAATCCGTAAAAATCAAAATATCTATCGATCCACTCGATTTCAACAATAATCATGATCTACACTCAATGGCGAGTTGATTGGTATATTTTTCGATCGAATTCATGAACTCTCGATATCTCAACTAAAATCAAATAGATCAACGAGAGCACAATCGTCATTCGCTTGTTCGCTCGCTCGCGCACACACACTTGGACAGACACACACGCACACACAAGTATCTCGCGATCGTTCATCGTAGAACTCCATTCGATCGTCATGATTCATTCGGTGATCATCATCAACGCGGAGGGCGACGTGTTGTTCAAGCGATACTTTGGCGCTACGTCGTTGGAGCAGCAACGAGATTGGGAGCAGAGTCTCTTCGTCAGCACGCACGACAACTGGAGCAACGCGCGCAACGAGACCCACCACGTGCTGTACCTCGGGTAAGCCAGCCATCGTCAGAGCGATAGATCGAGAGAAAGAGTGATATCTCTAGATGGCGAGAGAGATATTGGTTGTGTTGTGTGGGTGCTTGAGGTCTTTGATGGCGTCGAGATGTATTGATATTCTATTGGTTTAGTCTCGATGTGTATTGATATTCTATTGGTTTAGTATCGTGATGTATCGTTATTCTATTGGTTTAGTATCGATATGTATCGATATTCTATTGGTCTAGTATCGATATGTATCGATATTCTATCGGTTTAGTATCGATGTGTATCGATATTCTATTGGTTTAGTATTGATATGTATCGATATTCTATTGGTTTAGTATTGATATGTATCGATATTCTATTGGTTTAGTATCGATGTGTATCGATATTCTATTGGTCTAGTATTGATATGTATCGATATTCTATTGGTTTAGTATCGATATGTATTGATATTCTATTGGTTTAGTATTGATATGTATCGATATTCTATTGGTTTAGTATCGTGATGTATCGATATTCTTTTGGTTTAGTATCGATGTGTATTGATATTCTATTGGTTTAGTATCGATATGTATTGATATTCTATTCGATATCAATCTTCTAACCCAAGTTGTTCGTTCGTTCGCAGCGACACGTACGTCGTGTACACGGGCTTCTTCGAGGTCTTCATGTTCATCGCTGGCAAGGACGAATGCGACGAGCTTGCTCGTACGTGCCCTCGCCCTCGCCAAACCCCCGCAATCGTGGCGATATGGTCCATAGCACACCGACTCACTCGCGTTTGGATCGTTGGCAGTCTCGACCGTGATGGATTACTTGATCGACTATCTCAAGGAGAACATCGTCAGCAAGAGCAAAGAGTCGATCGAGGGCTCGATCATCGATCAGTACGAGAAGGTGTGCCTCGGTGTCGATGGCATGATCTCGACTCAGGTATGCTTCTATGATGGCTTCAAGTGATTGTATGCGAGTACTCGCGTGGTTCGATATTGATGCGATTGGCTCATTCAAGGGCATTCTCGATCTCTTGGATCCGCACTCGTGCTCGAGCTTCATGGCCTTCAAGCTGCCGAAGCCATCGCGTTCGTTGCGCAGTGGCTCGGAGCAGCTCGAGTTCCCTCCATCGCCGGTGCTCACGCAAGAGGACATTCGCTCACGATTCCGCGAGCAATACCTCGCTAACTCGGCGCTCTCGTCGCAATGAGCGCGCCCTCCAATGCCCGTCTATCGATGCGGTGCTGGTGTGCTTGTGGTAGTAGAGTACGTGAGATAGATATCACCGGCGGTGCGTATGTATGTGTTCGCGTCGCCTACATCAATGTAAATACAACTGTGGCGCTACAGTTGAAGGCGCCCTTGCTACTGGAATGCTGCTGCCACTGCTACTGCCGCTGACGATGATCCTCCGGCATTCCTCCCGGGCTTGCGGTACTTCTTGCGGCGGCGCTCGTTGTACTGCTCGCCATTGGTCCAGGTCGGCAGCGCGAGGAACCCAAAGATCTCGAACATGAGCTCGTTGGGCATATCGCACAGCTCCGGCGACTCGAACCGGCGAGCCAGCAGTAGCGTCATCACTTGCTGCTTGAACTCGGGCGCCATGTAGCGGTGCGTGTACGGCGTCCACGGCTGGCGGCTGAGTCGTGCAGTGGCCGATAGCAGCTCGGGCAGTGGATCTTCGATCGTCAAGAACATGGCCTGTGCGACGCCCCACGAGCCAGTAAGCGATCAAGCGAGTGGTGAATGACAAGAGGGTGACCGCCACACGTACTCCGATCGATATCTCGCGGATGGTGTAGTTGAACTGCAGCTCCTTGCTGAGGTACATGACTCCACTGTTACAAACGCCATTGTACTAGAAGCCTCATTCACGTTGGTATTCTCGTTGGTATCCAGCAGAATTAGCGGGCCACACACGTACGAGTAGATCGATGGTCTGCAGCGTTGTGTTGTAGCGGAAGCACTTGCTCAACGCGTGAGCGCCACGACCGCAGAGCAGGTTGTTCTGCATCTCCAACACGCGGAGGTGCCTGTTGTGCTTGAGGCTCTCTGCAAGCCGTGGAATCGGCTTGGCGCTGATTCGGTTGTACTCAAGGTACAGCTCCTGAACGTGGCAGGTGTGCAGCGCATCCGCGAGAACCTCCATTCCCGCATCCTCGATGCACGCAAACTGGAGGGAGGGTCAGAGCTGACAGTACCAGAAGAGGTGGCGGCTGTCGTACCTTGAGCGAGAGAGTAATGACTCGTGTATTGTGCTTGAATGCCCCCAGGATCGTTTGAATGCCAGCAGGCGAGATGACTGAGTTCTGATGAAGGCCGTATCGAAATCAGCCACGAGCAGTGGCGCGTTGTCCTATCGCGGGCTCGCGTACATCAAGAATCAAGGCTTGCAGCGGCGGATTCGACGCAATGTACGCCCCGAGTGCCTCGGCGGCTTGGTCCGACAAGCGATTCCTGATGATTCCAAGGGTTTGGAGAGGCAGCCTGCCATTGAGCGCGCTCAGGATGGTGTCGATTCCGTTGTCGTCGCCGCCTGCATTGCTCTGCACCGCGAGCTGAATGAGCGGGCCGGATCGCCCAGGCCTAACGATTCAAGAGCTATCGACAACGTACGTTGAGCTCGAGTCTCTGCAGCGGCGGATTCGTGGCCAAGAAGTCGCGCAATCCACAAGCACCGTCGTGCGAGATGCCGCCGTACTGTCGTCGGTTCTGGTGAGCCAACGAGCGAACGGCACGGAATGCGTGTAGCTGTGACGTACGATGACCTCGAGCACTCGCACCGAAGCGCCAGCCTGAGTCAGAGCGTTCTTCAGCGGCAGCGCATCTCGCGCCTCCAGGCCGTGAACCACTACCTTGCCCCTCTGGCCACTAGCTATCGCCTGCAGCTCCTCCGCCTCCATTACCGCACTCCTCGCCGCGATATCAACCAACAAACGAGCGAATCAAGCAACAAACGCCATAAGAACAGCATCGCCCGGAGACGCGGAACAGCAATCCTGGAACTGTCGCGCAGTCGCAGGCCTACTGCTGACCTTAACGCGCCGTGAGGGATATCGTAAAGTGGAAGAGCCTATTAACGGTGTGCTGTAAGCGCGAAATGCGCTACGGCGCTTCGCCTGAGGAACCGCTCACCCTCAAGGCGCTCCCTTCCCTTCCCTCTCCTTGCCATCCCATCGCATCGCATCGCATCGCATCGCATCGCATCGCATCGTGGTTGTCGTCTAGTTTCGCGTGTTGTTGTGGCCCCTTGCTGTGTGTCTCGCGTGGCCTAACCAACCAACCAACCAACCAACCAACCAACCAACCAACCAACCAACCAACCAACCAACCAACCAACCACATCTTGAGCAGTTGATTCGTGAGATATCATCAAGCTTTTGAGCAAGGACCGAGATCGATATCGTCAAGCATCGCTCTTGGTTTGATTGCTCGTCTGTTGCTCGATATCGTTGCTTGTTGCTGTTGCCTCTTGCTCGTGAGCTCGTTGTCTTGATCGATCTCTCGCCAATGACCGAGCCATCACCATCACCAAGCAGCTCATCAAGTGGGAGCAGTGATGCGGTTGGTTCGGCATCACAGACCGACACACAGCCAATGGTTCGTGATCTCTCTGTCGTTGTTTGGATTGAGGTTGTCACATCGATCCATCCAACCACCAACACCATCGCTCAATCTCTTCCACACAGATGAGCCTTGATCTTGGTGATCATATCTCTGAGATTCCCATCAATACCAACTTGTCGGAAGAGGAGCATCGGTTGTTGGAGGTCTCTCTCTCGCTTTGCAAGAAGGATACCGATCAATGGAGCATCGATGAATGGATTGAGGCATTGGCAGGAGCACTCATCCATCAATATCTCATCAATGATGGCTCAATTCATCTTGCCCTCGAACACTGGCAAAATAGTGATACAATTCAAGGCTTGTGCGACCAAATAATCGAATCAGACCAGATCCATCAATCGTTGAAGACGTTGCTCGCTGTTCAGCTGCTGTTTTTTCTTGCCGATAACTACAGCTTCAGCTCTATCACCAAGCATCGTGAGTACCTCACAGGTATTGTTGGTCACAACATCAATGAATTGCCTGATAGGATTGCATCAATATCGAGAGAGAAACTGACGTTCTTTGGTGCGAAACTACAGGCTCGTTCTTTCGTCGATTGGTCCAAGATCCAGATCATGCGTTTGTTGTCAATCTGAGCAACTTGAACATCATTGATCTTCCACAAGGACTCTCTCAACTTCGACATCTCAAGTACTTGGATCTTAGCGGAAACTGGAAATTATTCTCGAATCCACAATCGATGGAGCAACTCGAATCATTGAGTGGATGTTTCTCGAGTTTGGAGCATCTCAATCTCTCAGAGACCAATCTCTCATCAGCTCCTTCGTGGATCTTCCGCCTTCCATCACTCACATTCCTCAACATCAACAGCAATCGAGTGAACCAACTATCGATTGAACAACCCAAGTGCTTCAACCTCGAGATGTTGTATATTTCCAACAACCAACTCACCGACTTGCCATCCGAGATTCAATCCTTGACCAACCTCAAGATGTTGTTACTTACCAACAACCAACTCACTGACTTACCATCCGAGATTCAATTCTTGGCCAACCTCAAGATGTTGGATATTTCCAACAACCAACTCACCGACTTGCCAAACGAGATTCAATTCTTGACCAACCTCAAGATGTTGTTACTTACCAACAACCAACTCACTGACTTACCATCCGAGATTCAATCCTTGACCAACCTCAAGATGTTGAATATTTCCAACAACCAACTCACCAACTTGCAATCATCGATTCAATCCTTGACCAACCTCAAGAAGTTGTATATTTCCGCCAACCAACTCACTCACTTGCCATCCGAGATCCAATCCCTGACCAACCTTAAGGAGTTGAATATTTACAACAACCAACTCGCTGACTTCCCATCCGAGATTCCACTCTTGACCAACCTCAAGGAGTTGGATATCTCCAACAACCAACTCACTCACTTGCCAAACGAGATTCAATCCTTGACCAACCTTAAGGAATTGGATATTTCCAACAACCAACTCACTGACTTGCCTTCCGAGATTCGATTCTTGACCAACCTTAAGGAATTGGATATTTCCGACAACCAACTCACTCACTTGCCAAACGAGATTCGATCCTTGACCAACCTCGAGGAGTTGAATATTTCCGACAATCAACTCACTGACTTGCCATCATCGATTCAATCCTTGACCAACCTCAAGAAGTTGTATATTTTCAACAACCAACTCACTGACTTGCCATCCGAGATTCAATCCTTGACCAACCTCAAGGAGTTGTATATTTCCAACAACCAACTCACTCACTTGCCATCATCTATTCAATCCTTGACCAACCTCGAGATGTTGTACATCCAAGGCAACAAGTCCGACACACCTCCCCAAGAACCTGACCTCGTCGATTCATTCCAACCCTCCAATCATCTCCTCCAATATGGTGATGCACGACAAATAGTGGCGTTCGCCGATGAATGGAGCCGAGGTCGAGTTCGCCTCGACCGATTCAAGGTGGCATTGGTTGGAGATGGAGCTGCTGGCAAGACCTCCCTCCGAATGCACCTCTTCAAGTCGTCTTCCTCCTCACCCAACCAATCAAACCAACCATCATCCATTCGACGAACGACATGGATCCAACGACACGAATGGCAACCTCCTCAAGTGAGAGATTGGATGTTCGATGTGTGGGACTTTCCAGGACAAGCACAACACTATGCCACTCACAACCTGTTCTTGTCCGACTGGCAGTGTGTGTTCGTGATCGTGTGTGACGTTTCTCTCTCGAACTGGGAGTCTCGACTCGAGTACTGGGTGTCGTTTCTTCGATGCAAGAGCTCGTCGGTCATTGATCGATATCATCCTCATCACTTGAT
>Ga0209935_1003525_pt1 | contig 15972 bp, 20 predicted proteins | sample ThiBio_1000_plan_2_FD_183958 | JGI IMG/M metagenome (GOLD analysis project Ga0209935, IMG submission 183958) | Wastewater bioreactor microbial communities from Cape Town, South Africa - Thiocy_cont_1000_plan (SPAdes) | ecosystem: Engineered > Bioreactor > Thiocyanate-remediating >... | reverse complement strand
CAAACCAACAGCAACTGGTTTGCGGTCGTGCTCGACACCGACCGCCCCGAGCGATGGACGACGCCGCTCCGCGATGTGGTGCAGAGTGCCAATGTTGGCGATCGAGCGATCGTGTCTAACCACACGGCGACGCACTACTCGGGCAACGGCTCGTACCGTCTCACGGATCAAGCCATCACCGAGTGTCCCTCACAGTGTCGGTGGCTGATGTGCACGAACGCCGACAATCGCTACCACCCCGAGGCGCTCTCGATTGTCGACCACGAGTTCGACGTCGTGTCGATGGACGAGAACCGGACCATGCAGAACAGGACGGCGACTTGGCTGCGAGCGTCATTACCGATGGATGGCGGTGGAAGGTCGTGAGGCGTACACTTCTATCGCACTCGCCGAATGAGTGGGAGTGCGCTATTCAGCAACAATATCTTGACCGACGATGTCGTGCAGCGCCTTGGCCGATGCCATATGGTGGCGGAGCGAATGAGCGAACTCCGCAAGTCTCCTCGAGCGCCCACTGCAGCATTCTCGTAGTGTGACGCGCACTGGAGACCGACCAACATCTCCTGCTTCGACTTTAAGTAGCGCAGCCTCTCTATCTGCCTAGAACTGTGTGAGTGATAAATAGCTTGTATCGCGCATTGAATCGTTGCACCAACCGACAGCGTGCACAGGAAGTCAGAGACGCGAGACGAGCAAAGCAACGAGGAGCAGGCAGGCAAGCAAACGAGCAGCCGTCGTTGATAGGGCCTGCCAGAGAGACATGCACACAGACAGAGAGAGAGAGAGACAGAGAGAGAGAGAGAGAGAGAGAGAGAGAGAGAGAGAGAGAGAGAGTACCCTTCCTCTGAGACTGAAGAGCACGTGCGCGTAGCCCGGAAAGAGTCGTTAAGGCTGCTCTGGCGCTCTTGTTGGATTTGGGCGACGAAAACCAAACGCTGCCTTCGTGAGCTTATGCGTGTTTGTCGCTCAGCTCGAGGGCCGTCTCTCTGCTTGGTGGCGCGCTGGAGAGCAGGACACAAGAGAGCACCACTCCCAATGAGCGAGGCGGTTGTCGGTGAGCAGAAGCGTGTTGTACTTGCGCGCATCGTATCGAGAAGCTCGTCTCGTGGGTGATGTCGTGTGCTTGATCGCGATGGTGCACGTATCTCTCGCGTTGGGGATGCTGTATGAGCGTGGCGCAGTGGTGCAGCACAGTGTGCACTTGCTTGCCACGAGGCGCCAAGAACAACAACAAGAAGAACTTGCGCCGCTGTAAGATGCTGAGGATATGATGAGACATGTGACGGGTGAGCGGACGACAGATAGACATCTTCTGCACTGAAGGAGAGAGACTTAGTGCTGTGCGCTTCTGATGCTGCCGCTGCGTCACGACTCAGACATCGACAGCGCCGATGAAATCTCTCTCTCTCTTTGTGATCTTGTCTTGCTCTTCTCGGTGGATAAACCTCCATCATACCCCTGTCGCTGGGATTGCTCTTGAAACATAGCTGCTCGGTACACGTGCTGCTGCAGTGTCGTGCTCTCCTTCTTTCTCTCTCGCTTGTGTTGTTGAGAGAGCGCTGCCTGCGCGTGATTGTCCACATGGCCATCATATCATCTTGTCGAGATCTTTCAACCATGATCGATGCCACTTGATGCAATTGGACGATGGGGGTCATTCATTTATACATTTACACCTACATACAAGCAAACAGTTATTTCATCCATTCAATCAGATTCCGAGAGAGATACGTACTCACGCAAACAAGAGCAAGATCGATCTCGATTGCACAAAGCACACATGTATGTGGCTTCTACTGTGGCCGCAAGATCTGCATCGTATCCGAGCTCTTTATCACGCATCCACCATCGCCAACATGATCAGACATCGACAGGTGCCTTTCAACGACGAGGGCTCTCTGGTGGGTTCTCCACTCACGGCTGAAGGTCCGTGCCTCTCGCACACCACTCCCTCTCTGACAAGACAAAAAGGCGGTCGAAGCTTCCATCATGAGCGACAAGACGATGTTGTGGCGCGCTCTCTCTCTCGAGCTCGAGGAGATTCACTGGTTGATCGCAACACACCAATGCATACCTTCTTGGAGGAGCTGCTTGTCCTTGCGACGCTTGCGACGCTCGAGTGGTCCACCACAACGCCAACAGAGCCAACGCATCGAACGGCACAGGCTCTTGGTCGCTCACACGCGCCAGCTCCTCGTTCTCGACCGCCACCGCAGCGACAAGAGCTCGACTGCTCGCGCTGGCTCACTCGCGTGGCCTTGACCGATGGCAAGTGTGCCACATGGTGCAGGTAGCGACGTTGTTGTTGGCGTTGGTGTTGCTGGAGAGCACCAGGACCAAGATATTGCATCGAGACGAGCGAAAGGGCGTGCGCGTTACTTCCTGATCATGGCGCCGTTCCTCGATCACCAGCCGCGATCAATATCTCGTGCCTGTGAGAGATATAGACAGAGACAGCGACAGAGATATGATGGAGGTTTATCCACCGAGATGAGCAAGACAAGATCACAAAGAGAGAGAGAGATATTTCATCGGCGTTGTCGATGTCTGAGTCGTGACGCAGCGGCAGCATCAGAAGCGCACAGCACTAAATGTCTCTCCCTCAGTGCAGAAGAGATGTCTATCTGTCGTCCGCTCACCCGTCACATGTCTCATCATATCCTCAGCATCTTACAGCGGTGCAAGTTCTTGTTGTTGTTGTTGTTGTTCTTGTTGTTGGCGCTTCGTGGCAAGCAAGTGCACACTGTGCTGCACCACTGCGCCACACTCATACAGCATCCCCAACGCGAGAGATACGAGCACCATCGCGATCAAGCACACGACATCACCCACGAGACGAGCTTCTCGATACGATGCGCGCAAGTACAACACGCTTCTGCTCACCGACAACCGCCTCGCTCAGTACGCGCGACCATCAACGCCACCAACCCACACGCACACGCACACGCACAGTGAGCTTGTCGGCGGCGGTGGTGGTCGCTCGTGTTTGAGGCTTGGTGCGCTTGGGAGTGGTGCTCTCTTGAGTCCTGCTCTCCAGCGCGCCAGCAAGCAAAGAGACGAGTGAGCTGCAACTATCCCCTCCTGGAGGCGAAGAAAAAGAGCAGAACGGTTCAAGGAATGGGGATAAGCTCACCAATCGTGTTTGGTATCGGTGTTTCGACCAACGAATCCAACAAGAGCGCCAGAGCAGCCTTACTCTCACCCATCTCAATCAGTTGGCGAGCTTAGCACGTGCTTCTCTCTCTCTCTCTGTCTCTGTGTGTCTGTGTGTCTCTGGCAGGCGCTTTCAACGACGGCTGTTCAGTTGTTTGCTTGCCTGCTCCTCGTTGCTTGTCTCGCGTCTCGCCTCTTCTGGTCGCGTCTCGTTGATGGCTTTGTCTCGCGACAACTCACGTGTCGCATGGCTCTCGTCGCCGCTGGTCTCGTCGTGCATCGTGGCGTTGATGATGATGTTGGCTCTCTTGGTCGGTGATGCTGCGGCGGTGAGCTACACGCTTCGCATGACTGACTCGATCGTAGGCACTGCTTCCTTCCAATTTGAAGGCTCGTTTGTCGCGATGTCGGGCAACGGCTTGGTATCGTTGTCGGTAGGCGGTACTCCAGTGCTTGCAGTTGCATCATCGCCAGGCGCAACCACTGCGCGACCTTCCATCGCGTTACCTCCTCTGTGCAATGCGTGGCTCAGTGCACCTCCGTCTGTATCGTTGAGCGGCAACATGTTCGCTGTCGGTTGCCGTGATTCGTCCGCCACAGGCCACGTAGCCGTGTATCAGACATCGAATCCTTCGACACCGATTGCCGACTTCCCCAACTTGGCGCCCGGTCCCTTCGTCCTTCTTGCTCTCTCGGAGGACGGCGCCACGGTTGCTGTCGCTACTTCCACCAGTTCGGCACCTGGAAGTACCAACCGTAAGGTTTCTATCTACAAGTTGTCGATGGGATCGTACACTCTCACGCAAACCATCACGCCTGGCTTCAGTATCAGCGCGATCACACTCGCTCCCGACGCAAGCGCCCTTGCTGTGAGCGACACCTTCTCCCAAACCTCCATCTACGGCTGGGACTCGAGCACCAGCCAATTCGTCGTCGCTCCCTCGATGCCCCTTTCAGTGGCTTGCCAAAGCCTGGCTGCCTCATCTCAATCTTCCTCTGGCGCCACCACCATCACTTGCGCCTCGTCCTCCTCCTCTCCCATCTACTCGTTGGTCAACTCGATGGGCTCGTTGTCGCTCTCCACCCCAATCATGATCAGTGGCTCATACACTGCTGCAGCCATCACTCCTGATGGATCGACCGTTGCTCTCTCTGGCTCCTCGTCGACAACCATCGCCTCGGCCACCTCCGGCTCCACGATCGCAACCATCTCCGAAGGAGCGGCCTCAGCCGCAATCTCGAGCGATGCTGCCGCTGTGTTCTTGGGAGACCCGATCTTCGGCAGCAACTTCAAAGGACGAGCAGTGTGGTACGACTCGACCGTCGCTCCCACCGTCACTCTCCAGCCCATGTCGGTGTCGGTGTCTCTCGGAGCGACTGCGACCTTCACTGCCGCTGCCACTGGATACGTCGCCGTGCAGTGGTCGTTCACTGGCTCGGTCACTCGTCGACGATCGGTGCTCGGAGCAACTCCGATTCCAGGAGCGACATCGACCTCGTTCACCACCAATCCCACGACTCTGGCCTTCAACGGCAACACTTACTCGGCCACCTTCACCTCCGCCGCTGGCGTATCGACCACCACTTCGGCCGCCATGCTGACCGTCACAGGCGGCAGCAGCGGCTCGGCATCGGGAGATCCTCATCTCGTCGGATTCGACGGGCAGCAGTACGACTTTGTCGGCGAGGTCGGAAGCGTTTACAACTTCCTCACCGACTCGGAGGTGCAGTTCAACGCGCTCTTGGGATCGGTGCGAGCCACCGAGCATCTCAACCTCCCTGGCGAGTTCATCACAGCCATCGGCATCAAGTTCCGCAACCACTCGGTGGTGATCGATGGCGGCTCTCATCGCCGCGCTGGCTCGGTGACGATCGATCATCGACCTGCCGACCAGCAGAATCATCACGCGGTGCTGATGGTCGACGGAGAGCTCCGTGTCGAGCGCGAGGTGTTCGTCGATGCGATGTCGGGCGAGGACTTTGGTCTGCCGGACGCCAAGCAGCGGATCGTCGGGCGAGTGATCGTCACGACGCCGTCGTACTCGTTCTCGATCTTCATGGTCGAGGAAGGATTCGACGAGGTCGACAAGATCTGGCACACGCCGTTCCCTCGCCGATACCTCGATCTGTCGGTGAGGTTGGAGCGAGCCGACATTGCGACGCCTCATGGAGTGCTGGGCCAGTCGCTCCATGCGATGCGAGACAGGAAGGAGCGAGGAGTGCCGATCGGCGAGGCGGGATCGTTCTCGATCGAGGGCCGCACCGAGGACTATCGAGTCGGAGGAGCAGAGAGTCTGCTTGGAGACTCGTTTGCGTTCAATCGCTTTGGCAGCAAGAGGAAGTAGGCTGGGTCTGGGCGATCGGACCAATCGCGGGTGTTTGCCATTACGCGCATCTGCTTGTCTGCGTTCTCCATTTAGTCGATCGTCGACAATACAACGAATACAATACAACGAATACTACTGCCGCTCATGGCAGAACGGGCTCGCCGTACAGCTGCCACGTCTGCGCGGGAAACATGTGGATGTGCTGCGTGTTGGTGCGCTTCAACACGAGCGCGCTGTCGATGCCGCACACGCGCACTTCTGGCACTGCGAGCCAGCCCGTAGCCAGCGCCACCAGCTGGTACTGCATCAGCACTCTCCGCTCGGCGGTATTCTGCAACGCACCCAACAGAATGAGCTCCAAGATTCGATTCGCTGTTTACTAGTGTAGCCTCACGTACCTGTAGCACTCGAATCGGCACACTGGTACGCTGCTTGCCGATCAGCAGCCAGTCGCGCTCCTCGACGACCAGCTCGAGTGCCAACTCGCTGGCGCCTGCCAGATTGGCGGGCAGCGGCGTCGTCGTGTGGCTCACGACCGTGATCACCATTGGCACCGGCGTACCAGAGACGCCGTGGTGCGGATAGCTGGCCTCGACAGTGACATGGTAGTTTGCGCGCGGCACGCTCACGGGCCACGTGGAGCTCAAGCGAACCGTATGGACACTCGTCGGAGCGGTGCCGTTGGCGCCCAGTAGCGTCGGCATCATGGTGGCGGAGGTAGAGGAAGCAGAGGAAGACCGCGTCTTGCGAAGGAATCCTGCTTCGTACGCCTGTGCAATCTCGTACTCGACCGCAAGCTGGCACTGTGCCGATGGCGAGGCTGGCTCCAGAGGGTTGGCGTCAAGCTGGTACACGAGCGACAGCGTTGAGCCAGCCATCAGCAACGTGGCAGTAGCAAGAGTAGCATTCAGCCGATGCAGCGGCAGCTCGGGATCGACCGTAAAGCCGGCGCACGGCACAAGCGCTTGCCGGTGCAGTCGAATAGGCTCTTGAGTGAGATTCTTGAGGAGACAATGAACCGAGTATCGGCGACTGGAATCGACTGCAAGGTTTGCGTTTGCCTGCTTTCGTCATATCAGCAATGCTCCTTCCCCTAACGTACGTCCAGAACGCCTACTGCGCACGTACCTCATTGTGTATCGGAATCATCGTGTAGCTCATGTTGAATGCACGCGTAAAGCTCAACTCCGCAACGAGTTCCAACGAGAACACTTCGCTGGTGGCCTTTTCGTACGTTACTTGAAATACCAGCTAGAGAGAGAGCAGTGAGTAAGCAATGAGTGAGTTGACAGCAACGACCTTGGGAACGACAACTGGTTGTACCTCATGAGAAGTCGAGCGTTCGGGTGGCGCAAGGATTGGAATGTGAAACATGACTTGTGTATGACGTGCAAGGGCGGGTAGTTGAATTTGGCCACTTTCGAGCTTGTACGCAAGTGTTTGCTGCTGCTGCTGCTGAGATACATTCGTCGCTGTAGCAGAGCCATCAGTGTCAGCGCTCGTGCTTGTCGAGAGAATAGCAACACCTTCCTTGCAGTCTCGAATGCGCAATCCGGTCGATGAACGAATGGCGATCGTGCCCGATTGCACGGCGTCGTCGTTGGCATCGAGAATGAGCTGGAGTGTTTGTTGCTCTCCAAGAAGCAAGCACGCTGCACCGATCGGTACAGCATGTCAGCCAAATCAAACCAGAAAACATGCGTGCCTCGTGCAGCCAGGAGAGAGAGAGGGAGAATGCACGTACACGGCTGGCACACTTCGAGACCGAGAGACGATTGGCTGTTCTCGACCGAGATGCTCTGCAGCTGATCACGCAGCTGTTGATTGAAGACAAGCTTGTCGAGCTCCATCCACAAGCGGTCGAACATGTAGTCGCTCTTGGCAGTCAGTGGTGCCGAGAACACCAACGTGTTCTCGCCTGGCTGCACGAGCTGTTCGCGCAACGTGACCGAGATGTCGTCGGCGTGCAGCGGCATCTTGCTCTCGGGATCGAAACTCAGCAAGCGCAGGCAGATCTTGCGCATCACGAGCGGCTGCGGCAGCGAGCTCGTCAGCTTGCAAACGATCGATAGCTCCTGGCCGATCGCGAGCGTGTGAGGAAAGTACGAGCCGCCAGCGGACGCGACACCCGAGCCGATGCGAGCCGTCAGCATGCCGCTGTCAATCATCAACGACGCCGAGTCGTCGAGTTCGATCGATTCCTCCTCTTGGCTCTCGAGCGACAGCGCACACTTGAAGATTGGAAGCATCTCGCGCACCAAGATGCTGGGCAGCTGTTGAGCACGCTTGACCAACTCGGCTTGGTACCATACACTAGAAATCTCGCGCATATCCATTATGAGTACTAGCGAGCTCATCCTCTCTTCTCCTACTCGCTCTCTCGCTCTCTCGTTGCATACCGTTCTTCAAGTGATAATGTCGATGTAGGAGCCAATAGGGCCAGACAACTCGAGACGTACTCGGGTGCGTGGTCGAGAGTGCGTTCACAGACAGCCAAGCGAGTTCGCACAGTGGTGGCCAGTTGATGCCAGCCCTCATCGACGTAGGTCGCCGACGCGCTCTTGAGCATCAACTCCGCCTGTGCATAGTCGCCACGCAAATGGTGCAAGGCAGCAAGATCTCCAGCGAGCTTGTCCATGATACGATAGCGAAAGCCCGATTGCTTGTAGTACGAGAGCGACTTGTGCGTGATGCCGACGTAGAGCCCGTCGAATTGCGCTTGATCCGAGAGAGCTGTCGCCAGCGCATCCGAGACCTTGGAGCCACTACGACGAAGAGCTTTCCGCTCCGTGGTGCTACTTGATCCAGAGACGCTTGTAGGTGCTGGCTGTGAGGTGATGCTACTACCACTACTGTTGTTGATCTCGGGTGAGAGTTGTTGATGCTGCTGTTGCTGTTTCTTCGTTGGCAGGTATCCGTACACCTCTCCGAGCCGGTCGAGCTATCACATCCAATTAGCAACACAGAAGCTACGCCAACGCCATTTGCTGAGCTTCGTACCATCAATCGCGCATAATGATACAAATCACCCAAGACCGAACACAATTGTACGGTAACAGCGCCGGCAGTCATTGACACCTTCTCTTGCGCGGCTTCGGCAACGTAGGTGCACGCATGGAAGGTCCATTCTTCGAGAAACATGGGTGGACATACTGCCTGATGTACCATGATCGCTCGAGCCATGGCTTGGATGAAATGGAACGCCAGTCGTGCTGCTTCGACCGGTTCCTCGAGCAACAACAAGCACTTGATTCGCACCACACCACACACAGTGACAGATGATGAGTGAGAGCGTCTCGCTTCGTCTCCTTCTGGACAAGGGTCTCGATAAAACGTACGTTGAACTGCCGACAAAAGAGATAGCGTTGAAAGTGAAACTCGGAGATGCTGTTACGGTAGATCATCATGCGGAACGAGTTGTTGCACCACAGCGATAGCGGGACGCAGCAGTCATCCTGCAGCTCGGCGATACTGGCCTCATCGGTAAACTCACCACCACCACCACCACCTGACGGCAACGACGATTCACTTGCTGGACTGCTGCCGGCAGTACTCGTCGTCGCCGTTGTCGCGGTCGAAGAAGCAGCAGCTGGTAGTGGAGTATAAAAGTACTCGATGCGTGTGGCATCCGGCAGCGATTGGTAGTGCTCAGCCAGCTCGCGATAGATGGCGAGAGCCATGAGAATCATGCGCCGCGAAGAGGCCTTGAGGTACGTGAATGCCAGGCCCTCCTTGACGACAAAGAAGCCGCAGTAGTTCCAACCGATCACGTGCCGCATGCTCTCGAGTGCGCGAGCCTCCTCTCGATATCGCGCTGCCATTCGCGCAAATGACACCGACATGCTGTCACACACGCGGCGAGACAGTTCCTCCCAGCCGTCGCTCGTTGCTGCGTCGGATTTGCGGACTTGCAGTACACTACCATTCGCTCACACGGCACACACACACAAGTCAGAACCACGTACACATCGAGCAACCTACTCTCTCGCTCGCTCACTCACTCACTCACTCACATACCGATCCTTGTGCATGGTGCAATCGGCACGAATCTTGTCGGCGATCGAGCGCGTGAGCTTGATGCTCTGCATGATCTCGTTGCGCACCGACGTGGCCACGTGCACGATGAGATACATCTTCTCCTTGTCTTGCACGTCCTGCAGCCACGCCTTCACCAGAGGCTTGACGGTCTGCTTGTACTCGTTGCCGTCCTCGCAGATGATGGCGAACACGTACAGCAGCGGCTTGCGGTACCAGTAGATGGGCAGCGACAAGTCGCCGCCGCTGGCTCGCTTGTCGTACGCCACGAAGCGCGCCGTGCACGGCATCTCCTCCTTGATGCGGCTCCGAGAGGTCACGAGCACCTTGTCGCTCGTGTCGACGAGGCTGCCGCTGCTGCTGCTGCTTGAAGCGCCGCTACCTCCTGCTCCCGCAGCGAGGGGCACGCCGCCGCCGGTAGCCAGCGAGCCCACCGATCCGCCGCCACCACTCAATGCCGACGACACCGAGAATGCCGACGAGGTCGTCAGCGGCGCCACGGCACTCACTGACGTCGCCGAGCTGCCGCCATCGATGATCGTGCTGCGAGGCGAGAGAAGCGCTGGCAGCGACGACGGCGACGCCGATGGCACTAGTGGCACCGTGGCGGCTCCAGCAGCAGCACCATTGGTGTGAGCGCCAGCAGTAGCGCTCGTCGACGAGCCCGACATGCTCGCGAGGGGCAGCGACATCGAATGGCCGATCGGCGTGGCGGACGGCAACGAGGCCGGCAGCGAGGCCGACGTCAGTATGGCGGCCGCCGATGCGTTGATCGGTACCGAGCGCGGAGGCGGTGGCGTCAGCACCTGCGCTGCTCCCTCGCTCTCGAGCGTCACGAGCGATTGCAGCGACGACGACAAGGGCGTCGCAATCAAGGGCGAGATCGCCGGACTCGCGAGCGAGCTGGCGCCGTGCGAGTGAGGCTGCTGCTGCTGCTGCTGCGAGGTCGAGTGGTAGGCCGACGGCAACAGTGGCAGCTCGGCCACGAGGCGCAGCGGCTGTACCGACTCGAGGTGGCGTCGTACATACTCCCAGCCACCGCCGTAGTCATAGTCTGCGAGCGTGCGAGTGAGTTCGTGCGCGTGTGCGCGAGCGATATCGCTCTGCGCGCGAGTGCTACGTACAGCTGATGTGCGCCTCCATCACAGTTCGAGCCCTGGCTCTCTATCTCTCTATCTCTCTCACTCGATCGACAAGAGCGATGCTCGTGGTGGTCGTGGCGGCGATGAGGCACGAACAGCGCGGCGACCAAGCAACAACGAGGTAGCATAGGATTCGCTTGTTGTCGCATCGCATCCATCTCGCGCACGCATCATCATCATCTCGTATCTCTCTCGTTGACGCATCCATCTCTCGCACGCATCATCGTCATCTCGTATCTCTCGTTATCGCATCGCATCCATCTCTCACACGCATCATCATCATCTCGTATCTCTCTCGTTGACGATATCGCTCGTTGTCGCATCATCGTCATCTCGTATCTCTCGTTGTCGCATCCATCTCTCGCACGCATCATCGTCATCTCGTATCTCTCGTTGTCGCATCGCATCCATCTCTCGCACGCATCATCGTCATCTCGTATCTCTCTCGTTGACGATTGCGCGCGTTGCCTCTCGAAGATCTACTGAAGCTCCTCTGGTTCGGCGAGCGAGATAAGAGGTCGTTCGCTCGATATCGACACCGATGGCACTCCAATGGAAGCGTACCTCTGCCACCGTGGCCTACGAGGCCGTGGTCTTCGACGATGATGACGACGACGACGACGGCGCGCCGCCACCTGCTCAACAGCAGCAGCCAGTACGCGTCGATCCTCGTCGTGTCGTTGCGTCACCGGCGTCCTCGAGCGACGGCGTCCCCGCTGCGCGCCAGCGCACCGTGATTCCTCTCAATGGCAACGACGGCGGCGGCGCTGGCAGCCGTGTCGTGGTGCCGCTCGGTAGCGCTCGAGCTGCCCCGACCGCCTCACCGCCACCGACGTCGGCCTCGGCATCGACATCGAGCGCCTCGTCGCCAACGACCACAGCCGGCGGCAGCACGGGAGCACCAGCCGGTGCTGGCGGTCGTATGGTGTTCGCGCTGGCGAGCGCCAACGCCAACGCCAGCAACAACAAGCGCCACTCGTTGGTGCTGGCGCCCGTGTCGCGCGATGCTGCCCGCGCTCTCGACGACTCGCCGTCGTCTCCGCCGCCATCCGCATCGTCAGTAGCTCATGGCGATGCCTCTCCTACCTCTCCTCCTACCTCTCCTACCTCCTCTGCTGCTACTGAAGTGACCACGTCGCCAGCCACGCAACAAGAACCACACCTCGAACCACACCAGCCGCGGCCGCAGCAACCGCCACCACAGATCGTCACGACACCATCGACCGACGACGTAGCCACTGCACGATCGCCGCCACCCGTCGCCACTCATGCAACCGAACCAACGACGCCAACAGACGCGTTCGCCCTGTCTGCCGTGCGCGACTTGAGCCCTCCCAGCGTCGCCGAGCCCAGCACCACGTCGCCGACCTCGTCGAACGACACCGCGTCCCTCGATCCACCTTCGCCGTCACGCGTGCTGACGTCCGCGAGCGAGCCCTCACTGCCGCAACAGTCGTCGTCTTCCGCAGCGCCGCCACCAACGGCCACCACTACCGCTACCACCACGACCTCCGTCTCACCATCTCCTCCGTTGACTGCCAGCTCGCCATCGCCGCCACCTGCTGCTGCTGCTGCCAGCGGTGCATCACGCCCTGCAGCCATGGGTCGCACTCTGTCGTTCACGCCTCGTTCAGGCGGAGCACGCGCATCGATGACGATTCTCCTCTCAGACACGGGCGAGCTGCAGGTGCACCAAGAGCTGTTGAACGACGACCAAGAGGTGACGGCCTCGAGCACGCACTCGCTCTCGACCTCGAGCAACACGCCGAGCTGGGTCAACAGCTCGGTCGACACGCAAGCCAAGCGTCCTGCCGTCAAGCAGTCGTTGCTCTCGCGCTCACCGTTGCTCTTCGCCGACCAGAAGGCCTCGGGCAAGTTCTCGCTCGTCAAGAGCGCAGCTGTCGAGGACTCGCCCAAGCGCAAGGAGGTCATCAAGGAGCTCATCGACACGGAACGCAACTACGTCAACGACCTTGGCATCATTATCAACGTATAATCTCACTCTCTCATTCTCTCTCATTCGTGCTGCTTGCCAGAGCCTACCTGACTGACTGATTGATTGATTGGTGAAGGTGTTCTTGACTCCCATTCGAAGAGACAACATTCTGAACAAAGCTGAGATTGGTGCCTTGTTCTCGAATGTCGAGGCATTGTTGCCAGTCAATACAGGAATCCTGCAGGACCTCGAGAATCCAGCCATGTCGATCGGTACCATCTTTCAAGAGCGCGTACGATGATCTCCTGCCAGCGACCCAAACCCAATGACGTGTTGTCACTCACTCACTCACTCATTCATTCATTGATTGATACTTGCAGGGTGATATGCTCAAGTTGTATGCCGTATACTGCAGCAACCAACCCAACATCCGCAACCTGGTCGAAGCCTACAAGAATGAGAAGGAGGAGTTTGGCGCCTTTCTGCAAAAGGCCTTTCGACGCAAGGAGTGCCGCAAGCTCGACATGGAGAGCTTCCTGATCTTGCCGTTGCAGCGTCTTTGCAAGTACCCGCTTCTGCTCAAGGAGGTGCTCAAGTTCACGCCCGAGTCGCATCCCGACCACCAAGCCATGACCGAGGCCTACGACAAGATCAAAAAGATCGTCGACATTGTCAACGAGCGCGTGCGCAAGGTCGAGAACGTCATCAAGGTCGCTGGCGTCGAGAGTCGCCTCGTCAACAAGGCCGTACGTACCCACCCGCGCGCTCCCTCACTCCCACACTATCTCACTCTCTCAATCGACGGCAAACGAAGGACTTTGATTTGGCCGATTACAATCGACAATTCGTCAAGGAGGGCACGATACGCATCGACAACCACGACATGTATGCCTTCCTCTTTAGTGACGCGTTGCTGATTTGCCGCTACCCCAAGAAGGGGCCCGAGGACAAGTTCGTCGGCAAGCGATTGATCCCGCTCAACATGGCCGTCTTGAAGGACATTGAGGATACGGAAGGTACGGCTGCTTGCGCGACCTACCTAGACTCTCCTCTTAACTCGCCTCTCGCTTTGCTGACGGGATAACTCTCCTGTCGGTAGATCGCAAGCATTCGTTCGAGTTGGCCGAGATTGGAAACCGCATCTACACCCTGACAGTCGCCAATGGTATCGAGAAGAAGAGCTGGTTCAAGCACCTCACCGGCATCATCACCGAGCTTGGTGGCTCGTCCGAAGCCAAGGAGCAGTCGGTCACCATCTTGCGCCGCATGACGATCGACCGCCAAGCAAAGAGCGCCCCGCTACGCGTTCGCGCAGCCGCCGCCAGCTCGAGCAGCAGCGAGGCCGCGAGCTCGTCGTCCTCGTCGCCGTCGTCTCTCTCGCCGCTGTCGCTACTGACTCCTCGCGGAGGTGGGGGCAGTGGTAGCAGCGAGGCGTCTCGTGCGGCCGTGGCAGCGCTCGAAGCCAAGGTCGAGGATCTCACCAAGGCGCTCGAGGTCGAGCGAGGATTGCGCCGCCAGCTCGAGGCCTACACCAAGAGCATGAGCGAGATGTTCCGCCAAATGTCGGCCGAGACCAAGGCCGAGAAGCTCGAGGAGGAGCGCAAGCGCCTCGAGGAGGAGGAGGCACTCCGACGCAAGGCATCGGCCAACGAGGCTGCGACCTTGATGCAGATGGTCGAGAAGCTCACGGCCGAGAACCTCGAGTTGCGCGCCAAGCTCAAGGAGACACGCGCTCAACTCAAGACCAGAGAGTAACTGAGAGAGAGAGAGAGAGAGAGCACACGCGAGCTGAGCGCGTGTGTGTTGCGTATGTGTTTGTACAAGAAGCTATTGTGTACTCTCTCCCTCTGGTGTGTATCATCATTATTATCATGATTGCAGCACGGTTTGGCAAGTATCGTTCGTACTTGTTCATTGTGTGTGTGTGTTACGATGCAGATGAGTGTGCTCTCTATCTATCTATCTATCCATCTATCCATGTCGCTCAATCTCATCAATGACTAACTACGATAAACTAAACCAAACAAATTCAACTTAACCAACCAACCAATTCCAAACGCAACGATCGCACGGGGCATCAATAAAAAAAGAAGCAACAACAACGCAACGCATCTATGCCAAGCACTCGTACTCAAACTCTCAAACTAACAAACAAGTACGTATGGCATCTCTCTTGTTGTTGCGTGGGCTCCAAAGGATGATTGAATAAATAGCCAGCAGAGACCGTCCGTCCGTCCGTCCGTCGATACGGCAGAAGGCGCTTATCATTGCTCGGCGCTGTTGAACCACTCCTCCATGTCGTCGTCGCCGAGGAAGATGCCCTCCTCGTCATACTCCTCCCAAGCAGCATCGTCATCGTCATCCAAGTCCTCGGCCTCTTGAATGCTAGCCAGGCGCTGTTGCAACGAGTTGTACAGGAACTCGATCATGCTGCCTGGATCGCCGGCTGCTGGTGGTCGACGATCAACCACCGGTGTCGGTCGCAAAGCACTGCACACAAGACATCATCACATCATCACATCATCACGCAACTTGTTGTGAGAACAGTACGTGAGGCTGTGGAGCTCGCAACTCAATGACGTACAACTTCATTTCGTTCAGTGTGATGGGCGTAATGCCTCCCTTGCGGAACGGTGAGCCAGGCGAGTCGGGAGACATGTAGTTCACTTGGCATCGCAGCAACAGTACACCAAGCGGCAAGTTTGGTGGCGGCGGAGGTTGAACTCTATCCATCCATCCATCGATCAATCCATGACTCAGTGGATCAGATACATCACTCATCAAAATGCCTATCGCTCTGTGTGTGTGTGTGTGTGTGTGTGTGTGTGTGTGTGTGTGCGTGCATCGTACGGTGCTTCCTCGTAATAGTACTCATCGTCATAGTACTCCTCGTCGTCATATGCCTCCTCTTGTGGTTGCGGCTGTTGTTGTTTCTCGGCAGATACGGTGGCCTTGTTGGGAGTAGGTGTGACTGGTGCAGTGGCAGTATCCTCAACATCCGCATCAGGTACTGCTGCACTCTCGCTGATGGCTTCCTGCGATGCAGCTTCATCACCAGCGGCATGGGGCGACTCCTCACGAGTGGCAGCCGCTCGCTGACGCTTACCGCCAGCAGCAACAGCAGCAGCAGCAGCTTTAAGTTGCTCGATCTCCAACACGAGAGCACGATTCTTCTCTTCAAGAGAAGCAACGTTCCCCTCCTACACAAGTGCGTGTACGTGTCGGTGTCAGCCACAGGCAAGGTCTTTGTAATCGGCCAACAACTCGTACCGATCGCTCGAGAGCATCCTTCATGCTATCGACATAATCGCGAAGAGCGCGATTGCTGCGCGTCGTACTGGCCGAACTCTCTTCGAGCTCTTGGAACTTTTGACGCCAC
>Ga0209935_1003520_pt1 | contig 15990 bp, 25 predicted proteins | sample ThiBio_1000_plan_2_FD_183958 | JGI IMG/M metagenome (GOLD analysis project Ga0209935, IMG submission 183958) | Wastewater bioreactor microbial communities from Cape Town, South Africa - Thiocy_cont_1000_plan (SPAdes) | ecosystem: Engineered > Bioreactor > Thiocyanate-remediating >... | reverse complement strand
TCCGGGAGAGGACCTCGCCGACACGGCAGTGCGTGAGGTGCTCGAGGAGACTGGCGTGCGCAGCGAGTTCGTGTGCGTGGCCTCGTTCCGAGAGCACCACGGCGCATCATTCGGCATGTACGCGTGATACACCACTGCTGCTGCTACTGAGCAGGAGGTAGCTCACGAGTCGCTATCTATCCATGGCTTGGTACTTGAACGAAACACAGGTCGGACATCTACTTTGTGTGCGTGTTACGGCCGTTGACGTCCGAGATCGTCGTGCAGGCATCGGAGATTGCCGAGGCTACTTGGATGCCGGTGTGTTCCCAGACGAACGAGACAGAGAGCACGAGCGAGGTGACAGTGCGCGTACTGACTCGGTTGCCTGGCTTGGCCGGGACCGGTATCTCTCTCGCGCACTGACAGATGGAAGAGTTCCTCACGCAACCAATCTATCGCAGCGGTGTCTACAAGAGGCTGCTAACAGTGGCCGAGGCAGCGTATCGACAACAGTACAGCGGACTGACGCGCGAGATGCAGCCGATCGGGTTTCGGCCGGGAACCAATGCCGTGTATCATGGCGCACGCCTGTGATCACAACAATGATGTTGATAGGATTCTTGCCATCCACTTCAAGTCAAACGACAGTATGCCATCGATTCGTTGTTCAGCATGCCATACATCATCGGGTCATGGTGGTAGAAGCAGCCACCACCTGACTCTCTTGTCTCCGACGCGGTTTCGAGAGCAGCAGACGGTTCGAGCCAGGCGCTCCAAGTCGATCTTGGGTTGGCGCCTGGCTGTCATTAGTACTGCCAACGGAGCGTGTGACTCGCTGCTCGAGCAACGATCGATCGCGACAACGATCGCTGCAATCGAGTACCTCGGTCGAGGTGCGCGGGTCGCACGCTCCGTGTACTCTCGACCACGCCGGTTGAAGGGAGCTCGGTGGCAGTGCTTCGCGTGCTGTGATGCGAGCGCCGCTGCTGCCGGTCTACAGGCGATGCTCGCTTTGTGGAGTGTCGAACTGCAGCACAATGTCGGGGTCGACCGGCTCGGCGACGAGCGTGTTGAGACACTCGGCAAGGTCCTGGATGCGATACATGGCATCGATCGGCTGGGCCTTGAGCAGCAGCGTGCCGGCCTTGTCGATGACGAAGAAGCGCTCGGGGTGGCACCAGAAGGCCCTCATGAAGCGATTGTCGATCGGGTCGACCACCATGTGCGTCTGGTAGTTGTTCTCGCGCACGAAGCGGTTCGCAGTGTCGACGCGCTCCTGCGTGGTGCGAGGCGCTTGGACTGCAATGTGCTGTCCGAGTGGCCAACGATCTTGTGGGTGTGCCTCTGGTGTGTGTGTGAGAGAGAGAGGGGATGGCGTGTGAGCGATCGTGAAGGATATCAGGTGAGTGAGGAGGCCGATGAGCGCGTGACGATACCCTCAATGTACACGACGAGGAAGTGCACTTGGTCGCGATAGTGTTGACGGTAGAGGTCAAAGTCCCTCGCGAACGAGAGACGGAACGGGGGTCACGTCCACGAGCCGGTCAGGATGGCGAGCGGCTTGTGGTCGGCGTGTGCGAGCGCCACGAACTCGCGCACCGTGCGCTGCCGCTGCCCATCGAGCTCCACCAGCCGAATGTCGAGCACCTCCTCGGGCAATGGCTGGTTCAATGCCAACGGACCATCGCCCGTAAAGTCGTACTTGACATGCAATAGATCGGCCATGAACGCTTGCATCTCGGCGTCGTCTTGGTACTGTTGTCGTTGAGGCCGCGTGAGTGCGAGCGTGCGCAATGTCGCGAGGCGCTCGGTGGCTGAGTGAGCCATACCTTCCATCGAGCAGTGTAGAGTTCCGCGAGTGCGAGGCTGATATCGCTCTCACATACACCGAACTCGGTCAGGAGTACGTGGCGATGCATCGCGTGCGTCACCTCGCCCGTGATGTCGGGATTGTCGGCTCGATTGAGCGCGTCTTGGAAGGTCTGGCTCAAGCGCAACTCATCGCATCGAAGCAAGATACGCTACATCCGCCGAGGCCACATCGTCACTATGCTGGACGCCACATCCCCCGACTGGACACCATTGTGCCGCATCGAACGAACCTTCATGTCGTCCTTGGAGAAGAACGGCACGTCTCGTACGACGAGCTTGATGTCGCCATTCGCGTCGAGCACCGACGCCACTACGAGACAGAGACACACACAGGTTCGGCTCAATTGAGCGACGGCGCGCAATGTATGGTTGTAATGATCGCGAATATGGTACGTACTGGCCTTACGACATGCCTCGCGTGTGTAGACCGACGGATCGAGTCCGCCAGGCCGTACCACCGAGCTCATGGCGATGGACTATCGAACAACACGACGCGACGCGAGCAGCGGCAGCGAGCAAATGACGCCGCCGACACAGCGACACTCCTTCTATCTCTATCGCTCGGTATCACCCGCGAATCATACTAAGATTGATTGATCTGTCGGCATTCACGTGAATGAATGAGTGAATGAATGAATGCATGTATTGGAGGTCGGCATTAGACACTGGGATTGCGAGGTGCGAGGTCGTTCGTGGCGTCGCTCACTTGTTGAGCGTCGGCATGACCTTGGCGAACATCTCCTCGAACTGCGCATGTGCCTGCTGGTAGGACTCGGTGCCCTTGAGGTGCGTCTCGAAGGCCGACAGGCGCGTGAACTCGGCGTACTGGACGCGCGCGAAGCGCAGGTTCTGCAACCAGGTCACGAGCACAATGTCGGCGGCCGACAGCGTGGTACCGACCAGATGGTGCTCGGACTCCTTGAAGAAGTGTCTGCTCGTGCGTGTGCGTGCGTGTTCGTTAGCGTGTGGTTTCGACCAGATCCCGGCATGCCGTATCGATTGATAGGATCGAGCAACATACCGCTCGATCTTGGTGAAGGCCGAGCGAAGCTTCGCCTCACCCTCGACGGCGGCGGCCTCGTCCTTCTCGCGGCCCAAGAACGGCGCGAACACGCGGTTGACAACGATCTGGCTCACTGCACGAAGGCGCCAACGACGTCAACAGCGCTCTTGACGCGAGTACGATGCGTGCGAGAGACGCCGACGAACCAGCCGAGTAGACCGAGTTGGTGATGAACTCGAGCGCCTCCTCGATGCGTCCGTTGACCTGCGCGTCCGACGAGAACAGGCTCGTGTGGTACTTTTGGTGCAGGTAGCGCAGGATGGCGTGGCTCTGATGCATCACGTCAAGCGTCACTGCGTTGAGTGAAGCCGCCACCAGAGCGAACGAGCGAGCGAGCCAGCGAGTCAACACGATCGATCTCGCGGCCATCGTACCTCGGCCAGCACGAAGCCATGGTCATCGAGCGTCGGCACCTTGCCGAATGGCAGCAGCTCCGAGTACGGCGGACGCCTCTGTGCTCCGTCGAGGAGATCGACGATATCGAGGTCGATCGGGATGCCGCTCGCGACCGCAAAGTAGTGTACGGCTCGCGACGGTGGCGACATGGCAAAGTAATAGAGCTTCACGGGATCGGTGGAGGCGGCCATGGTTCGATGCGATACGATGCGATGCGACGGGGAGCGAGCGAACAAGCAAATGAGCAGGAGGGAGGCTCTTGAGGGATTTCGCGTGGTATGATGGGTTTTCGCGTTTATTTGTGGAGTACAGCGACTCCTGAGGACCAGCTCGATCCGACACGAAAATGCTCGAAAACCACGCACACGCCATCACTGTTCGTTTCTTCCCTCCTCGCACACATCACACACACAGCCATCTCGATGCAGGACGATGATGATCGTGGCCTACGGTATCCTCGACCAGGGGCACCATCTCAAACACCGGCGTTTCTATTCGAATCGAGCTACCACTACGCCGACTCGGACGATGGCGATATGGTGAGCAATCCCGACGAGATCACGGTGATTGCGTGCGAGCTCGACCACAGCCCCGACTTCGATCTCGTACACACGCCGCCCGAGGCGCTCGGCTCTCCGCCCACCACACCGTCGTTCACGTTCGGATCGCCTTCCACCACACACCAAACACACCAACGACCATCGACCGTGCATGGTTACTTTGTACCACAATCGCCTCGAGCACCGCCGTCGTATCGCAACTCGGAGGATTCGCTCGACAACATTGCCGACGGCCAGCTGCTCAGCGATCGAGAGCTGCCTCCCGTACGACCGCGCTCGACACTCCAGGCCTCGACGAGCTCGATGAGCTACTCTCAACTCCCCAACTATCCGGTCGCCGCCGCCGCCGCTCTGAATAGCACCGCGAGCGCGCTGCCGTTGATCGAGCAGTACTACCCGCTGTTTCGCTACCTGATGGTCGTCGGCGCCATGTGCATCGGTGCCGCCTTCGACTTTTGCAGCTTCATGCCATCGGCGCTGCAACTGCCCTTGGAACACGTACGGCACTGTCGATCTTGACGACGAGAGATGTCTCCATCTTCATTGCCGATGTTGACCTCGTTGATTGGGTTGCGCAGACGCTGAACATCTCGACCTTCGAGTACCAGCTCGCCAACGCCATTGGTTTGCTGCCATTCGTCTTTGCGCCACTCTTTGCTGGTCGGCTCACTGATGCACTTGGCTATCGGTATGAACGACACGACAGCAATCCAATCAACCATCTCTCTGATTCGCGTGGCGGCGCTTCTTCGATTAGGACCTTGGCGCTGTTCTCGTGTGTCTGCGTGCTGCTCGGGCAATCGTTGTTTGCTGCAACGGCTGCTGCAGGCATCTCATCGGACCTAGATCCGACCTCGCCGCCAACCGATACCTCGCGACTACACTTGGGCATCATTCTCTTTAGTCGCCTGCTGCAAGGGTACTGCATCGAGCTGCCCTCCGCTCGCAAATCAATCAGTGTAGCGACCCTCCTCCTCGGACTACCTTGGCTGATGGGTGGGTGGTTGTTGTAGTGTTGGTGGAGTGTCCTTCCCACTGCTACGGAGCGGCTTCATTGTCAAGTGGCTCACCAAAGAGTCTGAGATTGCGGTGGCACTCACGGTCGCCATGCTGCTATCACGCTTCGTACGACTGCTCTCTCTTGCTCTGTCGTTCTCTCTTGTCCTCACGTTATGCCATGGTACCAGAGCCTGATGATGACGTTCTTGATTACGCCCGAGCTCGAGGTGCAGTTCGGCATTGCGTTCGTCATGTGGATCGGCGCCACTGGCTGCCTTGTGTCGCTCTTGGTGTGCATCTCGCTCTGTTTCCTCGACCTCAAGGCGCAGGTGCAAATGCAGCTCCATGGAATCGCTGCTGCCGCTGCCAAACCGCTAGGCGACTCGGATGCGATCGACTCGGTACCTGACCTGTTTGGCCGACGAGCACGAGAGCGAGAGCGAGTGCCTCCGCCCGACTTGCATCGTGTACTCAAGTGCGACGTGCTGGTGTCGTTCAACAACGCCACCTTCCTGCCGCTTCGCGTGTGGTCTCTGCTGTTTGCGAATGCGGCCTTCGTGGCGGCGGTCTTTGGCTTCGTCACACTCTCGAGGTGCGCCAACAATGTCTCTGCCAGTGAGCGACACGCGCATACTAAGGAGAGTGCTGCAGTTCGTTCATCAATGTCACGTTTTCGTACGGCGCGATCAAGGCCAACAGTATCGTGGGGCTACTGTTGTTGACCAGCATCTTTGCCTATCCGGTCTACCGCTACGTGATCAGCTTGATTGGCCGGCCATTGATCTTTAGTACGCTTTCCCACCGTGCTCCGAATGGTGGTGGCTCATATGTCATGCATGGCATTACTGACCTGCGAGTGTGTGCGTGTGGATAGCGACGTGCTCGTCGATGATCGTGTCGGCCTTGTTCCTGCTGATGGAGTGGCGCTTGGCGAACCCATTCGTGGCGGCCTTCATCACCGGCATCGCCTTGTGCTTCTTCCAGTGCTCGGTGTGCGTGTCGCTCGTGTGCACGATCAAGCCGCATCTCCTCGGCACGGCGGTCGCGTTGCTGAATGCCACCGAGAGCTTGCTGCTGGTGGCGGCGCTGCCGCTGTCGGGACTCATGTTGGACTACGTCACGAGCGGCAACGATCAAGAGCCCGACACCGACGTCGTGTCCTACTTTGGGCCGATGAATCTCTTTGGCGCGCTGGCGCTGTTGAGCATGGTGTTCAGTGCGCTCGCCATGGTGGTGGACCTCGCGTGCCGCCGGCGGCAGCTGATGCATCTACTGATGAATCCCTCGAGTAGCACCATCGAAAAGTGCCTCAAGGACCTCATCTCGTGGGGCCAGTACCACATTGAGATGCCGCTCGCCGACGTGCTCCAGAACCAGACCGGCGGCCTCGCCGACCTTATCAAGCAGCTCTTCTACTCACTCAGGACTGCCACGGTCTCGGGGCTCGGTAATCTCCAAGACGGAGGCCGCTCAGTGCAACCGACGCTCGATCTCGAGCGCGAAGCACTGGCGCCACAGGCGCCGCCAAGCAAGGAGGTCGAGATGACGAGTGCCACCATGCTCGATCTGCTGTTCATTCGATGTGGCTTGGTGCCAGCGAGCATTCTAACGCGGTAGCATCTTTCAGGGCTACGCGTATGTCATGTTGCCTGCTTGTTGTGCTTGTTGTTCTCAGTGTATCCATACAGCTAAGAGATCTAAGAGATCTCATTTTGGCCCAAGACCACGGCCTGGTGTCGCGTATTTCAGTGAGGCTATTGTGCTGGGTCGGTTCGGGGTTCGAGTGGCTCGGCAGCTCAAGAGCGATCAGCTAACACGGCCCTCGTGGTGCAGGCACAGCGGCGCACCACGACGTCGCTCGGGTGCGCAGGCGAACCACCTGCCCGCCCGCCGGCACCACCATTCCATCCCACGCACATCCAACTCGCCATCATCACCATCATCACCATCATCATGGGGCCTGGACCCAGTGCTTTGCTGCGTATCGCCGTCCAAGGCAACAACGTCACCCGTGTGCGCCAGTGTTTGCGCAGCAATCACGAATGCGTGCACGATGTCGGTGTGCCCGGCTTCCCGGGTCAGGGCGAGCAAGTCATACATGTGGCTGCGAGACACGGCGCCTTCGAGTGCATGCAGCTGCTCTGTGCCTATGCAGCCGACGTCAACGCAGTAGTCCGCCTCGGCGGCAACACCGTACTGCACTTGGCGGCTCCGGCAGCGCGCCACAGCGCCGAGATGGTGGCATTCCTTCTGGCTCAAGGTGCCGACTGTGCGATACGCAACGTGCGTGCTGCCGAACGATTCAATCGTCAAGAGTGAGTGCGCCGCATGTGCTAACGGCCTTGCAGGACGACGGCTTGCTGCCAGAGGAGAGTCCTGGCGTGTCGTCCGAAGTGCAGCTGGTGCTTCGAGCAGCCCGAGGTTCGCGTCTAGGGAAGCCGAGGCTCTCGCATCGGTCAGCATGCTGACTCATTCGCGCGACGCAGGTCCATGGCTACCCGAGTTGCACGCTGCCAGTTGCAAGAGGCTTCGAGAGCAGGTGTACATCATGATGCTCATCCGGACCGTGGTGCTCGAGTCACCGATGGCGCACCTACCCCGCGAGCTCATGTACGAGATATTCAGCCACCTCGATACGACGCCGGAACGACAACCTCGACCGGCGATTCCAGAGTACCCTCCCGAGAACGCCGAGGTGCCGCAGCCTCAATAGAAAGATAACTCTAGCTCTACCGTGAGTGCGTGAGTGAGTGAGGGAGGGAGTGAGAGTTGTGCATTGGCGTGCCACATTACCAGCAGGCCTCGAGCATCGATCGGCAAGGAATGAAGCGAGCGAGCAGACTCCCATTCGTTCGTTTGCTCGCTGTCGCTCGCTGCTGCTGCTGCTGCTGCTGCTGCTCGGTATCGGAACGTGCATCACTATCCATCCATCAATCTATCCACCAATCTATCACTCACGAGCGCGCACACACTGATGAAGAAGTCATCGGGCTTCTCGTTCTCGTTCGGCACCAAACGCGGTCGTCTTGACGATGAGGAAGATGACGACGACGATAGCCGAGGTCCTTCTTCCTCTCGCAAGCGCATGCGACCTCTGCCGATGCTCGGCGAGGAGGAGGACAACGAACTGCCTACGACCTCCTCCACGACCACAGACTCCACCAGTGCTGGTGCTGCTGGTGGTGGTGGCGAAGAGGAAGAAGCTGATCCGCTCGACGCCTTCATGGCTGGTATCGCTGGCGAGATCGAGCGCGAGCAACAGAGCGGCAGCTCCAACAAGCCCAAGATCAAGCGCGACGACATCGAGCAGGCCGACGAGCACGACGACTTTATGATCCAACACGCAGCTCGACGTGCGTTGGAACTCGCTGCCGCTGGTCAGGATCCGTCATCTGCCGCCGCACGACGTGTCGACGACGATGGCGGCGACAAGGACGACGACGACGACACGATGCCAGAGTATGTCATGGAGCAGTCGTGTCGAGTAGTGTCGTGTCATCGATGGCGTCCTCGTCCCCGTGCTCGTCCTGTCGTTCTGTCGTCGTTGTCGTTGTTGTTCGTGTCGCTGTTCTCGTGAGTGTGCGAGCAAGTTTACCGAGCGCGCTGTGTATCTATCTCTCTGCCCAAGGTATGACGATGACGACAACCCGATCGTTGACCGACGCAAGGTACCGACTGCTCGACTGGCCCGACTCTCGCGCAACCTCCCGACTCACGTGCAATGTGTGCAGAACATCGAGCCACTGCCACCGGTGTACCACTCGGAGATCGAGTACGAGCCGTTCGAACGGTGCTTCTTTGTCGAGCCAGCCGAGATCGCAGCCATGACGCCCGAGGAGGTCGCGCAGTATCGACGGGAGCTCAGTACGTGTCGCTCTCCTGAGAGAGACGCGCGTGTACTGTGGCACGTCACTCACTCGCACGGCGCCACGCTCGTGTACGAACCCCCATCGCGCAGAGATCTCGGTCATGGGCGAGGACGTGCCACGACCGGTCAAGAGCTTTGCGCACTTTGGCTTCGATGATCGGCTGATGAACGCCATCAAGAAGGAGAACTTTGCCGAGCCGACTCCGATCCAGAAGCAAGCCGTACCGGTGGCTCTGTCGGGTCGAGACGTGATCGGCATCGCCAAGACTGGCTCGGGAAAGACGGCGGCGTTCGCGTGGCCGCTCCTCGTGCATCTGATGGCACAACGCGAGCTGGAGCGCGGTGAGGGTCCGATCGCTGTCATCCTGGCTCCGACGCGCGAGCTGGCGCACCAGATCTATCTCGAGACCACCAAGTTTGCTCGTGGCTACGGCGTCAGGTACACGAGAACTGCAGCAGCAGCAACAACAACAACATGACGAACTGGTGTCGGATCGGACGTCGATCTGACTCGTTGTTGTACCACAGAGTGTGCCCAATCTATGGCGGTCTCTCGAAGCTGGATCAGTTCAAGGAGCTGCGGATCGGATGCGAAGTGATTGTGTGTACTCCAGGTCGCTTGATCGATATGATTAAGAAGAAGGCCACCAACATGCAGCGAGCCACGTTCGTGGTGCTCGATGAAGCCGACAAGATGTTCGACATGGGCTTTGGTACGTGGTGTGCTCATCGACTCGAACGAATACTCGCGCGTGCTGTTGTCGCCAATGCCTCACTGTACACGACACCATCATAGAGCCTCAGATTCGCTCGATTGTTGGGCAGGTTCGCCCTGATCGACAGAGTATGTTCTCGCGCAGGCGCAGTATCAAGCAGGGAGACTCATGTGTGTGGCGCTGAGTGCACACTAACCAACCTCGCGGCTGCCATCACAGCGCTCCTGTTCTCGGCAACCTTCAAGAAGACGGTCGAGAACGTGGCTCGAGACATTCTGACCGATCCAGTCCGCATTGCCGTCGGTGTGGCGGGAGAGTCGAATGCCGACGTGACGCAGATCATCGAGGTGCTGTCGGATGAGAGCCAGAAGCTCTCGTGGACGCTGTCGAATCTGCCTCGCTTCGTCGAGAAGGGCAACGTCATCATCTTTGCCGGCACCAAGAACGCATGCGTTGAGCTCACCGACACGCTGCTACGCAATGGCATCAAAGGTACGCGCAGGTACTGCCGCACGCACGATGCCTCGCACGACTCATCGATGCACACATAGCGCTGGCGCTCCATGGCGACAAGCTGCAATCCGAGCGATCGGACATTATGAAGCGCTTCGCCGCCGAGCAGTGCAAGGTGCTGGTGGCGACCGACGTCGCGGCGCGTGGCCTCGACATCAAGTCGATCAAGACCGTGTTGAACTACGATGCAGCTCGCGACCTCGACGCACACGTGCATCGAATCGGCCGAACAGGTCGTGCCGGAGCACAGGATGGCGTGGCATACACGCTGCTGACCAACAAGAACGTGAGGTTCGCGGCAGAGCTCATCTGGAACCTCGAGGCGGCTGGGCAGCCAGTGTCGGGCGCGCTTCTGGCGCTGGCTTCCAAGGACAACCGCTTCGCAGCTCGGCACGATCGGCGAATGGCGCACACTCGCCAACCGATCGCCTTCTCTCCTGCGGGAGGATTCAGCGGGCGAGGCGGCGGAGGCGGTCGTGGACGCGGACGTGGTGGTATCGGCGGTATCGGTGGCGGCCGTGGTGGCCGTGCGTTGGCCGGCGAGGCATCACCGGTCAACCCCGACTGGGATCCGACGTTTGTGCGAGGTGCTGGCCTCGGCTACAACAAGCCCTCGACGCAAACTGGCTACTCATCGTACGGCGGCCATCCTGCTGGTGCCGGTGGCGGTGGTGGCAGCAGTGATGGTTCGGGCTCGCATCAGCCTCCGACCTTTTTGCACGCTGCTCCTGGCGGCGCATCGGGTTCATGGCAGAGTACCAAGGCGCCTCCTCCTCCGCCAACGGCACACTATCCGCCGCCGCCTCCTCCGCAACAACAACCTCCCCCTCCTCCTCCGCCATCATCTCGGTCTTGGAATGCGCCTTCGATCGGCACCGACGACGGAGAGTTGTACTCGCCGTTTGCAGAGGCATCCCAGACGAGCAGGAAGAGCAACAACGCCGATGCCGAGAAGGAGTACGATCCTCTGAACGATGCGGACGACGATTAAGCAGGCGAGTTTGCTCCATAAGAGCCAAGCAATGTATGACGAACTACAACAATATAATGAGCTATCTATCTATTTGTCTGTCTGTCTATCTATGTTACAGGCACATGGTCCGTCGCAGTCGAGGTCGAGTTGGTGGCGGTTGCTACATCGAATGGATCGTAGGCCTCCTGCACGGCCCAGAACCACGCCTCTTCGCCTGCCTTGGGCTCGGCGGCTGGGAGCACAATGTAGGCGCCATTCTCGTACTTGCACTGCACGTCGTCAGCGTCCGTGGCGCCAAGGATGACGCGAGCACCGTATGGCACGTATTCGAAGGGCGCAAAGGCCTTGGCGACGCGGGCTCCGGGTTTCAGCAGCTCGAAGCCGGTGCAGAGGAACTCGCGCTCAATGTGCGTGGCGGGCGAGTGGCCAGCGACGACGGCACGAATGACGTCGATCGCCACCTGCAGCGAGGCGGCGTCGTTCTCGGCGCCGCACACGACACTGGCGGCGGTCTTTTGGTACATGTAGGCCCAGTCGAGAGTCGTCATGCCGCTCTTGGTGCACACGTTGCGCATCAGGTAGCGCACCGGCAGGCTGCGGGCGAGCTCGAGGCTGGCGTCGTTGGCGGCCGCGATGGCGAGCGACGGTGTGGCATACGAGGTCGAGTGGAAGGTGACGAGCACTTGGTGGTCCTCGATGAGTCGCGAGAGGAACTGCGCTCGATGGCTCTCGTACGAGTGACCGCGCTGTGTCGCGGTCGTCGCTCCGATGCAGCGATTGAGGCGCTCGTCGATGAAGCGCCGCTGCTGTGCCACGGCCTCCGGATTGCCGATCGCCACCGTGACACGAATGGCGAGCTCCTTGTTGTCGAACACGTGGCCGTCGGCCAGCAGCTGGTTGACGGCCTCGAGACCGCAGCGGTCGTCGCCGTCCATGGCGCACAGGAACAGCACTTGCAGCGTGGCGTTCTTGGGCCCGAACGACAGCACCGGCGAGTCGGGCGTCAGTCGCGATGCTCGATAGCGGCTGAGGGTCGTAAAGAGTGGCGGTTCGAAGAGCGGCAATCGCGGTACCGAGGCATCGTCGGCCGCCGTTGCCGGCTCGCCAGCTGTCTGTGATGGAGACACGTCCGAGTCGGCGGTGCGTGGCGCAGCAGCAGCGCCGCCGCTTGCTGGCTGGTTGGCGGTGGCGACGCCCCAGAACCACGCCTCCTCGCCGAGCACCGGCAGCGCTGCCGGCATGACAATGTAGGCTCCGTCGGCGTAGGGACAGCGAATCTCGCCGCGCTCGTCGTGCGCCAGCAGCTCGTTGAACGGCACGTGCTCAAAGGCCTCGACGTGGCGGTGGAAGGAGAAGTGTGGCCGCACGACCTCGGCGCGGTTGCACTCCATAATGTGCGACGGCGGCACGAGTTGGCGGTACTGGCCGGTGATGAAGGCGTGTATGACGTGCTTGGCGGTGCGCACCGAGTCGGGGCTGTTGTGCTCGCCGCACTCGACCGTGACGGCGGTCTTGCCGTGAAAGTAGGCCCAGTCGAGCGAGGTTCCACGGCCGGGCGTCGTGTGCGCGAGGCCCTTGATGACGTAGGTGACGGGCAGCTCTTGCGCCAGGCGCTCGCTCTTGTTGTTCTTGCACGGCAGAGCGAACGGCGGCGTGGCGGCGCTGCACGAGTGGAGGTCGAGATACACGTGGCAGTTCTTGATGGCGTCGGCGATCACGGTGGCGCGCTTGCTCTCCCAGCTCTCGCCCTCCATGAGATACGGCGAGATGACGCGGTTGAGGTTCTCGTCGATGAAGCGCTTGTTGGCCAGGAAGGCCGGCGGGTTGCCGAGCAGCACCGTCACCTGCATGGCGCCCTTGGCCTCGACCTCGCTGAAGAAGCCGTCGCGAATCAGCTCGTTGACGGCCGCCACGCCGCAGTGCTCGTTGCCGTGGATCGCCACCGTGATCAACACGTGCAATCGCGCAGAACGCGAGCCAAACACCAAGCACGGAACGCTGGCCGTCAGTGCCGTATCCGGCGATCGAGGAAGAGAGCGCGAGAGCGACAGGCCAAGGAGGTTGTTGCTGCTGCTGCTGCTGCTCGAGCTGGCGCCAATGAGGGTTCCACTACTGACTGGAAACGACCCACTGCTGCCGCTGCCGCTGCTGCTCGTGCTTAGAGGTCGTCGAAAGTAGGGCGATCGAATGACCGGAGAGCCACGAGGCAACGAGTCACTCTCCTCTGCTTGCGTCTCTGCCGAATGTATCAATCAGCCAGAGGAGACGGCGGTGGTGGCAGGAGCGTGTCGACGCACCGATGCTGGAGTGGTCCTTGATACACCATACGAAGGCGAGATCGAACTCGTCGGGATGTGGGTTGACGTTGACCATGTAGGCTCCATCGGCGTGAGGACACGTAATGTCGCCGTTGGCTTCATCGTGCGCCACGCACTCGCCGAATCGAACGAACTCGAACGACGACCGAAGAGGCTTCGCTCGATGGCAGTGTTGGTCGTCGTGGTCGTCGTCGTGATCGTCGAGCTTGGCGAGCCGGTTGATGTAGCGGAAGCGATTCTTGGCGATGATCGAGTCCATGGCCACGAGATGCTTGCGCGGCTGTCGAATGCACTCGCCTGCGAGCACGGCGCGTACCACGTGCTTGGCCACGAGGATCGAACGCCGATGACGCTCGGCGCCGACCACCACTTGCACGGCGGCCTTGCCTCGAAAGTACGCCCAATCGACGGCGCTCGAGCGGTGTTGCGTTCGATGTGCGAGCTTCGTGATCGAGAAGTCGACTGGCAGCCATCGTGCGATGAACTCGCTCTTCTTGTTGGTGGCCGGCAGCGCCACCGACGGACGATGGTGCCGCGCACCGACGCGTCCATCGCGGTCGCCGTCGTCACGAGGCGAGTCGTCGCTGTCGTCAAGCCCCGCCTCCTCATCAGATCCAGAAGACGAGAAGGAATGGTCATCTGCAGCATGGCCATCATCCCCAGCATCTCCATCATGGCCACCACTATTGTGGTTGTCGTGTCGCGGCGCAGTTCGGCTCGGCTGCTCGGTCGCGTCCCACTGGTTGAACTCGAGGTCGCCGCCATCGAACGAGGCCGCCGTCGTTGCAGCGCCATCACCGAGCGCCACCTCGTCGGGATCGTCGAACGACTGCAAGTCCAACAGCAGATCGCAGGTCGCGACGTGTCTCGCAATCAGACGAGCGCGGTCGGCCTCGTAGCACTCGCCGCCAAAGTGCGCCGTCGAGTCGATGAGCGTGTTGAGGTCCTTGTGCACGAAGCGCCGCCGCAGCCGCGTGGCCTCGGGATTGCCGAGCACCAGCGTGACGCGCGCCGCCTTATCGATCGAATCGAAGAACGACTCTTGGATCAACTGGTTGACGGCGTGCAGGCCGGCGCGGTGCGTGCCGGCCATGCATGTCAGCACCACGATGTGGAAGCGAGCGTGCGGCTCGCCGATGTGCAGCACCGAGTCGCTCTCGCTCAGCAGCTTCATGGCGCCGTCAACCACCAAAGGTTCAACTTGGCCTCCAGCGCACACACGCGCACACAAGCAGAAACGGACGCTATCTCACGAGAGGCGAGCAGGCCACGAGAAGCGAGCAGGCGATGGAGGAGGTGCGCGTGCGACAGGGCAACGAACGAACGAACGAGGCAGATCATGTCGAAGGTGCTGTAGTGTCGCTGCCGAGCCCGAGCGAGTCTGTGGCAGCCTCACACTCTGATTCAGCAGGCGCTTGAGATGGTGGTTGTGGTGGTTGTGGTACAAATGAGGTCGTTGGTGTAGTGGAGCTCGGGCGTGTGGAGGCCGAGATGACGTGCAGCAGTGCCTGGATGCGCGAGTCGAGCGCCTGCATGATGCGCTGCTCGGCCGCTCGAACCGCCGTGTCGATCATGAGCTGCACCTCCTGTCTCGACACGCCACCTTCCACAGAGGACATTGGCGGAGGGACTCTGGTGACCGACGACGAAGCGGCGGCAGCCAAGAGTGCCGACAGATCGAACGGCATCGCTGCGGCGCCCAACGAGGCAGTGGCAGTTGGCATCGATGGTGGGAAGGCGGCTGGCGTCTCGGTGACTGTGCAGGGCTTTGGCTGCGGTGCCGTGTGGACTTCGATCGACGCGACACTGCAGCTCTTGCGATCGACCAGCGAGAAGAGCTTGAGCGTGAAGGTGCTCAGGAGCTGCGGCGGCGCCAGCACGACACGATGCTCGAACCAGTGCGCGGCAGCCGACTGCTCCTGCTGCGAGGTTTGGACGTACTCGAGAGCGCCGTCCATGGCACCCGAGTAGACCTCGATCGTTCGTGCCGAGGCCAGTACCACGATCTCGAGTACCAGCGGCAACGGAGCGGTGCTCGGCAACACGAGCTCGACCGAGATGCTCAGGCGCTGCGTCGTTGCGCCAGTCGTCGGGTGGTGCAGCACTACCATTCCACGTTGGCCCGCCTCAGGGCCGTCGCGTCGGGCATGCTTTCCATCATAGAGCACGAGTATCGATCGGAGCTGCTCGTCATCCTGTGGGGGCTGGTGAGAATCCGCCGGTGGCGGTTGCTGCCACGAGTGCCACACGCGCATTGATTGATGGGATTGCTGCTGGTTGTGGTTGCGTGCTGGTGGCGAAGAGGGAAGAACGGCCGGAACAGTAACCGCGTCGATTCTCGCCCAGCGGCAAAGTCGAAAGAAATCCAAGAACGGTTTCGCGCGCTTTCGTTCGTTGTTGCTTGGTGCCTCTCCTCCCTCACCCACCACCGCGATCCAACGATATCTACCGAATGGCGCCCGACGTGTCGCGTGTCGTCGACCTGGTGCGCACGGCTCAGAACGAAACCGCTGTCGTACATGCCTACTCTGAAGATACGCTTGGGCTTTGGCGAGGCGGAATACGAGCAGCAGTCGTCGTATGCTGATCGATGGTTTTGTGGGTGTTTGGTGCGCGCACTGCGTGAAGCACTCAAGACGTGGGACAGCACGCTCGAGCCAGCCATCGCACAACATCTCGTGCCACTGATCGAGGGGCATCTCGAAAAGTATGCCGACAGCACCAACCCTG
>Ga0209935_1003515_pt1 | contig 16020 bp, 21 predicted proteins | sample ThiBio_1000_plan_2_FD_183958 | JGI IMG/M metagenome (GOLD analysis project Ga0209935, IMG submission 183958) | Wastewater bioreactor microbial communities from Cape Town, South Africa - Thiocy_cont_1000_plan (SPAdes) | ecosystem: Engineered > Bioreactor > Thiocyanate-remediating >... | reverse complement strand
TTTCTTGATCATCTGTTCTATAGCGACATCTTTTCATTGTTTGATAAATGAATGAGTATTGCCTCGATAAAGATCTGACTTTTTTAATATATTAATGAATCAATTTTCTTAAATTTATTATTTATTTCTTATCTATAAAAATGCGCCAATGACTGAATTTCGAGTCATTTTCTTTTCTTTTTTTAGTGGTAGTAGATTTTACTACTATTTGGTTCGTAATTGTGAATTGACAATTATTCGAAATTGACTATGGCTTTTCTAATCAAGTATAATTCTATTTCATCAATCGATCCATTGATCTCATTTTTCTTTAGATGGGTAACAAAATTAACTATTGTTGGTGGTGCAACATATCTCGTTGTTAATCACGAAGTATTCGGTGCGAATAAATATACGAAACAAATTCTCACTGAAGTTCGTCGTTCGTTACCCGATACAGCCGAAGCATTCGATAAAATGCCGACGAAACAAGAACTAAATGAATCACTCGTTGAATCATGGAATTCAGGTAGAGTTCGTTTCATTTTCTCTCGACATTCCTCGATGATTATTTTTCTAGGTATTCAACGAACATTTCAATGGCTTGCTGATGCGCCAGCGCATACGTGTCAATTATCATCGAGTCTTATTGATAAAATCAAAGGATAAGAGAAAAAAGAGTGAATTAAAGTGTGTGTGTGGATTGTTTTTTTTTCTTCTGGTCTTTTAATACATATATTAGCAAAAAACAAATCGATTTCTTCTTCTTCTCCTCATTCCATTTATTTATTTATCTTATTCGATGAGAAATACACTCTCGTGTCTGCATTTGTTGATTAGATGTATACGAATAGGGCGCAAAATGTTGTTATTGTATACCATTCTATAGTCCGGGGCTATGGGGTCGTTCGTCGAACACAACAGAACAACAACAACATCGACAGTGTATGTGCTGTTCGTTGTGTTGGCCTGTTTCTTCTCTCTCTCTTCGTCTTCGTCTTCTTCTTCTGCTGCATCTTATTTTCTTTTTTTTTCTCCTCGTCTTTGCCTCTCACTCCATCGTCCTATCAAAGAAACAACATCAGCTTCATGGCAACGTTCGAGCGAGCCAAGATAAACAATATACACGAATCGGATTCTCTCGTTTTTTTTTTGAAAATTTTGATGCATCTGTTGTTTTTTTCTTCTTTTCTCTCTCTCGTTCTCGTTTGTTCGCTCGTTCTCTATTCTATTCTTTATGTTTGCTTCGCCAAGCAACAAAACAAAGAGATTTGACCTCTTGGTTTTTTTTTGTGTGTGCGTGTGTTTCAACTCGATACGAGGTAGAACACAAAAAAAACTACAAAAGAACGGACAAACAAGTAGCAGCCATCGCATCGACCTCAGAAAAAAAAAGCAATACTAGTCGGAAAAACAGCCATCTGTCTGTTTTTTTCATTGAACGCGCGTTTGATTTCTTCGTATATGAAGAGAAATGCAATGCATGTATATTTGACTCGAGCGAAGAGGAAGAAAAAGAAAAATAATAACAGGCCTTCAATAGAACAAGAAAAAGGGGAAAAAAAATGTCTCGCGTTCGAGCTAAAAGCATGGTTGAACTCGTCACCGATATATATATGTTGTTGTTATTTTTTTTTCTAGATTATCGTTGGATGAAATTTTTTTTCTTTTTCTTCTCCTTCTTCTTCTCCTTCACCACCACCACCATCATCATCTCTTCAGTATAGAATGAGAGTAACAACAAATCGTACATCAAAACTTCAAACAGCAACACGTACAAAAGCGTCAACAACAACAATTCTCAACGAACAAACAGGTCATTTACAAAATGGTACAACCATAGTTTCGCCAACATCATCGAATAGCGTAAAAATAAAAGACAAAGCAGAAGATTTTTAAAAAAAATCCGTTCAATTTCAGGGTACATTTCGTTTGATTGACTCAGGTGATTATCTTTCATCTGAAGTATCTCCTCAACAACAAACTATGCTTCAATATCTTCAACCATCATCAAATGCAATACAAAACATGCTTATTCAACAGATATTAACCAGTCCCGAACAGGTACACATTGATCATATGATGCAATCGATTTCAACTAGACAAATGTCCCTATGAAAGCCTATAAAATGCATATATATATATATATGTATATGTCTCGGTCGTACATAAGCAATGAACATTCGAGTTTGCTTTCTCATATTTTTTCTTCTCCTCTCTCTCCATTTTCTATTTGATCGTCGAACGACAAATATCGAGCGCGAGACAACATTGGTGCTGTTCGCTGATTGAGGACAGCGAGCATAAAAAATAACAACAACAACAACATATACACATTCAGAGAGAGGAGAAACGAGAGGGAGAAGGAAAGAAAAAGAAACAACAACAACAATCCTTATTTTGTTTTCTCGATTGCCATGAATTCATTTGTTTAGCAACGTCTTCTCGTCGAAAAAATCAATCAACAACTAAACGAGCAAATTCAACTGAATCTTGTTCAACCAGCAGCTCCTGCACAAACCACATCGAACACCGATGTTATCAAGCAAATTCAAAATCAACTAGCCAATCAACAATTACTTCTGCAACAAGTTTCATCGAAACAATCGATTCCGACGACGGCAACTGTTCAATATCTAACAACAACACCGAACAATTCATCGACTAACACTGGTACGAATCATTTTTCTCCTCCTAAAAAATGTCTTTTGTCTTCTTCTCGATGAGCATTCTTTCTTTCTTTCTTTCTCGAAAACTCTGCAGACTCGCCGTCGGTGATCTCGATCTCGACGCGTCCGTATCCAACCACCACCACCACGATTAATATCAACGATTTATTAAACACAAATCGAACGACGAATACCGGTTCGTCTGCCCTCGATAAATGATTCCCTCCTGTCTTTGCTTTTGCACGCGCCTCTGCTTTTCCTCTCGAGTCGTTTTTTGTCGTTCACAGATCTATTTCAATTTAGGTTTAAATCTCAATTCGGAAGCTCGTATCGTTATGCCAGCAGCAGCAGCAACGACAATCAATCGTTCATCGACAGTCAACAATCAAGATTCAGTCAATCCGCTCTACCAACGAAACTACTGCCGTTGGCCAAGTTGTGATACATTATGTTCGTCATTAGCTGATTTTCTCCGACATTTAAACGACGAACATTCGCTCGACGATCGTTCGGTCGCTCAAGCACGCGTTCAGCAACATGTCGTTCAACAACTCGAAGCTCTGCTCTCGCGTGAACGAGAAATTCTTCAAGCCATGATGAAACACTTACACGGCGGCTCGGCAACGACCAACGGTGCGACTTCTTCATCGAATTCAAACTCAACATCAACAACCCACATCATCACACAGCCGGCCAATCGAACCTTGGCCTCCTATCATCCGTCTCGTACCGCTCAACTCGCCTCGCTCTCATCGCCAGCATCGTCATCGTCATCGATAAACAATACATCTTCATCGACCAACGCCCTTCATCATTTGCCGATTGTCAAACTCGAAAATGCCTTTCTCACGTCAGCTGGCGTTCTGACAACGACGAATTCAATTGATTCCTATCATCCATCGATAACAGGCGCGACGACATCGGCGATTCTACGTGCAAGTGCGTCGAGCTCGCCACCACCTGTACATACAGTCGAAGAAGAAGTTGGAGATGACACGCATATGGACGATGATGACGACGAGGACGACGATCTCGATGAGACAAATGGTGAAGGTACGAATGGAAGTATTCTACCGGTTTTGAACAATCGGATGATCAAGAAAACCAAACAAATGCTTGCATTAGGTGGCAAGAAAGCGGGCAAAGGTAAAGAATTGAAAAACCGAGAATATTATATGACACACGATGTACGACCGCCATTTACCTATGCGACGTTAATTCGACAAGCGATTATCGAAGCGCCTGATAATCAATTGACTTTAAATGAAGTTTACAAATGGTTTGAAACGAATTTTCTCTACTTTCGAAAGAATGCTCAAACATGGAAGGTTCGTTTGTTTGTTTTTCTGAATTGAAATGATCATTTTTTTCTTGAATATTTAGAATGCTGTTCGACATAATCTATCGTTGCATAAATGTTTTATGCGTGTGGAAAATATCAAAGGTGCCGTTTGGACGGTTGATGAAGGTGAATTTTGCAAACGACGTTTAACACGTGGCGCAGAAAAAGGAGCGAATCATAACGAATCCTCATCGTCCTACGGGTATGCAAAGACAAACGATTTCGAATGAAAATCATTGTTTTACTTTCGATTAGACATAATACATCAGGTCGATTGTCGACTGGCGAAGATCAAGCGCTGTATTCGTATCCATTCGGAATGGAAGATGATTACAAAGATTTAAAAGTAACAAACAAAAAAAAAAACTGATTCGATTTCAACATTTTCGCTTTTCTTAGGGTTTATTAAATCCACATGAATTAGCATTAGGCAGTCGAACGGGAGCGATGGACGATGAAGATGAAGATGACGAAGAGAATTCGGGAAGTATCAATGGTAACGGCGTCGATCATCATGATCAATCGACAGATATAAATCATAGTCAATATGATCAAACCGATGATGATGATGGACAAAATGATATGAGGTAGAGTTTGAGTTTGATCTTCGCTCGAAAAATAAAACACAAAATCGATTCTGTTTAGTTTAGCACATGGTGACGATGAACAAGTTGATGATTAACAAACAAATAAAAAATAAAAAGTTCTTCGTTGTGCAATAAACCAATTTCCGGCAGACATTTAATGTCAGATAGCAACAACATACAATCTTCATCTTCATTGTTTTCTTTTATATATTCAAAACTTAATATCGACTCAAGCACATGTATAACAGTAGATAAACTACCAACGCAACAACAAAAGCAAAACGAAGAAAATTATCATTTACTCCACTTAATCATATTTGCCTTAATTGATTTCTTTCTTTCGCAACCACAACAAAACATATTATTAAAAAAAGTCCATACATTGTATATGTATATAATTTCAACAAACGAAAATATTTCAATCTGTTTGCCACTGTATTCATATTTCAATGAAATATATTGTTCTGATTTTTTCTTCTTCTTCTTCTTTCGTTTCTCGATTTGATGCTTAACATTTTTCTTTTTCCTTTTTTTCTTGTGTTTCTACATTGTTGTCCGTAGTGTGAATGTATTTATCATTGTGTTTTTTTTTGTATATACATATCTTTCTTCCGTCTTGATCGTTACCGTTTGTTTTCTTCTTCTTTGTCTTCTACATCAATTTTACTCAGATGATGTGTTGGTTTTTGTTTCTTCTTTCGTTTCGATTTCTATGTATAAAACAAACAACACCAAAAACAACATCGAATGTAGAATTTTGGTGAGAAAAGTTGTATTAAGATTATTAAAAACACAAAAAAGGACACTATAATACTACGAACTTCGAAAGTTAAAAAAGAAAAACAAGCAAAATAATTGCTTCGTTTTATCTTAACACATGGTACGATCTTTTATTTGCTGATTTCTGTATGGTACGAGAATCATTTCGTTTCTAAGTAATGGCGTGATTTCGAACGAATATATATATATATTCATTTGGTTGCGTCGTTATCATCATCATCATCATCCTGATAAACCTACCGTTTTTTTCCGTTCTTTTTGTGAGGAAATTTTTCATTGACGTTAGTGTAACCTACTGACAACTACTATTAACAAGAAACGTAGTACATTACATCACTCATGACGACAAATAATATTTTTCAATGAATCATAAACGATCTGTTCTTTTAGAATAAAATAGCACTTTGCATTTTCTTTTTCTTCCAAAAAAACAAAAAAAACAAACAATGAATGGACATTCACATCATCCAACATCAGTCGGTATTCTTGCTGTTGAACTTTATATTCCATCATTTTATGTCGAACAAACAGAATTAGAAACTTATGACAAAGTTTCCAAAGGCAAATACACAATTGGTCTAGGTCAAAAACGTATGGCTATTTGTTCGGATCATGAAGATATTTGTTCGTTGTGCTTAACTGTTCTTTCACGTTTACTCGAACGTACCAATGTCCATCCACAACAAATTGGCCGATTAGATGTAGGAACTGAAACTATTATTGATAAAGCCAAATCGATTAAAACTGTTCTCATGCAATTATTTGCCGAACAAGGAAATACGGATGTCGAAGGTGTCGATAGTATAAATGCTTGTTATGGAGGTACAGCAGCGATCTTCAATGCTATACATTGGATTGAATCAAGTTTTTGGGATGGACGATATGTAATAGAAAAAAAGTGATCTAGATGAATTTATTCTGATTTGTTTTCTTGCGAGAATAGGCTGTTGTTGTCATGGGTGATATTGCTGTTTATGCAAAAGGAAATGCTCGTCCAACGGGCGGTGCTGGTGCTTGTGCACTTCTCATCGGTCCCAATGCTCCACTCGTATTCGAAGCTGGTTTGTCATGATCAACTCATTCTCATGTGCAATTTTCAAATCAATGTATGATTTCAGGTTGTCGTGCATCACATATGACACATGTCTATGATTTCTATAAGCCCGATTTAAGTTCACCATATCCTGTTGTTGATGGTCAATTGAGTGTGCAATGTTTTACATCAGCTTTAGACAAATGTTATTCTCAATATTGTATCAAAGCAAAAATGAACACGGAATCTCAAGCAAATGAAATCAATTTATCGACATTTGCTGGCGTTGTTTTTCATACGCCCTATGTTAAATTAACGCAAAAATCATTTGCAAGATTATTTCTCAATGATATTTTACGAGGTTGTTCGTATATACCGAAAGAATTAATTGAAAAATATAAGTAGGATATTTGATGAAAACGATTGAATATCGAAGATTTTCGAATTATGATTTAGAAATATTGATATTGAATCAACATCGAACGATAAAGAATTGGAACGTGAACTTATCGAACAAAGTCGACGATTCTACGAGCATCAAACTCTTCCAGGACTTTATTTCTCTCAAAATATCGGAAATATGTATACACCGTCACTGTATTACAGTTTATTTTCATTTCTTAGCAGGTAAACGAAACACAAAATTCATTTGTTTTGCATAAAAATGAAAATTTGTTTTTGTTATTCAGTCAATCAACTGTCGAACAACTGTACGATCGACGTATACTTTTGTTTTCCTATGGTTCGGGCTTAGCATCCACAATGTATAGTATGATCTGTCGAGAAGTTCATAATACTCGATTCACACTTGAACAAATTCAAAAAACAATTCGCCAAGCACGTGATTTACTCGATCATCAACGGATTTCAATCACGCCCGATCTAATGAATCAATTATTATTCGAACGAGAGCAAAATGATCATAAAGGTAAATTTTCTTAAAACAAAATTCGATTTGAAATAATAATTTTCTTCGTAGCACCATTCTTACCCACTCAACCTAAAGACAATTTGAAATCAGGGGATTTTTACTTGAAATCTGTCGATAAAAATCATCGACGTTTTTATGAAAAATATGTTGCTGATAAAAATGAAAAAATAACTGTTGAACATGTCCAACAAGTTTATGTATGTATTTTTCGTTCATTGATTTGTTAATTCGTTTTTTTTTGATCTAATAGAGTGAATACTTTCAAATTCGTCAAACAAATGGTCACGTCCATTAATGACAATAATAATAACGATATAGACTGTTTCTCCGAATTTGTGTTCCTTTTTTCTTTTTTGTGTGATATCAATTTGCTTTTCCTAGTAATTTTCTATAGAATGATATTTTCGAATAAATTACCATTGTTCAGGTTTAATCTAACTGTAGAGAGCGAGTCGACGCTCTTATCTGCTGATAAATATTCACTTTTTAAGTCTTTGATTAGTCATTTTTATCAAAAAAAAGAAATGAGTAACATGAATCAACGTCCTGTTATGGAACGAACTCAAGATTCGATTTCGATGAGTTTCGTATCGGCCAATGTCGATGAACTCGATCCATGTTTTATGTACATTCAAATATTAAAAGAGATTCTTTCAAGTTTCGAATTCGAACAAGATCCTACTGAAAAAGATTATTATCTACACACAGCTCTCTGGTGGTATACATCGTCGAGTAGTCTTTGTTCGACAGTGAATCGTGCTTTGCGTATGATGGATGTTAGTTTAATGATTCGTTTGGGATATTTTATTCGTGATCTTTTGAAAAATATCGATGAAATATATTTGAATAAAATTAATGAGTGGAAATCTTTGGGTTTATTTAAAGTTTATCGAGGTCAAGGTATATTATTAAAAGATTTTGATCAATTGAAAAATTCGAAGGGTGGTTTATTAGCATTTAATAATTTTCTATCGACTAGTCGAAATCGATCGATTGCAATATTTTTCGCTGATTCAAATGAAATTAATTCCGAGTCAACACGTGTTCTATTCGAAATAACTGTTGATCCATCGATATCAAATGTTTCATTTATTGATTTACAAAGCATAAGTCAATATTCACATGAAGAAGAAATCCTATTTTCAATGCAATCTATATTTCGCATTGGAGACATTCAATTCGATGAAGACAATCATCTTTGGCAAGTAAATTTAAAATTAACTAGTGACAATGATCCTCAATTGCAAACACTGACTGAATTCGTACGAAATGAAACATTTCCTCAGAAGAAAGGTTGGTATCGTCTAGGAGAAGTACTGTATAAACTCGGGCAATTCGATAAAGCACAACAAGTATGTCGAGTTATGTTTGAACAAACGAATGATCCGTGCGAATTAGCGAATATTTATCATTTATTAGCAATGATTAAGGATAGTCAAGAAAAGTACAAACAAGCAATTAAATTCTATAAGAAATCATTACGAATTAATCGAGAAAATCTTTCTTCGACGCATATCGATGTTGGTGCTTCGTATACTAGCCTTGGTCTTGTTTATTCAAAACTCGGCAAACTTCGAAAAGCACTTCGAGCACATGAAAAAGCCCTACAAATCTGTACACCTGATTCTCCATCGAAAATCTCGATCTGTTGCAATAATATCGGTTTAGTTCACGAAGAACGGCATGATTACATTCAAGCACAACATTCATATGAACAAGCACTTGAATTACAACAAAAACATCTTCCTGAACATCATCCTGTACTCGGCATAAGCTATGGTAATCTCGGTAAAATTCAGAATCTAATCGGTGATCATGCTGAAGCACTTGCATCTCATGAAAAAGCACTTCATATCTTCCAACGAAGTCTTCCTCCTAATCATCCATATCTCGGAATAACTTACAATAATCTCGCATTAGTTTACGAAAAATTAACCGACTATTCTCAAGCACTTTTCTATTACCAAAAAGCACTTGAAATCGATCAATCTTCTTCTCTTGGAACAACATTGACTAATATTGGTGTTATTTATTTCCGAATGAATGATCATCAACAAGCACTTTCATATTATAACAAAGCATTAACTATTTTCAAGAAAACATTGCCAACAACAAATCATCCTCATTTCGCTGCACTTTTAAATAATATTTCGAAATTAAATTGTTCCGAGAAATTCTTTGAATAAATCTTCGATATTTTCATTTTCATTCAATGTCAATAGATTACGTCGAATTAATTCGAAGAATTCTTGTCGTTTTTGATTGATTGTTTCTGCGAGTGATTTCTTTTCGTTATTTGATTGAAATTTACTATCACATTCGAATTGTTCTTTTAAATATTTCGAAACAAATTTACGTAATTTTTGATCGATTTGGTGCACGAAATTTTGTTCGTTAATTTCAGGTTCTCGTCGACGTTGTTCAGGCTGTAAACATGCTTGTTTAATTCTTTCGAAAAGTCTTCGTAAATCTTCAATAGTTAAACCGTAATCATTCGTATTTATAATTAAATCTTCATCATTAAATTCATATTTCGAAAAAATATTTTCAATTGAACTTTGTTCGACACGATTCGATGGTTCACGTTGTTGATTTCGTTGGATAGCAATGGGTAAACTCGAATATAAATGAACAACAACAAAGCCAAGCTCAGCACGTTGTGCTATTTGTCGATAACGAGTTCTCATACTTGAATAATAGAAATTATCTTCGATAAAAAGAATGTCATCTCTTTTCAAATCGCCTAAGCTCTGATTCAATCGTTCGAGTATTTGTGAAGCATATTTTAAATTCACATTCGTCTGCTGTTGATCGTCATCGATCGAACAAATTCTTCTTTCAATTTCGTTTGCAATTAATAAACGATAGAATTTCCATTTGTATTCATTTTCAATAATATCCTTTTCATAATCAATAAATAATTGATCGAATAACAAAAAATTCGAAACAATATTATTTTGAATTTTAACGAGAAGATCGTCAAGTTTTCTCTTACAAAAATAACGTAAACTCAAATATTCTTGTTCATTAAAAATTAATCGAAGTAGTTTTACAAGTGTTGATTTAAGACATGCCGGTGGTCCACAAATCAGAACAATACATTTCATCATTAACAATCTACAACAATCATCCAAACAGAAGAAAAAAAGTCTATTTTTTTCCTTCTCTTCTCGTTCTATTGACATAAGCAAAGTTACTTTCGAATCGACATTTCTCTGTCTAACAACGAATTTAATCGAACGATTTGTTTGCTGAAAGAGCATAAAACATGACTGATCTCAATGATCGCGATCAATTTGAATCCGAAAACAAAGACGACGCTGGTTTATATCTCGATTGCGTTCGGTTCGTTGAAGGTGGTCATATACGACGATTTGAAAATTTCGCTAGAAAATTCGATATTGTTCAATACGAACTCGACGATGGTCCGAGCAAATCATTATTATTCTACGCAATTGAACATAATGATGAAATGTTCATGAAAATTTTATTAGACATGGAAATACCTCTAGAGAAAAAATACACCGTAAGTTATTTTCATTTTCTTTATTAATTTCACTGTGTAAATACATGAGATTCAAGGACGACGAATAACAAAAACAAAGTTAAAAAATATTTATCTTTCGTTTAATTAAACTAGATCATGGTACACAGTTCATCATCGGCAACAGCTGAATTAATTCCAAAGAATTTAACAGCTCAAGAATATGCTCATGAATTACACCGAGAGTATCTTGCTGAACTCATTGCGCATCGATTGGAACTTCCATCGTACGAGCAACGTTTCTTTCGCGTACTTCAAACGAATGATATTCGTTTATGTGATAAATTTCTTCATCGATTACTCAACGATGATCGACAACAGTCCTATGCTATTCAAGGTTTCTTCATTTCGGCTCAACTCGGTTCGGTTCGTTTGCTAGATTATTTTCTCACACGTTGGAAAATCAATGTTAACACGCAACGAATCGATCACGAACAATATTCGACCACTGCACTTCTCACTGCGATTACCTATCGACAAAATGAAGCTGCGAAATTCTTATTATTTCGTCATGCTGATCCGAGTATCAAAGGTAAATATGATAATGCTTTAGTCACCGCTTTACATTATCATTTATCGAATGATCTTCTACGTTTATTATTGGACAAACATGTTGATCTTACTAGTCGACATCCTGATCATGCGAAATTCAATCTACGTGAATATTGTATTCTAACGAATCGAGTTCAAGCAAAGGCCGAACTCGATGCATACATTATTCGTTTGATAAGTCAAGGCAATTATTCACGTTTAAAATGGCTTGTTGATCATGGATATCAATGTATTAATGTTAATATAACAACCAAACGAAATGGTAAACAATTAGCTCGAGAACGGTACTATGATCGAATTGTCAAGCTAATCGAGGATGTTGAATATACGCAACGGAAAGCAAAAATTAAAATGAACTATTAGATTTTCAATCTACAAGAAAACAGAAACAGTTTATTTTTTTTATTTGAATAAAAATAAGAAACATGGAATTAAAGTCATTATTTGTCTTTCTTTGTTCGTTTTGATGATGATGATGATCGTTGTTGATTAGGTTCAGTAGACTTTTGTTTTGATGATGATGATGAGGGGGGTGGTGGTGGTGGTGAAGGCGAGGCTGATCGTTTTCTTGAACGTTTGTAATCATGTTGTTTCCGTTCTAATGATGATGTTAAACGTTGTTGTTTTTCTTGTTCATTTTTATGAATATTATGTACAGCATTGGATATTAATGTATTTCGAAGGAATTTTCGATTGGTAACTAGATTTGGCCTTTGCCAACCGAGTGCACCTTGAGTTTCCGCACGTATTTTATTGCGTTTAGCTTCATCAAGTAACATCTGTCGAGCTAGACGATCTAAATCATCGTTTGACATCTGAAAATGACATATATGGATATCATTCATAGATCGGTTGACGAACTCTGATTTATTTTTATATACAAAAAGAAGAAAGAGAAAAAGAGAAAGAACAACGAACAACAATGAAATAGAATAATAAAAAAAAAGAAGAAGAAGAAGAAGATAAACTACGGTTGCTTTTCGCCTCGAACAAGATTTTTCAAATAACCCAATGGTCCTCCCGTTCCACTTGTTTGTTCTGTTGATTCAATTTCATTTGTCATCATCGTCATCGCTGTTGTCGTTGGTGGGGGCGGTGATGTTGATAGTGTTGTTGTATCGGATGTTCGCTTGAGTAATGTTATTGGATTATTACTACGTAAAGAAAATGATGATTTCTTTTTCGCACGTGCTGCTGTTGTTGATGTTGTTTGCGAATTAGTCGAGTCTTGAATATAATTGCTTGTTGTAATCGATGCTGAACTTGTTCGACTTCGTTTTGTTGTATCGGATTCAACGGAATTTTTACGTGGAATAGGTGTTGTTTCGACTTTTTTGAATGTCGATGGATCTTGATCATCTTTCGAACTTTTCTTATTCGTTACCCACGAACGAAATGAACTCACAGGATTTTTTAATGAAAAACCTGGATTATTATTCGTCGACATCGGGGAGGAATGTTTGTTATTATTATTCATTGACGATGATGATGATTTCGATTGAGCTGTTGATGACTGTTCGTCTGCTGTTGCTGTTGTTTTGTCGAATTTAACTTCAATATTTTCGAGGTCATCGAGATTTTCACCGGGTTGATTTTTAACAGATGAATCGAGTGAAGATTGAGTACTGCAACAACAAAAATTTTCGATAAACAAAAAAAAACAAAAGCTCGAATCGACCAATTTACTTATCAATTCCATTGAGAATTTTGTCTTCTTCTTTTTGTATAATTAAAATTGGCGTATGTGCCGTTGAATCTCGTTGAATCATTTCATTGTCATCGATAGATTGTTCATTTATTGTTGAATTGGTTTCATCGGTATTTATCATTTGAAGTTTATTTGCTAGACGTTGTTGTCGTTCAGCATCAGTCCATGGCGGCATACGTTCATTGATTTGATCCAAAGTTTTCGCTGTTGAAAACGAAAAATCAGTTGGTACTTTTCGGTGTTCATTCGAGTCGCCTTCATCATCGACGAGTTCGTTGAGACTTGTTGTCGACGATGCTAAACCTTTCAAATTTAAAACATTTTCACTTGCTTCACGTAGTGAAGCGTAGACTTTAGCCATTTTGCCGACCGCTCGTATTTTCGATCGGATAGCTTCGCGACGAAATTGATTTTCATTATCATTCTGTTGATCATCATTCGGATTTGTGATTAATTCTTCTTCACTGCAAATATTTAAAATATTAATTAACATTTCAGTCACTTTTTCGCCAACAAACGGCAATGACCATGTAAAAACATTCATAAAATTCGGCAACCAATATGGATGTGGCGATGAATTGAATTGTCGTATGTTGACAATGTTCGTATCATATTTTAAGATTGCTGCTTTGTTTTGATAAACATCAAGATAATTCGGAGCCGAAAAAATCGTCATTAACGATGGAAAACCACTTTGTGGACATTTACGATACATTCGATAGCCGACATCTTGAGCTTCATGTGCGCGTATTACCGTTAGAAGTGAATTTCGCGCAAGAAAATCATTGACAGCTTTGAATGTATAGAAATACGAGCAACCACGCGTTGCATTGAACAAATATTTTTCTTCGTAGGATTTCTCGTGACCGTAATCTTCGACTGGATCACTCCATAGTAAATCGCACATGGGCCCATAAGGTGGTGGTTCTTTGAAACGATCGAGCTTTTTAATATCATCTAACGTATGAATTTCAGGCGATAGACCACCATGAACACAAAAGAATTGCTTATCAATAAGCGCAGCTAATGGTAAACAATCGAATGCTTTCATGCATGCATCGTAAACACGTTCAGTATATTTGATTTTACATTCAGTTTTAAATGTAAAATATTCAGTCAAATGTCGACATTCATGATTACCACGAAGGAGAAAAAATGTTGTTGGATAATGGATTTTAAGTGACCATAAATAGAGAACACATTCAATAGAAAAATAACCACGATCAACATAATCACCCATGAATAAGTAACGTGTCGTTGCTGGTGGACCTAGATAATAAAAAAAGAAAGAAAGAAAGAAAGAAACTCATGCACATAGTTTTGACATCAAGAAAAAACAAATTTCCGATTTCTGTTTTCATTGCACGTACAAATAAGATTTGTCTCACTATCAAATAACAAACTAAACACGTGAGTCAAATACATACCACCAACTTCAATCAATTTCATAAGATCATAGAATTGTCCGTGAATATCACCGCAAACTAGTCAATGAAATCAATAGATAAAGTCGATTTTAATTGTTCTTCTTTTTGTTTTTACCAGTTATTGGAGCTTCGAGATCAACGAGATTGTTTTCTGAACGTAGTAGAGCTTCGCCACGTTCGATTATCATTAGAGCAGCATCTTCTTCGAGACGTCCTTCAGCAAGAAGATGTTCACGTAGCCGATCGAGTTTAGGTTTACCACCACCTGCTGGACTATCGAATAGATCACCAATGGTTAAACGAACGTGTGGCGGTGATGGAACACATCGTACATGAGAATCCGAATTTTCGAGATTGGCCATTATCATTGGTAAATCATATGTTAAACAATTCGAACTAGAAAATGAAAAAGAAAAGGAGAGATTTTCGTTCTGATTATTAATTACATTTATTCTTATCTCGTTTGATCTTTCTAATGAGACAAATATGTGGTTTTAAAAATTGACGTATATTACAAATAGACGAGTTTTTCTTTTTCTATTCTCTTTTTTGTTGTTGTTGATGTCTTCTCTAGTCCAAATTACATGTCATTGAAAAAGACTCAAAGAAGAAATACGATCACTGATGAGAAAGAAATGATCGAGTATATGTCATCTGATGTCGTAGATAAATATAAATATGCTCGAATCGATTTAATTTTAACAAGTGCAAATAGTCTGATTTTTTTTTCTCGTCGCACAGCTGACTTCGTCTCATTTTTTTCTCGCTCGCTTGTCTTCTGTCTACCTTTTTACAATATTATTTATTAACGTTCGTATTCGATCGAACTCGAGAGAAAAACATTTACGTATATATACACTCGTAGTTGATAGTCGATTGGAAAATAAACACAATAAAAAGAACGAGATGTAATATTTTCTTTTTCCTAGATGGAAGAAAAAAAAGAGGATTCCTAGGAAGAAAATGCGTAGGTACAAATTGCGTATGGACAACGAATAGACACGCGCTAAACATATATATATATATATATATCTGGAGAAAGAAATTCCTTCTATCGTCATTTATATCACATCAGAATTGATTATGATGAGGGATACTACGTAGCATAGGATTTTCTTTTTTTTCTTCTTCTTCTACCATATGTTCGCTTTTTCTCATCATACCATTTATACACAGCAAAGTTGATCGACTAAACAACATCTAGAGATGAGATGGATGCGACCATCACTACTACTACCATTCGTCGAGATTTTCCTTCTCTTGTTCGCTTACTTGTGGCAAGCCTTTATTGCATTTTTTTTCCTTTTCTCTCTCTTCTCGATATTTTAGCTTTGCCGTCTATCTTCCTATATTAACAATTAGTGCCAAGCGAAAAGAAGAATTCTTTGCTCGCTCTCCGTTTTTTTCCTTATTGTGTATGTAGCCTGTCGGTTTTCTTTTCTTTTTCCTCGTCTTCTTTTTCTTTTTC